>Ga0308164_10000068_pt1 | contig 314945 bp, 273 predicted proteins | sample PhyTR2_FD_201031 | JGI IMG/M metagenome (GOLD analysis project Ga0308164, IMG submission 201031) | Phyllosphere microbial communities from UC Gill Tract Community Farm, Albany, California, United States - DLSLT.R2 | ecosystem: Host-associated > Plants > Phyllosphere > Unclassified | place...
AATTGAGCCCGGTGAAGAACCTGAAACCGGAATGAAGCGTGAACTACTTGAAGAAACAGGATACTCATTTGATACCTGCGAACTCATCGCTACCCTCTACCCTAACCCGGCAACCTCAACCAACAGGACCTTTACGTATCTGCTTACCGGCGGCATAAAAACCCATGAACAACATCTTGACGAACACGAAATCCTCAATGTGGAAGTTTATACCATAGATGAGGTAAAGCAACTGCTGGCCGACAATAAGATAGACCAGGCACTGCACGCATCGGCCCTCTTCTACGGCTTATTGAAAATTGAAGCAATAAAGTAACTAAAATCAATACATGTAGCTATCAGTTATAGGCATTCAATCGTACCCGTTTGATAGATTCTTCTGATAATACATAACACGACATCTCTGATTAAACATAGAAATTTATTCATGACAACATAAGGAGATATCCAGTGTAGTAATAAAGAATTTATTCAGCTCAACGTAATCAGGTATCCAAAGTTGACATAAAGACTTAATTCAGCTCAACTTAAATAGATATCTGTAGGAAGTTTTAGAGATTTTACTCATCTGAACATAAAGATGTCCAAAGTAGTAATAGAGCCTATATTTTGCTGAATATAAACATATAACCTTGGTAAGCATCAAATCTGTTTATCTCTGTACGCAGGAGCGAGTTGCAGAGAAGGTAATCTTTTTTTAAAATACATATATTCTTTAAAGGCCTTCCAGGTTTTGTTCTTCACAAAAGCTGGGCAGCCGTAAAGAGTATATGTATTTTCAAAAGCTAATTTTTCGATGAAACGAGTGACTAACTCATTTTTAGTTTCTTTTGAATATCATGCACATACCCTTTAAACTTCTTATCCGTATCAATCAGATCTTCCACCGTCTGACACGCATAAATAACTGTTGAGTGGTCCCTCCCACCAAAAAACGCCCCTATATTCTTTAAAGAAGACTTTGTATGGCTCTTAGCCAGATACATTGAAATCTGACGTGCCTGTACAATTTCCCTTTTTCTGGTCTGTGATTTCACCATATCAATGGGAACTTCAAAATACTCACATACCAGTTTCTGAATATATTCCATTGAGATCTCTTTGGTTGTATTCTTTATAAAGTTCTTGAGCATCTGTTTTGCCAGGCCAAGATCAATATCCTTTTTATTGAGAGTAGACTGAGCGAGGAGCGAAACCATTGCGCCTTCAAGTTCCCTTATATTATTATCAATGTTATTTGCTACATATTCGACCACTTCGTGCGGCAGTTCAATACCATCAGCATACATTTTCTTTCTTAAAATGGCGATGCGTGTTTCCAGATCAGGAATCTGAAGATCAGCCGACAGCCCCCATTTAAACCTGCTTAGCAAACGTTCCTCCAGTCCGGCAAGGTCTTTTGGTGCCTTATCTGAGGTAAGGATCACCTGTTTACCCGATTGATGCAAGTGATTAAAGATATGGAAGAAGATATCCTGTGTTTTCTCTTTACCTGCAAAATTATGTACGTCATCCATAATGATCACATCCATTGCCTGATAAAAATTGACAAAATCATTGATAGTATTATTCTTTAGAGAGTCTACAAACTGCTGACAGAATTTCTCACAGGAAACATAGATAACCAGCTTATCAGGCATGGTTCTTTTTATTTCGTTACCGATAGCCTGTGCCAGGTGCGTTTTGCCCAGACCTACACCACCATAAACAAGCAGTGGATTAAATGAGGTACCCCCTGGTTTTGCAGCCACGGCATATCCTGCAGATCTGGCAAGTCGGTTGCAATCCCCTTCAATGTAATTCTCAAATGAGTAATTAGAGTTTAGCTGCGGATCAACATTAAGCTTTTTGAGTCCCGGAATAATAAAGGGGTTCTTAATATCCTTGTTAATTGATACCGGGACAGGCATCGATTGCATTTTCGCTTCAGCACCATTACCATTAGAAGGCATATTTGTAGTATAAGGCGAACCATTCCTCGAAGAATTATCCACTACAATATTATATTCTAGGCGGCCTTCCTCACCCAATTGTTTTTTTACAGTTTTTCGGAGCAAGCCAACATAATGTTCTTCCAGCCATTCATAAAAGAACAAACTTGGCACCTGTATAGTTAAAACTTTGCCTTCCAGCTTAAGGGCAGATATCGGCTCGAACCAGGTTTTGAAACTCTGGCCAGGGATATTATCCTTTATTATCTGTAGACAGTTTTTCCATACTTCGGTACAAGTTTTTTCCATAGGGAGAGACAAATTATTATGTACTGGCCTCGAAAACGGCATGTTAGAAATGCTGTATCGTGGTATCGAAGATTCAAAAAATTATCAACAAAAAAAACTAAATTTTGAATTATTTGGTAAGTACCTAACTCGCAGAACCCTATACCCTTTAACCTCAATTTTTTGTGTTGATAACTCTATTAATGAGATGATATTAATACTCACCAAAAACCTCGCGCAGCACATCAGCGATTTCTCCGAGCGTAGCATATACACCTACTGCAGTAAGGATATAGGGCATCAGGTTGTCAGTTGAATGTGCAGCCCTTTTTAGAGCATCCAGGGCAGAAGCTACGTTAGCGCTGCTTCTTTCCGCTTTTAAGCGATTTAATTTATCCGTCTGGATAGTCCTGATCGTTTCATCTATGTGCAAAGTATCTGTAATACCCTCTTCTTTCTGGGCAAATTTATTTACGCCGACAATCACCCTGACATCGTTTTCAATATCTAGCTGATAATGGTATGCGGCATCAGCAATTTCATTCTGGATATATCCATTTTCTATGGCGTTGACTGAACCGCCCATAGCTTCAATTTTATCAATGTATAACTGTGCGGCAGCCTCCATTTCATCAGTTAATGATTCTACGAAGAAGGAGCCTGCCAGAGGATCGGCAGTATCAGTTACACCACTCTCAAAGGCAATAACCTGTTGAGTGCGCAGTGCAATTTTAGCAGCAGCTTCAGTGGGTAAAGACAGTGCTTCGTCAAAACCATTAGTATGCAATGACTGTGTACCACCAAGTACTGCAGCCATAGCCTGGTTGGTAACCCTGATTATATTGTTCATTGGCTGCTGCGCAGTAAGCGTAGAACCGCCAGTCTGAGTGTGGAAACGAAGCATTTGCGCTTTTTCATCCGTAGCCCCCAGGGAACTGGTAATTTTTGCCCACATCCTTCTGGCAGCACGGAACTTAGCAATCTCTTCAAAAAAGTTATTATGGCAATTGAAAAAGAAGGAAAGCCTTTTAGCAAAAACATTAATATCTAGTCCTTTTTCAAGAGCAGCAGTCAGATAAGCTTTACCATTGGCCAGAGTAAAGGCAAGTTCCTGAACTGCTGTTGAACCGGCTTCACGAATATGGTAGCCAGATATTGAAATGGTATTCCATTTTGGTACCTCTTTACTGCAATATTCAAAGATATCTGTGATGATACGCATAGAAGGCTTAGGCGGGTATATATAGGTACCCCGGGCAGCATACTCTTTCAAGATATCATTTTGTATGGTTCCTGAAATCTTTGTAATATCTGCGCCCTGCTTTATAGCCAGTGCAATATACATTGCCAGTAGAATTGATGCCGTGGCATTGATGGTCATTGAAGTAGTGATTTGTTCAAGATCAATGCCATCAAAGAGAGTTTCCATATCTTTGAGTGAGTCTATTGCCACACCTACCTTACCTACTTCACCTTCAGACATTTCGTGATCAGAGTCATAACCGATCTGAGTGGGAAGGTCGAACGCCACAGAAAGGCCCATTGTACCTTGCTGTAAAAGGTAATGATACCGTTTATTAGATTCTTCGGCAGTACTGAAACCCGCGTATTGCCGCATGGTCCACAACCTACCCCGGTACATATCCTTCTGTATACCTCTGGTAAAGGGATATTCTCCAGGCAGCTCGTTCATAACTCGTCCTTCAGTATAACAAGGTTTTACTTCTATACCAGAACTGGTTAGCTTTTTCTTCTGTTCCATCTCAACTAAGCATTATTTATTGGTGATCTGAGTTACAAGGTAGATCTTGCAGCCGGTTAAAATAACTGATGGATATCTTTTTTCAGTAATGCCAAGGTAAGCTCGTAGGGGTTATCCTTTATCTCAGCCATATGCTCAAGTACTTTACGGCTTAGGTCTACCCCAGTTGCATCTACCGGGAGTGAAGCTGTTGCATTATTGATCATAGCAAGTGTATCTTCCTTTAATTTACTTAAAACAGTCCAGTTTTCGGTACTTACATATAATTGCTGGGTTACGTTATGCTGGTATTCCTGCCTGATTTCATTTAATATAACAGACTGCAGTTCTGCGGCACTAATTCCTGGACGAAATAAACGAAGAAATAAATTTGAAGGGTTTAGCCTGTCTGTAAATACAACTAACCTTTCATGTGCCTGTAAACGTAAAGTAAGCAGGGTATTATCATCTGTCTTAACTTCACTCTGCTTTGCTATGGAACTTTCTTTTTCAGGTATATCAGCTGGTTTTAGTAAACCTGCCAGATCCTTTTTAATAAAAGACCAGGAAATAAGCACTATGGCCACTACAGTCAAAATCTGTAGCAGGAAGGGAAGGATAAAGTAAATGATGTTCATTTGAATTTTTTTATAAGAGCAAAAATGGATTATTAAATTGAATAAATTCAATTCTTTACGTCAAATTGACTGTAGCGGTTTATTATCTCCTTAGGATAAACGATTTGTTCTTATCTTTGTTTAGAATCAAAACCTTAACCAGATGAATCTGTGTTAAGCGTGTTTTTGTTATCGTTAAATAGAATTATCATGAGTACAGTTGATACAGCATTTGCACCGGTTTCATTCACTGAAACTGCCGTTAAAGAGCTTATAAAATTAAAAGATCAGCAGGAAATTGCTGATGACTTCGGTTTACGTGTTGGCGTTGAAGGCGGCGGATGTTCTGGAATGAGCTACCTGCTGGGCTTTGATCAGAAGAAAGAAGGAGATCAGGAATTCTCGATTAATGGCATTAAGGTATATATGAACAAGGCACATCAGATGTACCTGATCGGGATGCAGGTAGACTGGCAGGATGGTTTGAACTCCAGGGGCTTTACCTTCAGCAATCCAAATGCTGACAGCACCTGTGGCTGCGGAACCAGTTTCTCAGTATAATATAAAATTACGTGTAACATTTTTCGGGTCCCGTTGTCAAAACAGCGGGACTTTTTATTTTTATAGCTCCCCGTAAATATACCCAGAACCAATGACCTATACAGAGAATGTCAGACTTGCCCTGCAGGCTATAAAAAGTAACCGGCTTCGTACCATGCTTACCGCATTAATTATTGCTATTGGATTATCTGCTTTGGTAGGAATTTTAACTACACTTGATGCAGTTAAGACCAGTATGACCGAGGCTTTCTCAAATATGGGCGCCAACTCCTTTACAATCAGGAACCGTGGAACCGGAATCAGGATAGGCGGACAGGGATCGCGCCCTAAGCCATTTAAGTCTATTCGTTATGAAGACGCCATGAGGTTTAAACAAAGGCTTAAAGCCCCTGCACAGGTTACCATCAGTGTATTTGCTTCGGGAGGTGCCACAGCTAAGTATAATCAGGAAAAAACAAATCCAAATATCAATATTCAGGGTATAGATGAGAATGGATTAAAATCGCAGGGCATAGACCTTGCGCTGGGCCGCAACTTTAGTCCGGCTGAGTCTGAACAGGGCAGCAATGTCTGTATAATAGGAAGCGAAGTCAGCAAAAAACTATTTAAAGATGATAACCCACTGGATAAAGTTATTACTGCCGGAAGCAGCAGAATGAAGGTAATCGGTGTACTGGCAGAGAAAGGGTCGAGTATGGGATTTAGCAGCGACAGGGCAATCTATATTCCATTATTTAAAGCAAAGGTGATCAACGCTAACGGCAACCCCTCTTATACGATTACGGTAATGGCAAATAATGGGGATCAGATTGAAACTGTTATTGGAGAGGCCACTTCTGAGTTCAGAAATATCCGTAAGATTAAAATAAAGGAACCTAATAACTTTGAGATCGCTAAAAGTGATGCTGTAGCCCAGACCTTGTTTGAAAACCTCGCTTTTGTGGCCATTGGCGGTATAGTAATTGGTGTGATTACGCTGGTTGGTGCCTCTATCGGGCTAATGAATATTATGCTGGTGTCGGTTACAGAAAGAACGCGGGAAATAGGTATCAGAAAAGCTATTGGAGCTAACCCCTCAGTAATCAGAAAGCAGTTTCTTATTGAGGCAGTTGTAATCTGTTTAATGGGCGGCGGCATGGGGATACTCTTTGGGATACTACTGGGCAATCTGATTTCATTTGCTATGGGCGGTTCTTTTATTATTCCATGGTTATTTATTTTCGGAGGCTTTGCATTATGTGTAATGGTTGGCATTTTATCAGGGTATTATCCGGCCAGAAAGGCTTCCAGGCTCGATCCGGTAGAGGCATTACGCTACGAATAGCGGTGCAGATACCTTTAAAAAATCCATATAAACAAGAAAAGGCTGCAATGAATGCAGCCTTTTCTTGTTTATAGATCTAACCAGCTTATCTGGCGCTATACTGTGTTTCATAGTATTTTTGATAGTTGCCGGATGTAACGTTTGTTAACCATTCCTCATTTTCTAAATACCATTCAACCGTTTTTTCCAGACCTTCCTCAAATTGAAGGCTTGGTACCCAGTCTAGTTTTTCCTGTAATTTGGTAGAATCAATGGCATAACGCAGGTCGTGACCAGCTCTGTCTGTTACGAAAGTTATCAGTTTTGCAGAATCACCCTCTGCACGGCCTAATTTTTGATCCATAATTTTACATAATAAATGAATCAGGTCTATATTCTTCCATTCGTTGTGTCCGCCTATATTATAGGTTTCACCGGTATTAGCATTATGGAAAATAACGTCGATTGCACGTGCATGATCTTCCACCCATAACCAATCGCGGATGTTCTCTCCTTTACCATAAACAGGTACAGGCTGGTTATTTTTAATATTATTAATTGCCAGCGGGATCAGTTTCTCTGGAAAGTGGTGTGAACCATAATTATTTGAGCAGTTAGATATCACAACATCCAGACCATAAGTATCATGATAAGCTCTTACAAAATGATCTGAAGAAGCCTTGGAAGCAGAATAAGGACTGTGTGGATCATAAGCAGTAGTTTCCGTGAACATACCTGTATCACCTAAGGCCCCATAAACCTCATCAGTAGATACATGATAAAAACGTTTGGTAGCATAGTCACCTTTCCAGAATTCACGTGCAGCATTTAACAGGTTAACTGTGCCGATTACATTGGTCATTACAAAAGCAGAAGGGTCAGAAATTGAACGGTCTACATGAGACTCTGCTGCCAGGTGAATAACCGCATCAAAGTTTTCTGTCTTGAACAGCTCATTTATTTCATCAGCATCTGTAATATCTGCTTTTACAAAACGGTAGTTTGGTTTTGCCTCGACATCAGTAAGATTGGCCAGGTTACCTGCGTAAGTTAACTTATCAAGGTTGACAATCTGATAGTCAGGATAATTGTTAACAAATCTCCTCACTACGTGAGAACCGATAAAGCCTGCACCGCCTGTTATTAAAATCTTCTTCATTGATATTAGTTTATTTTTTCCGGAATCCCCAATCCGAGGGCTTCTTTTGATAATTTATGTTCGTTAATCTTTTCCAGTAAAGCATTAAAATCATCTTTTAAGTCGTACTGTAAATCTTCATGTAATTTGATGAATTTTTTATATAAAGACAGCGTTGTTCTTAAAAAATAGGTCTTTAAGCGTTCATTGAATTTTGCCAGCGGAGAAAACAACCCCTCGTTATAACCAATTGGCAATTTATTAAGTAAATACAGACGAAGGTCTGCTTCGGTAGTAAGGTCTTTTGTTACTTTATAATGGTGGTTTACTTTTCCATTAAGCTTTCTCAGGATGATCAGTGCATCTTTTGAGCCAGCTTTCCTGGTGTCTTGTAAATGCCTGACCGCTTCATTGATCTCATTCTTCAGCAATTCATGCCTTTGGGTAAGATCAGATTCATCTTCTAATAATTTAAAATGAAGGTGCTCAGTGAGCACCTTATCTTTTGCAATTAACCGCAGCAATAACTTATCTTTCTCTTTTGGAGGAATGGCTGTTATAGCGGCTTTTAGATCTTTATGATCTTTTAACAACATTTAAAAAGGGTTGTCTTTAATATAGTTCTCCCATTTCCAGGCAGAAAGCATCATCTCTTTGATACCAAGTTCAGCTTTCCAGCCTAACAGTTCGGTAGATTTAGTTACATCTCCCCAAACCTGTTCAACGTCTCCTTCTCTTCTTGGACCGATAGAGTAATTGAGCTTTTCTCCGGTAGATTCTTCAAATGCATGTACTATCTCTAATACAGAAGATCCTTTGCCGGTACCTAGGTTAAATACTTCGTAATTTTTATCTGCTTTTGCTTCTTCCAGTCTCCTGATGGCAGCAACATGAGCTTTAGCCAGATCAACAACGTGGATATAATCTCTGATGGCACTGCCGTCGGGCGTATTATAATCGTCGCCATATACAGTGATTGGTCCACGTTTTCCAATAGCAGACTGCGTAATAAAAGGCACCAGATTTTGTGGCACACCTATAGGCAATTCTCCAATTAACGCAGATTCATGTGCGCCGACCGGGTTGAAATATCTTAGTGATATTACCTTAAGTTCAGGTGAAACAGCACAGGTATCAATTAAAATTTCCTCAGCAATCTGCTTGGTATTACCATATGGAGATTCTGCTTTTTTTACTGGTGCATCTTCTGTTACCGGTAATTGATCAGGCTGTCCGTAGACAGTACATGAAGAAGAAAAAACAAGATCTATTTTGCTTTCAAATGCATTAATCAGATTAATCAGTGAATAGAAATTATTTTTATAATACTTTAATGGCTGCTGAACAGACTCCCCTACTGCTTTGAAAGCAGCAAAGTGAATCACACCTGTAATATCTGGATAATTGCTCACCAGTTCTTTCACTTTCGCCTCATCACAAAGATCCATTTCTACAAACTCAGGCTTCCGACCAGTAATGGTTTCAATTTGCGTAAGGATTTTGATACTGGAGTTTGACAGGTCATCAACCAGTATAACTTCGTATCCTGCATGTACCAGTTCAACTACAGTATGGGAACCGATAAAACCGGTCCCCCCTGTAACTAATATTTTTCCCATCTGCTTTTAGCGGTTATAAGTGGTAAAATCTTTATGCTCATTATTCGTCAGCGCCTCATCAGGTAAGCTTTTGAAATACTCATAAGTAATTTTCAATCCTTCGGCACGGTTCACCTTAGGCTCCCAATTTAATAATGCACGTGCTTTGGTTATATCTGGCTGGCGTTGTTTAGGATCATCAACCGGCAGGTCTTTATAGATTACCTTTTGGGTAGTTCCTGTTAATTTGATGATTTCTTCTGCAAACTGACCGATAGTAATTTCATCAGGGTTACCGATGTTTACCGGCTGTGCATAATCGCTTAACAACAATCTGTATATACCTTCTACCAGGTCATCCACATAACAGAAAGAGCGGGTTTGTGAACCATCACCAAAAATGGTCAAGTCTTCTCCCCTTAAAGCCTGACCAATGAAAGCTGGCAATACACGCCCGTCATTAAGTCGCATTCTCGGACCATAAGTATTAAAAATACGTACTATACGTGTTTCTACACCATGGAAGGTGTGATAAGCCATTGTAATAGCTTCCTGGAAGCGTTTAGCTTCATCGTACACCCCACGTGGGCCAACAGGGTTTACATTGCCCCAATATTCTTCTGGCTGCGGGTTAACATTAGGATCACCATATACTTCGGATGTTGAAGCAATGATCATTCTGGCTTTTTTGTTTTTTGCCAGACCTAATAGATTATGTGTACCTAATGAGCCAACTTTGAGGGTCTGTATAGGGATTTTCAGGTAATCAATAGGACTAGCCGGTGAAGCGAAGTGGAGAATATAATCCAGTTCACCCGGTACATGTACAAATTTAGATACATCATGATGCGCAAATTCGAAATTCTCCAGAGAAAACAGGTGTTCGATATTTTTAAGGTCGCCTGTAATCAGGTTATCCATTGCGATTACGTGGTAATCTTCTTTAATAAATCTGTCGCAAAGGTGCGACCCTAAAAATCCGGCAGCACCGGTTATTAATACTCTCTTACGCCCCATGCTCTACCAGTTTACGTCCAATACTGTTATAATAATATCCTAAATCAATCATTTTCTGAAGATCGTAAAGGTTACGTCCGTCAAAGATCACTTTATTTGCTAATTTTTCTTCCATTCTGTCGAAATCAGGATTACGGAATAACGACCATTCTGTAGCGATCAATAAAGCATCAGCACCAGTTAAAGCTTCATATTGGTTTTCGGCATATTTTACCTTATCACCAATTAACGCTTTTACATTTTCCATTCCTTCGGGATCGAAAACAGTTACTGTTGCACCTAACTTTACCAGTTCATCGATAATATACAAGGCTGGCGCTTCACGGATATCGTCAGTTTCTGGTTTGAAGGCTAATCCCCACAGGGCGAAATGCTTGCCTTCAAGCTTTCCTTTGTAATAAGTTACCAGTTTATCTACGATCACTGTTTTTTGTTTCTCATTGATTTCCATTACTGCTTTCAGGATCTGGAAATCGTATTTGTTCTCCTCTGCAGATTTAGCCAGCGCCTGAACATCTTTCGGGAAACAAGATCCACCGTAACCAATTCCAGGGAAAAGGAAACGTTTACCAATCCTGTCATCAGAACCAATTCCTTTACGTACTGCATCAACATCAGCCCCAACAAGTTCACAAAGGTTGGCTACTTCATTCATAAAAGTAATTTTTGTAGCAAGGAAAGAGTTTGCCGCATATTTGGTCAGCTCAGAAGATTTCTCATCCATAAACAGGATAGGATTTCCCTGGCGTACATAAGGACCATACAATTCTGCCATTAACTTTTGTGCACGTTCGCTTCTTGTACCAATTACCACACGGTCTGGTTTCATGAAGTCATCTACCGCCACACCTTCACGTAAAAATTCAGGGTTTGAAACTACATCAACTTCTACGGTTGTGTTTTCTGTAAATACAGCCTGAACTTTATCTGCTGTTCCTACCGGTACAGTAGATTTGTTTACAATTACTTTGTAATCTGTAACGAGTTTAGAAATATCTTTGGCAGCACCTAAAATATATGATAAGTCTGCAGCACCATCTCCACCCGGAGGGGTAGGTAATGCCATAAAGATAATCTGCGCGTCTTTGATAGCAGCTGCAAGATCAGTAGTAAATGTTAACCGTTTCTGAACGATATTTCTTAAGAACAACACATCTAGGCCTGGTTCATAAATAGGTATTACCCCATTTTGCATCTTAAGCACTTTGGCTTCATTGATATCTACGCAGATAACAGTATTACCCGTTTCCGCGAGACAAGTTCCGGTTACAAGTCCGACATAGCCTGTTCCAATTACGGCAATTTTCATATGATATATTTTAATTTAAGTAGGGTTCCAAATTTTAAGTGCATCACATCACGCTAACACATACCATGTTAGCAGATAGGCGAAACAATTTAAAATTAATCAAGTATCTTCGGCTAAGATAATAAATAAACATACAAAATGCTTTGGCTTTATAATATTGGTATTCTTCTTTACCGATTTGTTCTCAGTTTTGCTTCGAATTTCAATAATAAAGCCAAACTTTTCAGAAACGGAAGAAAAGATATATTCTTAACGATAAATAAACAGATAGATTCGTCGAAAAGGCATATATGGTTCCATTTTGCATCCCTGGGAGAATTTGAACAGGGACGACCCGTTTTAGAAGCACTTAAAAATATTTACCCGGAAAAGGGTATAGTGGTCACTTTTTTTTCGCCTTCGGGTTATGAAATTCGCAAAAACTATGCACTTGCCGAGGGGGTATTTTACCTACCGCTGGATACAAAGGATAATGCAGCGGAGTTTATCAGGTTAATCAATCCTGAAATTGCAGTATTCACGAAATACGAATTCTGGTATTATTATTTCAAAACATTACATCAGCAGCAGATCCCGCTGTTGCTCATCTCGGGCATTTTCAGGCCAGACCAGGTCTTCTTCAAATGGTATGGCGGTTTTTACCGTCGCATTTTAAGTTATGTATCGCATTTTTTTGTACAGAATCAGGAAAGTGCCGACCTGCTCAGAAGTGTGCAGCTTAACAATGTGAGCCTGAGCGGAGATACCAGATTTGACAGGGTTGCTGAAAATGCTGAGAAAATAAATGATCTGCCTTTGGTTGCAAATTTTTGTAAGGGTTCTAAAGTCTTTATTGCCGGTAGTACCTGGATGACGGATGAGAAAATTATTGCTGCCTCTATTTTGAATACCATAGACTGGAAGGTTATTATTGCCCCTCATGAGATTGATGAAAGCCATATTTCGCAGTTGATGGAGCTGATACCGGCGGCCTATAGGTACTCAAAGGCAAAAAGTGGAATAATTCCAGAAGACACCAGGGTACTGTTAATAGACAATATAGGGATGCTATCATCGCTATACAGGTATGCAGACCTGGCTTATATAGGTGGGGGTTTTGGTGCAGGAATACATAATACGCTGGAAGCTGCGGCTTTCGGTATTCCACTGATATTCGGCCCAAGGTATCAGAAATTTCAGGAAGCAAAAGATCTTATTGAAATTGGGGCGGCAATAAGTATTCAAAATGAAAAAGATCTTTCTACAGCTTTTGAGAAACTGCAGAAAGATCAGACAGCCGGCCCTAACGCCAGGCAATATGTATCAGACAAAAAAGGCTCTACAGCCCAGATTGTTAAATTTATTAACAATATTTAGGCAGCGTGCTCGTCGAGCACCATTTTTACCATCGCCGCAATCCACTGCGGATGATCATTTAAACTGGCCACAAGCTGAACTTCTTCGCCTCCGAGCTTTTTGAATTCTTCACCATATTCTACGGTAACCTCGTAAAGCGTCTCAAGACAGTCGGCCACAAAAGCTGGACAGAATACCAGCAGGCGTTTCTTCCCTCTACCTGCCAGGTCTTTTAAAACGTTACTGGTATAGGGTTGTACCCAGGGGTCTTTACCTAACCTGGACTGGAAACAAACAGAATAGCGTTCTGAGGGAATATTTAGTTTGGCGGCAATAAGTTTGGCAGTATCATGACACTGCGCAGAATAGCAAAATTTATTAACATCCGTCAGCGTTTCACAACAGTTATCCGTTTTTAGACAGTACTTACCAGTATGGTCACATTTCTTTAACTGACGCTCAGGTAAACCATGAAAGCTAAAAAGGATCTGATCATACGTCTCCGGTTGGTATTTCCTTGCATTATTTGCAAAAGTTTCGATCATCATTTCATTATCGTGAAATGAATTGACAAAGGAGACAGGCGGAATAGTTTGCCATTTGCTTACAATTTCCATAACCTTCTGTATTACAGAACCTGTACTGGCAGAGGCATATTGAGGAAATAACGGGATCACCTGAATGCTTTCTACTAATCCTGCCTTCATGTTTTCGAGTGCAGCAGCAATAGAGGGCGACTGATAACGCATGGCCAGTTCTACATGATAGTCCGGTCCCAGCTTTTCCTGTACCAGGGCAGCCTGTATTTTACTGTAGTATAATAAAGGTGAACCATTTTCATCCCAGATTTCTTTATATAATTTAGCTGTTTTGGGACTGCGAAAGGGTACAATTACTCCCTTGACCAGCAACGTTCTGCTAACAGCATTCACATCGATTACACGCTCATCCATCAAAAATTCATCAAGATATTTACGTACATCTGGTACATCCGGGCTATCCGGAGTTCCTAAATTCACTAACAATACACCCTTTTTTCCCATAGTTATAAAATGAGGCCAGCCTGATCAGGTCAGGAACTGAGCTTCGGCACAAATATACATTAAGCTGCTGCCGGTATAAAACGGCAAATCAATAATTACTTTTGAATGATTAACAAAAAAGGCCTTAAAAAGATTCTAAATGAACTTTTACCTGCTCCATTAACCACATCGGAGTAGAGGTGGCACCTGCAATACCGATCTTATCATGAGGAGCAAACCAGGTAAGATCAAGTTCATCTATGCTTGAAATAAAGTATGAATTATCATTAAACTTCTTGCAAACATCATATAATACCTTACCATTAGAAGATTTCTTTCCAGATACAAAAATAATCTTGTCAAAGTTTACCACAAACTGTTCCAGATCACCATAACGGTTAGATACCTGCCTGCAGATTGTATCATTAGCTTTAACTTCATATCCTCTGCTAATAAGCTGATCTTTAATATGATAAAATTTGTCAGTGCTTTTTGTAGTTTGGCTATATAGTGTAAATCTCGCCGGGAGATCTACATCATCAAGTTCTGCAAGATCCTGAAATACCAGGGCATCACCATTGGTTTGGCCTTGTAATCCAATTACTTCTGCATGGCCATGCTTACCAAAAATCAGGATTTGTTCCTTTTCATCATATGATGTTTTAATACGGTTCTGTAATTTTAAAACTACAGGACAGGAAGCATCAATGAGGATCAGGTTATTTTTCAGGGCAAGCTCATAAGTAGAAGGTGCTTCACCATGTGCACGGATCAGTACTTTCTCATTATGTAAATGCTGCAGTTGTTCGTGATCAATAATTCGCAGGCCCTTATCTGTAAGCCTTCTTACTTCTTCATCATTGTGAACGATATCACCAAGGCAGTAAAGATAATCTTCTTCGGCAAGGATATCTTCGGCCATTTCAATAGCATAGACTACCCCAAAACAGAAACCTGAAGCCTTATCTATAGTTACCGCCAAATCGTATTCCATATACATATATTTATAATGCCCGCATGAGCATATATCTTACAAAATTACGTAAAAAGTGTTTGAATTTTTAATCAATTAGCTTAAATAGACAGCATCTTCATAACCCTCTACATCGAGTACCACATCTACATGTTCTTTTAAAACGGTAGCCATCTGGAGGCCTACAAAGTCTGTAGCTACCGGATAGATTTTGTGGCTTCGGTCTACCAATACCACAGTGCGGATCTTTTTATGAGGTGTATTAAGGAAAACGCCAAAACCATAAGCAAGGGTTTTACCACTGTTCAGCACATCGTCTACCAGGATAACAACTTTATTTTTAACCTTGGCAGGATCAAGATCCGTAGTAGCGGTAAGACGGGTGCTTTCCTTCTCCAGGTCGATCTTTAACATTACTACCTTTATTTCAGAGATTTCCTGCAAGATGGTTTTGAGCCGTAAGGCCAGTTTATAGCCTCTATCCCAGATCCCGGCCAGTACCACTTCCTTTTCATTGATATTATCTTCCAGTATCTGATAAGCCATACGGTTAATTTTCTGCTGGATCTGTTTTTTATCTAAAATCAATAATCTTGAATCGGCCATTTATGAATTCGTTGTTAGGATACAAAAAGAAGAATTTTTAGGTTCTAAATCAAATATCTGAAAAATATTTTCAATACGCTGCAACGTTTTCATGCTTGCTACGTCTAAATATTATAAACTTAAATCCAATATTATGAAAAGATTATCCTCACTCAAAGCCCTGTTAATACTGCTGGTAGTTACGGGTTCATCATACACCAGTGTACTGCAGGCCCAGGAATCAAAAACCGTGGCCGTAAATAATTTTTCTGAGCTTAGAGTAAGTGCGGGAATAGACCTTTTTATTACTCAGAGCGGTACTGAAGGTGCAAAAATTGTGGCGCAGGAGGATTATATTAATGATGTACTGATCGAAAAAAATGGGAATAGCGTGCATGTAGGCTGGAAAAAAAGCGAGGGCTTTATGAATAGTTTTAGAAACAGGAAAGCCAAGGTATATATCAATTACAAAAAGCTAAACAGCATTGCTGCAAGCAGCGGCAGCTCATTGGTAACAGAAAACATGCTGACTACCGATCGCTTAACTGCGAGGGCCTCGTCGGGAGCCAGTATCAAAGCAAAGGTATCATGCGCGGATTTTGAGATTCATACCAGCAGCGGTGCATCAGCTGATATTAGCGGAAAAGCTGATAATATGGATGCCAGTGCCAGTTCTGGTGGCAGTATAGATGCATATGAGCTGGTAACTACCTATGCAAAGGCACACGCAAGTTCTGGCGGTGATGTAGATGTAAATGTGGCAAAGGGCCTTGAGGCTTCAAGCAGCAGCGGTGGCAGTGTATCATATAAAGGAAATGCTGCACTAACAGTAACCTCTTCAAAAAGAAGCGGCGTGAGGCACGTTAACTAGCAAAGAGTTTTTGAGTTAATCCCTGCCCGGTTGCCATGGGGCAGGGATTTATTTTTAGCGTTTAGCCTGATAAGGATAATAGATAAAATTGGCACCCTCAGGTACAATTACAAATACACACATATACTCCTGTGGATTTTTATAGTTTTTGAGAAATAGCTCTTTGAGCTCAGGCTTGATAATTCCTTTTTCCACAAACTCCTCAAACATAGAAGCCTGCACACTCCAGAGCGTATTTAATTCATCCCTGTTTAATATCAGCTCACCGATAGAAACTGTATGCTGATGCGCTACAAATATCGGAGTTGCAGAAAGGCCTTCTGCAATTATCTCATGGGCAATTTCCCGAATGGATTCTTTGTACAATTCAAGATCTTTTTCCAGGCTTACCAGCGGACTCACCTTCTTTTTATCTTTATTATCTTCTGGCTGCTGGGGCAATAATTCTTCAATATCCATAGCTGTAATTCTAATTTTCTGCTGAGAGTGTTCTCAGGTTTAACAATACTACATTTTCAACATGCTGTGTATGCGGAAACATATCAACCGGTTTAATACGGCTTACTTCATATTTTTCTTTGAGCAATGCCAGGTCTCTAGCCTGTGTAGCTGCATTACAGCTTACATACACTATTTTCTGAGCTTCCATTTCGAGAAGTCTCTCAACCACATCTGTATGCATACCGGCTCTTGGCGGATCGGTTATTACTACATCAGGCTTACCATGCTCAGCAATGAATTCCCTGGTAAGGATATCTTTCATATCACCGGCATAGAACACTGTGTTGTTAATACCATTCAGCTCGGAATTGAATTTGGCATCTTCGATTGCTGTAGGAACATATTCTACTCCAATTACCTGCTTCACACTTCCTGCTACAAAATTGGCAATAGTTCCGGCACCAGTATATAAATCATAAACCAATTCATTACCAGTAAAGCCTGCAAAATCTTTGGTTATTTTATAAAGTTCATGCGCCTGCAGTGAATTGGTCTGATAAAATGACTTTGCCCCTATTTTAAATTTCAGGCCGTTCATTTCTTCAAAAATGTGATCTCTACCGGCATAGGTGATCACCTCCTGGTCAAATATCGTATCGTTCTTTTTCTGGTTAAGGATATATAACAAAGAAGTAATCTCAGGAAAGTTAACCTTCAGATACTCCATTAACCCATCTACAATTTCCTGTTCTGCATAGGCAAAAACAACCACTACCATCACTTCTCCGGTAGAAGAGGTACGAATAATAAGGTTTCTGAGGTTACCTTCATGGTTACGTAGATCATAGAAGGTTAATCCCTTCTCCAGCGCATACTCGCGCACTTTATTTCTAAGTGTATTAGAAGGTTCTGCCTGGAGGTAGCAATGCTGAACGTCAAGGATCTTATCAAAACGCAGCGGAACGTGGAAACCAAGGGCATTCATCTCCAGATCGTCACGATCTGTCATATCCTGCGAGTTTAGCCAGCGCTTGTTAGAAAAGGTATATTCAAGTTTGTTACGGTAATATCGGTTTTCTGCAGAACCCAGGATAGGCTCCATAGCTGAGGTATCAATTTTTGCGAGACGCTGTAATGCTGCCTCCACATTTTTCTGTTTGAAATGTAACTGTGCGTCATATTGCATATGCTGCCATTTACATCCACCACATGTACCAAAATGCTGACAGAAAGGGTCAGTTCTCAATTCTGATGCAGTGTGCAATGTTTCTATAACAGCTTCTGCGAAGTTCTTTTTCTTTTTTACAATTTTGACATCAATGATATCGCCAGGAACGGCTTTATCTACAAACACCACCAGCTCATCAGCTTTGGCAACACCTTTGCCTTCTTCAGCAATATCAATAATACTTAAGTTGGGAAGGATAGTGACCGTTCCAGATCTTTTATTTCTACTCATTCTGCTGCAAAGCTAAAGCTTGTTTTTAACTTTCCTATTAATTTTTTAGACATAATGCTTCTAGCGGGGAGCTAAAATAGGCCCGCTAAGTGTTAAACAGGATATTAGCCTTTACTTACCAAAAACTTTAAGGATTACACCAAAAATGCCCTCAATAAGGTTAAAGCTTATATCAAATTTCTCGTCTACTAAAATAGAAATCTCCAAAACCTCTTTACTCATTGCGAATGATCTTATACAGGTAAATATAACCCTTTATAGACCAAAAACCAAATCGGTATATTACCTGATTGTAAATAAATGAATAAGATATTTGAAGGTCTTTACAAGGCCGCTTTAACCAGGAAAGGCAATAGTTCTTTCTGGAAGCTGACAAAGTTTTTACGTACATCTGAATCGCTTACTGAAGTGAAGGCGAATGAAAAGACGATACTTTTACTGGCTTTTAACAAAAAGGCCAGTCCTTCCCTGCGTGACGGATTATTCTTGAAGTGCTCAAGACCAAGATAGGCGGACAGCAGTAATGATTCAAGCTGATCAGAAAGATGTTTGAGGAATTCCTGCGAATTGGCATTTTCACGCACAAAATCCCAGCCGATGAACTCGTTGCACACTGTGTAGGTAAGCCGGCAGGTTTTCATGACCAATGCTTTCAGATGCTCCTCTTCATCAAGGAATTGTGCTTTATTTTTTAAAATTTCCTTAAGATTCGTATCCAGGTAATCCATCAATATGGCATCAAGCACCTGTTCTTTGCTTTCAAAGTATTTATAAATAGTTGCCTTGGCTATCCGGGCTTTCTTTGCAATTTCGTTTACACTTGTTTTGTGATAGCCATATTTTCTAAACAATTCTTTAGCAGCCCTAATGATGCTTTCTTTTATCTTTTCTGGTTCCATCAATTAGTTACTTGAAAATTATTGTTTGCGGTTACAAGTATAGTATAAGTTCTTAAGGCAATCTTGGCGGGAGCTTTTGAAGGAGTTCCGTCCAGCAGTGAATATTTAGCACCGCTGCATGGATCTGTGGCCGTATAAGCATTATCGAGCGTAATTGCACATCTTTCTTGTGGGTTAACGGTACTGCAGCGGTCGTAAGCCTTATAACCATTTAAAGGATTATAGGCAATAATTACCCCTGCAACTCCCCCATTCATAAATATGGCACCATTTGCTTTTAATGCAGATAGCTGGTCAGGGCTGAAAAAGCCAACCAGGTTCACTGCTACATTGGGTACCTGGTTAGTTTCCTTTCCACAGGCAGCAAACAAAAATAAAAGCATTATAACGCCTGTAACCTTACCCATATCAGATAAACGGAAATTAGATCAATGAAGTTTTGAACTGTTTAAGGAACCTGGCATCATTTTCAGAAAACAGGCGTAAATCCTTAATTACAAACTTCAGGTTGGCAATTCTTTCAATTCCCATCCCAAAAGCGAAACCGCTGTATTTTTTACTGTCTATACCACAATTCTCCAATACATTTGGATCTACCATGCCACAGCCCAATATTTCTACCCAACCACTGTGTTTACATAACTGACAGCCATCACCTTTACAGATTGTACATGATATATCCATCTCTGCAGAGGGTTCGGTAAAAGGAAAATATGAAGGACGGAACCGTACTTTAGTACCTTCACCGTATAATTCCTGTACAAAATAGAATAGTGTTTGCTTGAGGTCTGCAAATGACACATTTTCATCCACATACAGTCCTTCTACCTGGTGAAAAAAACAGTGTGCCCTTGCGGATATTGCCTCGTTCCGGTATACGCGGCCTGGCATCAATGCACGGAACGGCGGTTGTCCGGCTTCCATCATTCTTACCTGCACAGATGAAGTATGAGTTCTTAAAGCTATATCGCCCTGCTCACCACCTTTTTTAATAAAAAAGGTGTCCTGCATATCTCTTGCAGGATGTTCTTCTGGAAAATTCAGTGCCGAGAAGTTATGCCAGTCATCTTCAATTTCCGGTCCTTCTGCTACTACAAATCCTAATTTACTGAAAATACCAACAATCTCTCTTCTTACCAGGGCTAAAGGATGGCGTGCTCCAACTTCAAAACCACCACCCGGAAGTGTAAGGTCTAGTTCAGCATCTTTCTTTACCTGTGTACCCTTATCACTTTCTTTGAGTGACTGATATTTTGCCTCTGCAAGCTGTTTAAATTCATTCAATACCTTACCAACCGTTCTCTTTTCTTCCGGAGAGACAGCCTTGAATTCATCAAAAATATCCTTTATGATCCCTTTTGTACCAAGGAATTTGATTCTGAACTGCTCCAGTTCATCTGCACTCTCAGTAGAAAATGCATTGATCTCGGCAGTATATTGTGTGATCTTATCTTGCAGCATGATGCCAAATATACAGCTATTTCATTAATATATTAATAAACCCTTAACATGGAAAACACGCATATCTTTAATAAATGCAGCAGGCCGGCTCCCGAAACTAAGAAGGCCGGTCCTATTTTGATCAGTACCGGCCTTTAACATTCACATTACGTTTAGATTACCTTGAGTTCCTTGCCAATTTTAATAAATGCGGCTATTGCTTTATCAAGATGGTGCTGCTCGTGTGCTGCTGAAAGCTGGACACGGATGCGGGATTTACCTTGTGGTACCACAGGGTAATAGAAACCAATTACATAAATTCCTTCATCCAGCATTTTTGCTGCAAATTCCTGAGCAAGTTTTGCATCATAAAGCATAACTGGTACAATCGGATGCACTCCTGCTTTGATATCAAAACCAGCCTCGGTCATTTTCTTCCGAAAATACATGGTATTATGCTCAAGCTTGTCTCTCAACTCAGTAGTTTCGCTTAACATATCTAATACTGCTACTGAAGCACCCGCAATTGCCGGCGCCAGTGTATTAGAGAACAGGTATGGTCTCGATCGCTGGCGAAGCATATCAATAATTTCTTTCTTTCCGGCTGTAAACCCTCCTGAGGCGCCACCTAATGCTTTACCTAATGTGCCTGTAATGATATCAATACGATCCATAACGCCACAGTGTTCATGTGTACCCCTGCCTGTTTTGCCCATAAAGCCAGAACAGTGAGATTCATCAATCATCACCAGTGCTTCATATTTATCAGCAAGGTCACAGATTTTATCCAGCTGTGCAATTGTTCCATCCATGGAGAATGCACCATCAGTAACGATAATGCGGTGCCTGCAACCTGCTGCAGCTTTTAATTGCGCTTCCAGATCAGCCATATCACTATGTTTATAACGGAACCTTTTAGCTTTACATAGTCTCACACCATCAATAATTGATGCATGATTAAGTTCGTCAGAAATGATCGCATCCTGATCATTGAACAAGGGTTCGAACACACCACCGTTTGCATCAAATGCTGCTGCATAAAGAATGGTATCTTCAGTGCCCAGAAAGGTTGACAATTTGGCTTCAAGTTCCTTATGCACATCTTGTGTACCACAGATAAATCTTACTGAAGACATTCCATAACCATATTGGTCTATTGCTTTTTTTGCAGCTTCAGTAACTCTTGGATCTGATGAGAGGCCCAGGTAATTGTTTGCACAAAAATTTACTACTTCCTGTCCGGTGCTAACTTTAATATCTGCACCTTGTGGCGTTGTAATTACCCGCTCACGCTTATATAATCCGTCTTTTTCTATTTGTTCCAGTTCCTTTTGCAGAACCGGCTGTAAGGTTTTATACATAATTATTATATATATTAATGCAACCAAAGTTAGAAAAATATCGTCTCTTGGTTACGAAATTAAATTATTAACGCTTTTTCTGCCCTTCATGAGATTTATCCACGTTTTAGCGCTGCTCCTGTTTGTAATCTCATGTCCGGTTTTAGCTCAGCAATTAACTATAAGTGGGAATATTACAGATACTGAGGGCAAGCCACTGCCTTTTGTATCCGTCTATCAGAAAAATACTACAAAAGGAACCTCTGCAAACATTGATGGACTATACAATTTTAAAGCAGATCATGGACTAGTTGTATTAATTTATCGTGCAATCGGGTATCGAACAGTTGAACGCAGCATCCAGCTGCAGGCAGATTATACCGAAAATGTAATGATGGAAGCAGAATCTTTCACCCTTAAAGACATCATCATCAGAGCAAATGCTGAAGATCCGGCCTTTGCCATAATGCGGCAAGCAATAAAAAAACGTAAACACCACTTGAATGAAATAGAACAATATTCAGTTGCAGTATATATTAAAGGTATGCAGAAACTTGTCAGTGCACCAAAAACTTTCCTGGGGAGGGACATGCGCAAAACCTTGGACCTGGACAGTAACAGAAAGGGTGTGCTGTATCTGTCAGAATCACAGTCGGTATTTAATTTTAAGCGTCCCGGACATATTCATGAGGAGATGATCTCTTCAAAAATTGCGGGAAGGAACAATGCATTCAGTTTTAATAAGGCATCGGATGTTAATATAAATTTTTACGAGAATATCATGCTGGAAAATACCCTCAGCGCAAGGGGATTTATATCACCAGTGGCGGATAATGCGATGTTTTATTACCGGTATAAGCTGCTGGGTATAACAATCGAGAACGGAGAAAGCATCAATAAAATTGCAGTTATTCCCCGAAGACAAAACGATCCTGTATTCCGTGGTATGATTTATATTGCGGATGATAGCTGGAGACTGGTGAGTGCGGATTTGTACCTGACAAAAGATGCGGGCATCAACCTGCTCGACACATTGAACATTGCACAGCAGTTTGCCAGAGTAAAGAGCACTTACATGCCCTCAAATATCACTTTTCGTTTTAATGGGGGTTTGCTGGGATTTAAATTTCAAGGGTACTTTCTTGGCATATATAGCAATTATAACCTGCAACCCGGTTTTCCACCAAAGTATTTTAATGGAGAGGTGTTAAGAATAACCGATTCGGTTAATAAAAAGGATGCTGCATACTGGATAGAGAACAGACCTCTGCCATTAACTGCTGAAGAAAATACCAGTTATATAAAAAAAGACAGTGTTGCAGCCGTAAGGGAATCTAAGTCCTATCTTGATTCGGTACAGCAGATAAATAATAAATTCACTATTAAAAAGGTATTTCTATCTGGTTATACTATAGCTGACCACACAGATAAATCCTGGTTCAGCTTTGATCCCTTACTTACATCTGTTTACTATAACACGGTTGAGGGCTTTGCTGTAAAATATGGCCTCAACTACACGAAAAGATATAAGGATAGGAAAAATTATACTATACGCCCCGAAATACGATATGGATTCTCCAATCATTTGTTTACTGCCAATCTCAACAGCACTTATACTTATGACCCTACGAACAAAGGGAGTATAAATATTAATTTTGGAAGTGGCATATATGATCTCAATAATCTGGGGACTATGAGTCTTTTAGAAAATTCATTGAACAACCTTTTATTTGAAAGGAACTTCCCAAAATTTTATAAAAGAGACTTTTTCAGTCTCAGAAGCGGCAGGGAACTTGCGACAGGTTTACAAGCGGCGGCTACACTGACCTATTCTAAGAATTCAACCTTAGAAAATACGACTGACATCAGGATAAAAGATTATAAAAACCGGAGCTTTAGCTCAAATAATCCTTTAGTACCAGGTATAGAAACGTCTTTGTTTCCACGGTATAAATCTTTTGTTCTAAGTGCTTCATTGAGCTATACCTATGCACAGGAGTATACCACGAGGCCGGATGGAAAATATTATGAGCCATCACATTATCCTACCTTGAGACTAAATTACAGGAAGGGCATTAACAGCATACTGGGAAGTGATGTAGATTATGATCTGATTGGGCTGGAGATTTCAAAAAACAGGATCAGCGCAAGGATGTTTGGGTATTCACAATTCCATATTGGAATAGGAAAATTTATAAATAATAAATCATTATTTTACCCCGAGCTGCATCATTTCAGAGGAAATAATACCCTGGCTGGCAATGATGATCTACGAAAATTCACATTCCTTGATTTCTATGCGTACAGTACAGACAGGGAGTATCTTGAAGCACATTTTGAACATAATTTTTCAGGACTTCTAATCAATAAGATTCCATTGGTAAGTAAACTTAAACTTGAGGAGCTGGCGGGTGTAAACTACCTTACACAACCGATGAAGAAAAATTATTCTGAATATTATTTTGGCTTGCAGCGTTTGCTATTTAAAGCTACTTATGGCTTTGCTTATGATGGCCAACACCAGATACAACACGGTTTTAAAATATATTACGGATTTTAATCCGGTTTGTTGTTCTAAAATCCATGTTTTATATAGTCTCCCGGGCTATTTTATTCTAGCCTGCGGAGAGATGGAGAACAAGTGTATCATCTTAAAAAATGTACATGCACTTATTTGATTTCTTTATTTACAGTTATTCTTGTGGAAATTGCTCAACCTCACTATTAACAGGGGTGAATAAAAAATAATTTAAACAATATTACATTATTGGTTTATATTTCTTATATTGCAACTAATTGTATATTAAAGATACATAAGACATACAATTAGAACAGTATATTATAACAACTAAAACATTAGATTTATACATGACTAATAATCATAGAGCAAATTTCGGACCCAGGTTGAAAGAAATGCGGTTGGCTAAAAAAATGACTTTACAGGAGTTTTATAGCCCGATCACCAAACACGTCAATAACTTTTCCCCCATAGAAAACGGGCAGAGAAATATTGGAAAACATCTTGCGGAACTTCTTATTACGTACTATAACATAAATGAAAGCTGGCTGGCAACTGGTATAGGCAATATGTATGTAGAGGATACACAACTTACAGGTATTAGCTTTGAAGATAGTTCCTCAAATGAAGGTGTGCCATTTATCAATATCAATTTAGCAGATTACTCGGCCCGGGAGTTCAATATTCTCCGGGAAAAACCTGAATACTATGTTAATTTCCGTCCATTTAACGATTGTGATGCTTACTTGCCTATTTATGGGGATAGTATGTATCCTAAATATGCCAGTGGTGAAATTATAGCAGTGAGGGAGGTACCAAATAAAGAAATTATACAATGGGGAGAGGCTTACCTAGTGATTACTGATGAATTTGCAAACAACATTACCACAGTAAAATTACTTTTTGAGCATTCCAAAGAGAGCAAAATTGTATTACGAGCTTCAAACCCAAATTACAAAGGGGACACTATACTGGAAAGGGAAGCGATAAAGCGACTATTTATTGTAAAAGGTAAGATTACCAGGAACCAGTTGTGAGCTTAGTAAAACAAGAAAGGGATATTCCATCCAGAACTATCCCTTTTCTAACCAAATATAAACCTGTATGAACGGGTTTTTTCTTATTAAATACCTTATGGTATTAAATTCTAATTCTGTTAAACGGTCAGTTATCTTATGCACTTAGAAATGCAACGTTCTATACTAACGCTAATACAATACTAGGGATATATAAAGAAAATAGTTTAAGACAAATCCAAATAATACAGTTAAATGTCAAAAAGAACATTCGATAGATTGGAAAAGTTTAAGGAGTATTGATGAATCTATTTATTTAAGCCATTCTTTAACCTGATCAGCATAGCTGCCGCTTATAGGCAGTTCAATACTATTTAATTTCACCCGCCTGTTCTGTACTGACTTTACTTTTTTTACAGGTACAATGAAACTTCGGTGTATGCGTTTAAAATCTTCCTGTGGAAGTTTCTCAAGCATTTTCTTGAGTGGCATCAGTGTTAATACCGGCGATGAGTTTTCAATATGTATTTTAACATAATCTTCCATGCTTTCCAGATATTCAATGCTTTTAAGCACTATTTTTACCATACGGTATTCTGAATGCACATAAATACTGGCATCATCGGTTAGAGGTAAAGTGTTATTTTTGTACTGATAGTATTCATTAGCTTTCTGAATAGATTTACCAAACCTTTCAAAATCTATTGGTTTTAAAAGATAGTCTATTGCTTCCAGTTCAAAACCTTCATATGCAAATTGTTTATATGCAGTTGTGAAAATAATCATGGGCTTTTTTTGAAGAGCCCTGGCCAAGTCTATACCAGATATATCCGGCATATTAATATCAAGAAAAAGGAGGTCGACAGCAGTTTTCTGAAGATATTCTGCACCAGACACAGCATCTTCGAAAGTCTGTAAAAGTTCTAAGTCAGGAAAACGAGAGATATAAGTACTGATCAATTCTATTGCAAGAGGTTCATCATCTATAGCAACACATTTTAAAGGCATATTTTCATTCTAAGGCTTAAATATAGAGAATATGATTTAAGAACGGAGTATCAAATCTACAGTAAAGAGGCTATCTTCATTATTTATAGTGAGTTCATACTTATTGGCATACAGATAGTCTAGTCTTTTGCGCGTATTCAGGATACCAATACCAGAACGCTCTGAATGCCTTTTGTAATTAAAGACCTGGTTTTGGCTATGAAAATTCACATGATCATCATCTATAGTAATGAGAATATCTATTTTTGCCGGCTCATGATTACTTAGTCCATATTTAAATACGTTTTCTATAAAGGTCATCAGCAACAGGGGAGATATACGATGCCCTAGGGGCTCACCACTTACTACATAGTTTAAGGTAACCATTTTACCCAGTCTTAATTTCTGAAGGTCAATAAAGTTACTGACACAATTAAGTTCGCTGGACAGTGGAACGAAGTCTGCTTCAGCTTCATCTGTGACGTAACGCATAATATTAGAAAGTTTCATAATACTTTCTGAAGTCTTTTCACTTCCGATGATAGAGAGAGTATAAATATTATTGAGGGTGTTGTATAAGAAATGGGGATTAATCTGAGCCTTTAGAAAGGATAATTCTGCTATAGCCTTATCAGCCTCAGCAAGGATAGCTCTTTTCTCCGTGATCTGCCATTGTTCTACAGAACGTAATGCAAGACTGAAAGCCATGATCAAGACAAAAATCAGCTGACTATTTAAATCAATATGTCTGGGAAAGACCTGATCACCTTGACGGAAGGCAGCATTAGGCCCGAAGCCTTGATCATTATTTTTGGACGGAGACATACCGGGAGGGGTACCAAATGGGGGACGATTGTCATCAAAGGGCGGCCAGCGGCTCATCTCTTTGTGTCTGAATTCCTGTGCTCTGCCCGACATCAGCCTGTCGAACGGCCTTAAAAATATAATTCCTACAAACAGCAGCGCGATCCATAAAAAGTACAGTAGATATTTTTTCCTGATGAAAAATCTTGGAATCAGATAGTAGCTATTTAGGTAAAACAGCACAATATAACAGATACAAAACTGCAGATAAGGCCAGGTAAGTAAAACGGAAAGTTTCATCACTTTTCCTTCCATGTTATCCATTACCAGTAAGGGAAACATCAGGAATAATAACCAGGCTGCAATGTGTAGGATTAGAGAAAACGTTTTTAGACGGTACATACACTAATTAAATGCTATTCAGACAAATTAAAGCAATTTATCGGTGAATAGCGTTGTTTTATAGACGAAGACCTTATTTTTCAGCTAAAATTACAAGGAAATTATTTGATAGTTTTGATATGCTGCAGGGGTACTTCTGACGGGTGAGCCTTTTTTTTGACAACTTTGTAAGTAACCATTATCACCATTGATGCTGCTATCAGAGCAGAAAGAAAATTGAACGATCTTTTATCCATTTTGAGAACTATTTAGGATTAAACACGTCTGGCTAATATTTGTTTGAATTTAGGTAACCTTAGTTTTATAAAAAGTAGAAAAACATGCAAACATTAAAACGTACTAAATTATTCTCAATTTAAAGAGTTTTAAAATTAATTACAAATTTATTATGAAAAAATTTACAGATAATGGTTCAATTGTGAGGTATGACCTCAAAACACTATGCTGGATTGTTAAGGGAAGGCTGATCTGCTTCGATTGCCTGCCAGATCAGATCTTTCAGTTCAGTTAGGCCTTTTTGAGCGACAGAGGAAATAAATACTGCCGGAACATTAGCTGGCAAGTCTTTCTTTATTTCGGCCATCAACTCATCATCCAGCATATCACTTTTAGTTATTGCCAGCAAATGCGGCTTCTGCATTAACTCAGAGTTGTATTCCTGAAGTTCAAATTTTAAAATCTCGTATTCTTCAGTAATAGTCCTGCTAGTGTCAGCAGGCACCATAAAGAGTAATACAGAGTTACGCTCAATATGACGTAGGAAACGATAACCTAGACCTTTACCTTTAGATGCGCCCTCTATAATTCCGGGAATATCTGCCATAACAAAAGATTTACTGCCCCGGTAAGACACAATACCTAAGTTTGGAACCAGTGTGGTAAAAGCGTAGTCAGCAATCTCAGGCTTAGCTGCAGATACTACAGATAGCAAAGTTGATTTTCCTGCATTAGGAAAGCCTACCAAGCCTACATCGGCTAATACTTTCAGCTCCAGTACTACCCATTGTTCTATTCCTGATTCTCCCGGTTGTGCAAAGCGTGGCGTCTGCAGGGTCGAGGTCTTAAAATGCCAGTTTCCCAGGCCCCCTCTCCCACCCGGGGTAAGGATTTCTGTCTGGCCATCTTCAGTAATTTCGAACAAGGTTTCTCCTGTTTCGGCATCTTTGGCAATAGTGCCCAAGGGCACATCCAGAAATTCGTCTTTACCAGATTTACCTGTACTGGTTGAACTTGATCCAGGACCACCATCAGTAGCTAAAATATGCTTACGGTATTTTAAGTGTAGTAAAGTCCAGAACTGACTGTTACCCCTTAGAATTATATGGCCACCTCTTCCTCCGTCACCACCATCAGGACCACCTGTAGAGGTCATTTTATCACGGTGCAAATGTGAAGAACCTGCCCCTCCTTTTCCTGAACGGCAGCATATCTTTACGTAATCTACGAAATTTGAACCTTGTGACATAACTCTCTATTTATTGATCATAAAAATAGCGGGAAGAACTTACATTCGTCCCGCTATTTCTGTATAATGTGTTCTTAATATTTATCTATAACCTTGCAAAGGTCAGCAAAGATATCTTCAATCTTTCCAATACCATTTACCTTAGTTAGTTTACCCTGCGCTTCGTAGTAAGGTAAAACATGAATGGTTTTACTGAAATACTCTTCAATACGCTTCTGTAATTTATCAGCCTGGTCATCTACCCTATTGGTTAATTTCTGACGTTCGGCAATTCTTTTGGTTAGTTCTTCCTGGTCTACATCCAGTGCGATTACAGCGGCAATAGAACTGTTTTTACTTAATAAAAACTCGTCCAGGGCTTCTGCCTGTGCTACTGTTCTGGGGAAGCCATCGAAAATAAAACCTTTAGCTCCCGGGTTTTTATCTACCTCCTCCTCGAGCATGGCAATTGTAATAGCATCCGGAACCAATTGACCATCTGCAATCAGTGCACTTACCTGTTGTCCTAATATAGTCTGCTCAGTAATGTGTGCCCTGAATAAATCCCCTGTGGAGATATGGCTTAACTGATAGGTATCAATCAGTTTTTGAGATTGGGTGCCTTTGCCTGCACCCGGTGGGCCAAAGAGAACAAAATTTAGCATTTGGGTTGTCTTTTAAATTTTAAAAGCCTTGCTGCCTATGGCAGCAAGGCTTTCTCAGTTGATTGTGCACTTGTAGGGATTCGAACCCCAAACCTTCTCATCCGTAGTGAGATGCTCTATCCAATTGAGCTACAAATGCATTTCCCTCGTTTCGGGACTGCAAAAGTAGTATTTGTAATTGAAATACAAAACTTTTTTAAATAAAAATTTCACTCAGTACTACTTCATAACGAGATTATCTGTGTTTATTGAACTTAAATACATTACAATCAGGATCTTCGGAGGTTAGCGCAATCGCTTATAATTTTTGTGCTTTAAGCCGTTGGGCAAGTTGATAATCCACCATTTGCAATCCTTCAGCAAAGCTATGTGGTGTATACCCCAGATCATTTATAGCCTTATTGATCATAAACCCTGTTCTGACAGGTCTTTTGGCTTGCTGGTCTAAAGTTACAGAGCTCACCTCGGTGATCAGGCTTTTATCCAGTTTCCAATAATCAGCCACCTGATAAACCAGTTCTGAAACACTCATAAAGTCCTTACCACATATATTATATATACCCCTGGCATGCTTTTCAACTGTAAGTAAACAACCAGTGGCCAGGTCTTCCGCCAGTGTTGGTGTACGCCATTGGTCGTTAACCACTTTTATAGCCTGACCTTTCTCTAATGCGTTTTTTGCCCACAGTACAATATTACTCCTGCTGGCATCACTGATGATTCCAAAAACAAGTACGGTGCGTAAAATAGCCCAGCTGCAGGCAGAATTTTTAACAATCTCTTCTGCCGCCAGTTTGGTTTTGCCGTAAAAACTTAATGGATTTGGCATTGCCTCCTCACTATAAGGACCATCGGCACCATCAAAAATAAAATCTGTAGAAAGATGTACCAGGTGGATTTGCTGGCGGCTGCATATTTCAGTGAGAATTTTTACAGATTCAACATTAAGGCGCCAGGCATCTTCCTGTCTCAACTCCGACTTATCCACATCTGTTAGCGCTGCGGTATGTATAATTGCATCTGGTTTATATTTTTTCACTACAGCATCAACCTGCAGCCGGTCACTGATATCCATTTCTTCATAAGCATACCCTTCAGTACTGGTAAAACGGTTCAGACCTATACCAGTGGCTACCAGGTGAAAGCTTTTATCTGCGAGCACTGCTTCCGTAATCTTCTGTCCAAGCAGGCCGTTACTGCCTGTAACCAATATCGTTTTCATACCAGCTAAATTATTGATAAAAAAACTGTGGAAAAACTTTTTATTTATATATCAAAAATATATAGGAAAACCTTAGCTTTGCAAACCGAATTGAGGCCCTTCAAAAAGGCCTTTAACAATTTGATATTTATAATTTTACCAAAAACAGTATATGCCTAACATTGGAAAAATAGCGCAGATTATAGGACCGGTAGTTGACGTGAGTTTTGCTGACGATGCTCATTTACCTCAAATTTTCTCTGCTTTAGAGATTGAAAAAGAAAACGGACAGAAAGTCGTTTTAGAAGTTCAACAACATCTTGGTGAAAACCGAGTACGTGCAATTGCAATGGATTCGACTGATGGTCTGGTTCGTGGTATGTCTGCGGTAGACACAGGTTCGACGATTAAAATGCCAGTTGGAGACCAGATTAAAGGTCGTTTATTCAATGTAATAGGTGAAGCTATTGACGGTATCAATTCAGTTGACAAAACTGGTGGTAAGTCAATTCACAATGCACCTCCGCGTTTCGACGAACTTTCTACTGAATCTGAAGTACTTTATACAGGTATCAAAGTAATTGATTTATTAGAACCTTATGTAAAAGGTGGTAAAATTGGTTTATTTGGTGGTGCCGGTGTAGGTAAAACGGTATTGATCATGGAGCTGGTAAACAACATTGCGAAAGCATATGATGGTTTATCTGTATTTGCTGGTGTAGGTGAGCGTACACGTGAAGGTAACGACCTTTTACGTGAGTTTATCGAATCTGGTGTAATCAATTATGGCGAAGACTTCCTTCATTCAATGGAAAAAGGTGGTTGGGACTTAAGTAAAGTTGATACTGAAAAATTAAAAGAATCTAAAGCAACACTTGTATTTGGTCAGATGAACGAGCCTCCTGGGGCGCGTGCACGTGTAGCCTTGTCAGGATTAACAGTTGCGGAATATTTCCGTGATGGTGATGGTGAAGGCGCTGGAAAAGATATCCTTTTCTTCGTTGACAATATTTTCCGTTTCACACAGGCTGGTTCTGAAGTATCAGCACTTTTAGGCCGTATGCCTTCTGCAGTAGGTTACCAACCAACTCTGGCAACAGAGATGGGTTTAATGCAGGAACGTATTACTTCAACTAAACGTGGTTCAATTACTTCAGTACAGGCAGTATATGTACCGGCAGATGATGAGACTGACCCGGCTCCAGCTACTACATTTGCCCACTTAGATGCAACCACCTTATTATCACGTAAAATTGCAGAACTTGGTATTTACCCTGCTGTAGATCCACTAAACTCAACTTCACGTATCCTTTCTCCGGCTATTTTAGGTGATGAGCATTATAACACGGCACAACGTGTCAAAGAGATTCTTCAACGTTACAAAGAGTTACAGGATATCATTGCGATCTTAGGTATGGATGAGTTATCTGAAGAAGATAAATTAGTTGTTCACCGTGCGCGTCGTGTACAGCGTTTCTTGTCTCAGCCTTTCCACGTGGCAGAGCAGTTTACTGGTCTTAAAGGTGTATTAGTTGACATTAAAGAAACTATTAAAGCTTTTAATATGATTATGGATGGCGAAGTAGACGAATATCCTGAAGCTGCGTTCAATTTAGTTGGTAGCATTGAAGATGCAGTTGAAAAAGGTAAAAAACTATTAGCTGAAGCTAACGCTTAAGCAGCCTATACATTTAATATATATGACACTAGAAATATTAACACCAGATAAAAAAATATTTGAAGGCGAAGTAACTGCTGTGACTGTACCAGGTACTATGGGATCATTCCAGATCCTGAGAGACCATGCCGCAATTATTTCAACATTAGAAGATGGACCGGTGATTATTAAAACTAAAACTGACGAAGAGATTATTAAAATCAAAGGCGGAGTGGTAGAAGTTTTGAAAAATAAGATCATTGTTCTGGCGGAAGGTGTCGCTTAATATTTATTAAAATTTTTAAAAGGGGTTGTCTTTGACAACCCCTTTTTTTATGCCTTTATGTATGGTATATGCTGGGCCAAACCAGGCTTAAGTTGAAGAGCAGATTTTTATAAATTTTTAGGGTACGAATGTAATTTTAGGCAGAAAACCTGTTTATTACAATGCAAGCATAACATCTATACCGAATACCGATTTCATATTTGGTATAGCAACTAACGTTTTTAGAATGGATAGAATTATATAATACAGAATATTATTTTTAATACCATTTTAAAAAGCATACAATATTTTTTTTCAATTATTTTCAATATGCTATTGACAGTTTGTTAGGCAAAACCTAAATTGGAATATACAAAGCAAACAAAAGAAGAACAATAATGAAAACTTCAATTACAGCGAATTTTATCGTCATTATTAACCTGGTTATCCTCCTGATTTTACAGGAGAAGAGGCGCTGTATCTGAATTTTACCTATAAAATATCGAAAGCGCCTTCCAAAGAGGCGCTTTTTTAATAAACCATATCTAATACTGAAATCTAACCAACATGCAATACTACGATTCAAAAACAGAAATATACCTTGATGGAGAGTTTGTCAGGGCGGCAGATACGAAGACAGACTTGTATGGCCAGTCACTACACTATGGTTATGCTGTATTTGAGGGGATAAGGGCTTACCATACCCATAATGGCACCAGGATCTTTAAAGCCAAAGAACATTACGACCGTCTGCAGAGATCTGCGGAACTGATGCATATCCCCTTTTTGTTTGATAAAGATGAATTAATTAAGCAAACGTACAGCTTACTTGAAAAAAACAATTTTAAGGATGCATATATACGCCCTCTTGTATTTTGTCCGCCTAATATGACCCTTGTTCCTAACACTAAATCATCAATTATGATTTGTGCATGGGAATGGAGTGCATACCTTGGAAATAACCTGCAGAAGGTTTGTGTTTCAAGCTACCAACGTCCCAATCCTAAATCCACACATGTTGAGGCAAAAGCCAGCGGTCATTATGTAAATTCTATTCTGGCGGCAGCCGAAGCTAGAAACAGGGGTTTTGACGAAGCAATCCTGCTGGATATGAACAATAATGTTGCTGAGGCTCCGGGAGCTAATATTTTTGTAGAGAAAGACGGCAAGTTGTACACTCCCCCACTGGGACATATTTTACCAGGTATTACAAGAGCTGCTGTCATCAGCTTATGCAGAAAACTGGATATTGAATGCGTAGAAAGACACATCACAGTGGAAGAATTGAAAAGTGCAGACAGTGCATTTTTCTGCGGAACCGCAGTAGAAATAGCCGGTATTGCTTCTATTGATGATGTAGTGTTCCCGGCAATTTGGACTGAAACCTTAGGGGCTACATTACAGCGTACCTATAAGGCATTGGTATTAGAAAAACAGAACTACGAAGTAATTATATAATATACACAACCTATTAATAATGTCACAAACACCTGAAATAAACCGATACAGCAAAACTTTCACTCAAGATCCTACCCAGCCGGGTGCTCAGGCCATGTTGTATGGTATTGGACTTACCACTGAAGACATGTCTAAAGCCCAGGTGGGTATAGCCAGCATGGGCTATGATGGAAATACCTGTAATATGCACTTGAACGACCTGGCAAAGATTGTGAAGGAAGGTGTATGGAAAAATGATATGGTGGGTTTAACCTTTGGAACTATTGGTGTGAGTGATGGAATGTCTAATGGTACCGAGGGAATGCGCTACTCCTTGGTATCAAGAGATGTAATTGCAGATTCCATTGAAACGATTTGTGGTGGACAATACTATGATGGGCTAATTACTCTTCCAGGATGTGACAAAAATATGCCGGGTTCTATTATTGCAATGGGGCGCCTTAACCGTCCGGCTATTATGGTATATGGCGGCAGTATCCATTCCGGACAATACAAAGGAAAAAAACTGAATATGGTTTCTGCGTTTGAAGCTCTTGGAGAGAAACTGGCAGGAAACCTTTCAGAAGAAGATTACCAGGGCATCATTCGTCATACCTGTCCTGGAGCCGGAGCCTGTGGTGGTATGTATACTGCAAATACAATGGCCTCTGCAATTGAAGCTTTAGGAATGAGTCTGCCCTACAGTTCTTCGTATCCCGCACTTAGTGAAGAAAAAAGGAACGAATGCAGGGAAGCCGGAAAGGCAATCAGAGTATTGCTGGAAAGAAATATTCTGCCGACGGATATCATGACTGAAAAGGCATTTCATAATGCAATTGTAACTGTTATGATTTTAGGAGGCTCCACCAATGCCGTACTGCATCTAATTGCCATGGCAAAATCTGTAGGACTAAACCTTACTTTGGAGGATTTCCAGAAGATCAGTGACAAGACACCGGTACTGGCAGATCTGAAGCCTAGCGGACAGTACCTGATGGAGGATGTACATGAGATAGGCGGTGTACCTGCGGTATTGAAGTATCTTCTAAAGGTAGGATTGGTACACGGTGACTGCCTGACAGTTACCGGTAAAACCCTGGCAGAAAATGTTGCAGATGCAGTTGATTTGAACTTCGAAGAGCAGAAAGTGATATACCCTGTAGAGGCAGCACTTAAACAAACTGGTCACCTTCAAATGCTTTATGGTAATTTGGCGGAATTAGGATCTGTAGCAAAAATCAGCGGTAAAGAAGGAGAGCGTTTTGAAGGTCCGGCTCGCGTATTTGAAGGAGAACAGAAACTTATAGCCGGTATACAAAGTGGAAAAGTACAGCGCGGAGATGTAGTGGTAATTACCAATGTAGGTCCTAAAGGTGCCCCTGGAATGCCCGAAATGCTTAAGCCTACATCAGCAATCATTGGGGCCGGATTAGGCAAGTCTGTAGCCTTGATTACTGATGGCCGTTTCTCTGGCGGAACGCATGGTTTTGTAGTTGGACACATCACCCCTGAAGCCTGGAGTGGTGGCAATATTGGTTTGGTAAGAGACAATGATATTATTACGATTGATGCAGTAAACAATACGATCAATCTGAATATTTCTGATGAAGAGCTTGCTACACGGCGAGCGGAATGGAAACAGCTTCCTCCACCCGTCAAAAGCGGTGTACTCTATAAATACCTTAAACAGGTAAGTAATGCCAGTGAAGGATGCGTAACCGATGCCTACACTGATTAATTAACCATCTGACAAATTAATAACGAAGACAATGGAAATAGCACAAGAGGAAGCAATCCAGCAAAGCGAGCCGAAAACAACCACAAGGGTATCAGGCTCTGTAGCTTTATTAGAAGGACTGATTGCTGAAGGCACTGAAACGATATTTGGCTATCCTGGCGGCGCAATCATGCCAATCTACGATGCCATCTATGATTATAAAGAAAAACTAAACCATATTCTGGTACGTCATGAGCAAGGCGCAACGCATGCTGCACAAGGTTTTGCACGCACCTCCGGAAAAGTAGGTGTGGTATTTGCCACCAGCGGCCCTGGAGCAACTAACCTGGTTACCGGTTTAGCAGATGCACAGATAGACAGTACACCAATGGTATGTATCACCGGCCAGGTTTTTGCTCATTTATTAGGGACCGATGCCTTCCAGGAAACTGATGTAATTAACATCACTACGCCTGTTACCAAATGGAATTACCAGGTTACTGATGCCAATGAGATTCCTGCAGCACTTGCAAAGGCTTTTTATATAGCCAGAAGCGGCAGACCGGGACCAGTTCTAATCGATATAACCAAAAATGCACAAATCCAGCTGTTTGATTTTGAGGGTTACAAACCCTGCAATCATGTACGCAGCTATCGTCCAAAACCGATTGTAAGGAACGAATATATAGAACAGGCAGCAGCATTGATCAATGCCGCCAAGAAACCATTTATCTTGTTTGGCCAGGGTGTCTTATTGGGCGAAGCAGAAACAGAATTTAAAGCATTTGTAGAGAAAAGCGGTATCCCAGCTGCCTGGACTATCCTTGGTGCCGGTGCTATCCCAACAGACCATCCATTAAATGTAGGAATGCTAGGGATGCATGGTAATTATGGCCCCAACGTGCAAACCAACGAATGCGATGTACTTATTGCAATAGGTATGCGTTTTGATGACCGTGTAACTGGCCGTCTTGATAAATACGCGCGCCAGGCAAAAATTATACACCTGGATATTGACCCGGCAGAGATAGATAAGAATGTGAAAGCAGATGTACCCGTGTGGGGCGACTGCAAGGAAACTCTTCCTTTGTTAACTAGTTTGGTAACAGAGAAAACCCATGATTCCTGGCTGGCAGAATTCAGAGAATTTTCGAGAATTGAGAACGAGCAGCTAATAGAAAAAGAATTGAACCCGCAGACTGGTGCACTAACTATGGGCGAGGTAATCAATCAATTAAATGCGCTTACCAAAGGTGAAGCAGTGATTGTAAGTGATGTTGGCCAGCACCAGATGGTAGCGTGCCGGTATGGTAAATTGAATACTACCAGGCTAAGCGTTACGAGCGGTGGACTGGGAACTATGGGCTTCGGATTACCTGCAGCAATCGGTGCTAAATTTGGAGCTCCAGATCGTACGGTGGTTGCCGTTATAGGAGATGGAGGTTTCCAGATGACCCTACAGGAATTGGGTACTATTATGCAGAGCGGGGTGGATGTTAAAATCCTGATTCTCAATAATCAATTTCTGGGAATGGTACGCCAATGGATGGAATTATTTAATGAGAAACGTTATTCATTTGTAGATATTAAAAGTCCTGATTTTGTGAAGTTGGCAGAGTCTTACTATATCGCCGGCAAAAGGGTTACTGAACGTGATGACCTGGTGGGCTCCTTACAGGAAATGCTGCAGCATCCAGGATCTTTCCTGCTGGAAGTGATGGTAAGCAAAGAACAAAATGTATTCCCTATGGTTCCTCAAGGCTGTAGTGTAAGTGAAATCAGACTTAAATAATTGACAACGATGAGCAACTCAAACACTTTAGAACCTGCCAGTACGAATCAGCAGGAATTTACCATTACGGTATATACAGAAAATCAAATTGGGATACTAAACCGTATCGCGATTATATTTTCGCGGAGAAAAATAAATATTGAAAGTTTAAACGTCTCTCCCTCTGAGATTGAAAATATCCATCGTTTCAATATTGTCATTACTGAAACAGAAGATGTAGTAAGGAAACTGGCTAGACAGATTGAGAAACAGGTTGAAGTATTAAAAGTATATTATAATACGAACGATGATATTATCTGGCAGGAGCTTGCGCTTTACAAAGTACCTACAGACGTAGTTGCCGAAAAAGTATTTGTTGAACGCCTTTTACGTGAGAATGGTGCAAGGGCAGTTGTGATCCGTAAAGATTATACTGTATTTGAAACTACCGGACACCGTTCTGAAACTGATAAACTGATAGAAGTACTGCAGCCATACGGTTTGATCGAATTTGTTCGAAGTGCCCGGGTTGCAATTATTAAGGACAGCGAAGGGTTTAACAGTAAACTCAGAGATTTTGAAAGGCTGGAGCCTGGTCAGGATCCGGTAGAGAATGAATTTCTGGATAAAGAGAAAAATGTATTCACGATGTAATCATAAAACCACATCTGCACACTATCCAAAATAAAATTAAACGAACCTTAAAATCTAAAAACAATAAAAACGATGTCAAATTATTTTAACACATTACCTCTCAGAGAAAAGCTAAACCAGTTGGGTGTCTGTGATTTCATGGACAGCTCAGAATTTTCAGACGGTGTAGACGCATTGAAAGGAAAAAAACTGGTAATTGTAGGCTGCGGTGCCCAAGGCCTGAACCAAGGTTTAAATCTGAGAGATAGTGGATTAAATATTGCTTATACCTTGCGTAAGGAAGCAATTGAAGGAAAAAGAGATTCATGGAAAAACGCCACTGATAACAATTTCAGGGTTGGCACCTATGAGGAACTAATTCCTGAAGCAGATGTGGTTATAAACCTGACGCCAGATAAACAGCATACGGCAGTAGTTAATGCAATTATGCCCTTGATGAAGCAGGGAGCTACCTTACTATATTCACATGGTTTTAACATTGTGGAGGAAGGTATGCAGATTCGTAAAGATATAACTGTAATTATGGTAGCCCCTAAATGTCCGGGTAGTGAAGTACGGGCAGAATATGTACGTGGATTTGGTGTTCCTACCCTGATTGCCGTGCATCCGGAGAATGATCCTGAAGGAAAAGGACTGGTACAGGCTAAAGCATATTGCGTAGGCACAGGCGGGCACCGTGCAGGAGTTCTGAAGTCATCTTTTGTAGCAGAGGTAAAATCTGACCTGATGGGTGAACAAACTATCTTATGTGGATTACTGCAAACCGGTTCAATATTATCATTTGATAAAATGATTGAAAAGGGCATTGATGCAGGTTATGCCTCTAAACTCGTGCAATATGGTGTAGAAGTAATTACCGAAGCATTGAAACAGGGAGGTATTACTGCAATGATGGACCGTTTAAGCAATGTTGCAAAGATAAAAGCCTTCGAAATTTCAGAAGAACTAAAAACAATTATGCGTCCACTTTTCCAAAAACATCAGGATGATATTATGAGCGGTGAATTTAGCCGAACCATGATGGAGGACTGGGCAGCGGGTGATAAAAACCTGCTGGCCTGGCGCGCGGCAACAGGAGAAACTGCATTTGAAAAAACTCCTGCCGGAGAAGTGAAAATTGGTGAACAGGAATATTTTGATAATGCATTATTAATGGTGGCGTTTATACGCGCGGGTGTTGAACTTGCTTTTGAAACTATGGTTGAGGCAGGTATTAAACCAGAATCAGCGTACTATGAATCGCTACATGAAACACCTCTGATTGCAAACACCATTGCGCGCAAGAAGTTATTTGAAATGAACCGTGTTATCTCTGATACTGCGGAATATGGCTGTTATTTATTTGACCACGCATGTAAGCCTTTACTTGCTGACTTTATGACCCGCGTAAGTACAGACCTTATTGGTAAAAACTACAATGAAGATAAAGATGGCAGCGTTGATAACCGAGAACTCATTTCAGTAAATGAAGTTATCCGTTCTCATGAAGTTGAGCTGATTGGCGCAGAGTTGAGAAAAGCAATGACTGCAATGAAATCTATTAAAACAGTATAAGATAGTATATCTGCCACCCAATTAATCCAGGGTGGCAGATTAAATAACACATAAAATGTCAAAAACATTAGTAGAAAAAATATGGGATGCCCACGTTGTAAAAAGTGAGGAAGGCTTTCCAGACATTCTGTATATTGATACACATTTAATTCATGAGGTAACCTCGCCACAGGCCTTTGATGGACTGAGGAAGCGGGGTCTGCCGGTATTACGCCCCCAACAAACTGTGGCTACGGCAGATCATAATGTGCCTACTATAGACCAGCTGCAGCCCATTAAAGAAGAGCTTTCCAGATATCAGGTAGATATGCTTACCAAAAACTGCGCTGAGTTCGGAATTGAATTATATGGTTTAGGTCACCCTTTTCAGGGTATTGTACATGTTATTGGTCCGGAGTTAGGAATAACGCTGCCAGGAAAAACAATGGTGTGCGGTGATAGCCATACCTCAACCCATGGGGCGTTTGGTGCTATTGCCTTTGGTATCGGTACCTCGCAGGTAGAACAGGTATTTGCAACACAATGTCTGCTGCTTCAAAAACCTAAAACAATGAAGATACTGGTTAATGGCAGCCTTGGAAAAGGAGTTGGTGCCAAGGATATCATCTTATACATCATTTCAAAAATATCAGCAGCCGGTGGTACAGGTTATTTTATAGAATATGCCGGCTCAGCTATTGAGGCCCTGAGCATGGAAGCCAGAATGACCATTTGCAATATGAGTATAGAAATGGGTGCCCGTGGCGGGCTTATTGCACCAGATAAGGTAACCTATGATTACATTAAAGGGCGTGAGTTTGCACCAGCCGTTGCAGAATGGGACAAATCACTGGCATACTGGAAAACTTTATACAGCGATTCAGACGCTCAGTTTGACAGTGTATTAAGCTTTGATGCTGAAGATATAGCCCCGATGATTACCTATGGCACTAACCCGGGCATGGGTATGGGAATTAAAGAAAATATTCCTGCCACACTTGTTCAGCCAGATAAGGAGCAGTTATCTTATCAGAAAGCGCTGGACTATATGGGATTTGATGATGATTCATCATTGATTGGCAAACCTGTAGATTATGTTTTTATAGGTAGCTGTACCAACTCCCGCATTGAAGACCTGCGCGAAGTTGCTGAATTTGTAAAAGATAAACAGAAAGCAGCTAATGTTACGGTATGGATTGTTCCGGGTTCCAAGCAAGTAGAACAGCAAGCAAAAAACGAAGGCCTAGACCGAATATTTGCACAGGCAGGCTTTCAGCTTCGCGAGCCGGGATGCAGTGCCTGCCTGGGTATGAACGAAGATAAAATTCCTGCCGGGAAATATTGTGTATCTACATCCAACAGGAATTTTGAAGGTCGCCAGGGCCCTAATGCCAGGACCCTACTGGTTAGCCCATTGACCGCAGCAGCGGCTGCTGTAACCGGGAAAATCACTGATGTAAGAGACATGCTGGCAGAAGCTTAATTTTATCATAGTTATGAAGAAATTTGAAAGAATGACAACGGCCATAGTGCCATTGAATATAGAAAATATTGATACTGACCAGATTATTCCAGCCAGGTTTTTAAAAGCTACTACCCGCGAGGGTTTTGGTGAAAACCTATTCAGAGACTGGCGATACAATTCTGACAATACGCCAAAAGCAGAGTTTGTGCTGAATGATCCAATGTACCAGGGCCAAGTACTGGTAGCCGGCAAAAACTTTGGCTGCGGTAGCAGTCGGGAGCATGCAGCGTGGGCAATTCAGGATGCCGGTTTTGATGCTGTGATCAGCAGCTTCTTCGCAGATATTTTTAAAGGCAATGCCTTAAACAACGGGCTTTTACCTATCCAGGTAAGTGATGAATTTCTGGCGGCAATCTTTAGGGCGGTGGAAAACAATCAAGCCTCACAGCTTGACATTGATCTGGAAAACCAGACTGTTACCATTTTGGATACTGGCGAACAGACCGAATTTGAAATCAATCCTTATAAAAAGTCCTGCCTGATCAATGGGTACGATGATATCGATTTTATCCTTAACCAGAAAAAACTGATAGAAGAATTCGAACAATCAAGATAATGAGTGCCGCTCTTGTACATATAACCCACCTCAATTTACGGTATCAGCAAAAACTGGTACTTAACGGTTTAAACTGGACAATACTTCCAGCTGAGAACTGGCTGATACGCGGTGCAAGTGGAAGTGGAAAAACCTCATTGGCGAAGGCAATAGCGGGGCTTATACCCTACCAGGGTAAAATAGAACAGAATTTTGCTGAACAAGGTAATTCAGGAGTAAACGTTCAATACGTTTCTAACTGGTACCAGTTTAAAGATCTGGAAGGACAGAGCAACTTTTATTATCAGCAACGCTACAACAAACAGGCTACCGAGACTACGTCTACAGTAAAAGCAGAGTTGGCCCAATATGGCGTTAAATACCGGCTTGATTACGCGGAAGCATTACGTTTGGCAGCAGCACTGGGTTTTTCTGAACTACTGGATGCCAGATTGATTCAGCTATCCAGTGGTGAGCATAAGAAATTACAACTTGTAAGAGCATTATGGCTTAAGTCACAATTGTTAATCCTGGACCAGCCTTATAATGGCCTCGACAAAGTTTCCAGACATAACCTTAACCTATTACTGGAAGAATTAGTCAGTGGCGGAACGCAGTTAATGCTAATCAGTAATGATAAAGAATTACCCGCCAGTATTAACCGTTACGCTATAATCCATCAGGGCAAGCTTTATCATAGCACAGCAGATGATTTCCAGTATATTACTGAAGATCAATTAAGTGCAGCTCTTCCGCAATTTTTGCAGACCTCACCTGTCTCTGCTGATGAAAGTATTATAAAAATGATTGATGTAAATATCAGTTATGATGATAAAAAGGTTTTAAAAAATATTAACTGGGAAGTTAAAGCCGGAGAAAAATGGCTTCTGCAGGGACATAATGGGTCAGGAAAGTCAACCTTATTAAGTTTGATTACCGGCGACCATCCACAGGCTTATGCAAATAATTTCTATCTTTTTGGAAATAAAAGAGGTAGCGGAGAAAGTATTTGGGACATCAAGAAAAGGATGGGCCTCATTTCTCCTGAACTCCATTGGTATTTTGATCCCGGCGCTACCGTTAAGCAAACCATAATTTCAGGTTTTTATGACAGCTCAGGCTTATTCTGTGAGCCGAGCTATAGCAAAAAAACACAAGCTGCAGAACTAATCACATATTTTGGTCTGCACGAGTACGAAAATGTACTGATGAACCAGTTACCCCTGGGTAAGCAGAGACTTGCCTTACTGGCACGTACGGTTATCAAAAATCCTGAACTGCTAATACTTGATGAACCGTGCCAGGGACTAGACACGGAGCAGACTGCATATTTTAACAAACTAGTGGATGAGCTGTGCAAAAATGGGACAACCCTGATCTATGTAGGTCATTTCGAATCACAGCTGCCAGCCTGTATTGAAAAAAGAATTTTATTAGAAAACGGTGAAGTAAAAACCGTTGAAAACATATTAGAAAGCGTTTAATAGAATGAAGAAACATATTTTAGTAATACCCGGTGATGGGATCGGACCAGAAGTAACTACCTGGGGTAAAGCAGTGCTGGAACAAATTGCAGAGAGCTTTAATCACGAATTTACATTTGACGAAGCATTAATGGGACACGCAGCAATTGAAGCAACCGGAAATCCATTGCCCGACGAAACGCTTGAAAAAGCCAGAAAAAGTGATGCTATTTTGTTTGGTGCAGTAGGCCATGCTTTATATGATAATGATCCTTCGTTAAAGGTGCGGCCTGAACAAGGATTATTGAAAATCCGTAAAGAACTAGGCTTATATGCTAATCTTAGGCCTATTTTATTATTTGATGAATTGCTAAATGCTTCGAGTATAAAGGCAAGTATCTTAAAGGGTACAGATATCCTATTTTTCCGGGAACTGACAGGAGATGTCTATTTTGGGGATAAAGTACGTTCGGAGGATAAAAAAACAGCATCTGACCTGATGATCTATCACAAGTATGAAATTGAACGGATAGCGCATAAAGCATATGAAGCTGCGATGCAGCGTGGGCGGAGATTATGTTCTGTAGATAAAGCCAATGTACTTGAAAGTTCCAGATTGTGGAGAGAAACCGTGCAGGAGATAGCAAAGCAGTATCCGGAAGTTGAAACCACCCATATGTTTGTTGACAATGCAGCCATGCAGCTAATTAAAGATCCAAAGCAGTTTGATGTGGTATTAACAGCTAACCTTTTTGGTGATATTCTTACTGATGAAGCTTCGCAGATCGCGGGTTCAATGGGTATGCTGGCTTCTGCCTCGGTTGGAGACGGTACAGGATTTTTTGAACCCATCCATGGTTCAGCCCATGATATTACCGGAAAGAACCTGGCAAATCCTCTGGCATCAATTCTATCGGTTGCACTTATGCTTGAAATTAGCTTTGGACTAAAAGAAGAAGCTGAGCTGATTATTTCGGCGATAGATCAGGTACTAAAAGATGGCTTCAGAACTAATGACATTGCAGACAGCTCTACGAATCCTTACAAAGTTTTGGGTACCCAGGAGATGGGCAAGCTGGTCTTAAAATTTATTACTCAAAAAACCTTTACTAACTAAAAAAGTATGTTACACGATCCAAATAGAGTTTACGTATTTGATACTACGCTCCGCGATGGGGAACAGGTTCCCGGCTGTCAGTTATCTACACCTGAAAAGATAGAAATTGCAAAGGCCCTGGAAGCCCTGGGTGTTGATGTAATTGAAGCAGGTTTCCCAATTTCCAGTCCGGGCGATTTCCAAAGCGTTGTAGAACTTTCTAAAGCCGTTCATGACCCCATTATATGTGCTTTAACCCGTGCAAATAAAGGGGATATAGATGCAGCTGCTGCGGCACTGAAGTACGCTAAACGTCCACGGATACATACTGGTATAGGTTCTTCAGACATGCATATTAAATACAAGTTCAACAGTACGCGTGAAGAAATTCTTGCACGTGCAGTTGAAGCAGTAAAATATGCAAAATCATTTGTTGAAGATATTGAATTTTATGCTGAAGATGCCGGTCGTGCAGACAATGCATTTCTGACCCAAATGGTGGAAGCCGTTATCGCTGCGGGAGCAACAGTAGTAAATATTCCAGATACAAATGGTTATTGCCTCCCAGACCAATATGGCTCAAAGATTCTTTATTTAAAAGAAAACGTGAGAAATATTGATCAGGCCATCATTTCTGTGCATTGTCATAATGATCTGGGCCTTGCTACGGCAAATACACTAGCTGGTGTAATTAATGGCGCCAGACAGGTGGAATGTACAATCAATGGTATCGGAGAGCGTGCAGGGAATACAGCGCTGGAAGAAATTGTGATGGTTCTGAAAACACACCATGCACTAAACCTTTATACCGGAATTAATTCTAAACACTTTAGCCAGATCAGTTCCAAAGTAAGCCGCATGATGCGGATGCCAGTACAGCCTAATAAAGCGATCATCGGACAAAATGCATTTGCTCACAGTTCTGGTATTCATCAGGATGGCTTTTTAAAACATAGGGAGAATTATGAAATCATCAATCCTGAAGATGTTGGGATAGACCAATCAGATATTATTCTTACTGCAAGAAGTGGTCGTCATGCTTTAAAACACCATTTGGAGCGTTTAGGTTATGAGATTGACAAACTTAATCTTGACAAGGTTTATGAAAACTTTCTATTGCTGGCTGACAGTAAAAAAGAAATTTCAGACAACGATCTGCTGTCTCTGATGAGCGATGGTGAAGAGCAGAACCTAAAAAATGGTTATAAACTCAATTCTTTAAAAGTAGTTTGTGGCGATGATACCAAGCCAATGGCTACAGTTAAACTTGAATACGAAGGCGTAGAACATGAAGCTGCAGCGGAAGGTAACGGACCAGTGAATGCAACGATTAAGGCCATAGAAAGTGTAATTGGTAAGGATATACAGCTGAAAGAATTTTCTATCCAGGCAATCCATGGCGGAAGTGATGATGTGAGTAAAGTAAATATGCGTGTGTCATACGAAGATAAATCATATTTAGGTTATGGCTTTAGCACTGATATTGTTAAGGCTTCTGCCGATGCATACATTGATGCTCTGAACAAATTCTTGTAATATGGAAACGAAAGAAGTGATCCTGGATTTTGAGGCAGCGGCAGTTCGCATTGCTGATACGGTAAAACGCACACCCCTAGAATATAATGAACACCTGTCCCTCAAGTATAATGCAAAAATCTATTTAAAAAGAGAGGATTTGCAAGTAGTACGTTCCTATAAATTACGTGGTGCATACAATATGATCAGTACTCTTGATGCAAGTCAGGTAAGCCGCGGTGTTGTATGTGCAAGTGCAGGGAACCATGCCCAGGGTGTGGCGCACTCGTGCAAAAAGCTAAATATCCAGGGAGTGATATTTATGCCAGAGATTACACCAAGACAAAAGATCAAACAGACAGAAATGTTTGGGGGGTCTAATATCAAGATCATTCTGGTAGGTGATACTTTTGATGATTGTATGAAAGAAGCTTTGGCTTACACTGCAGAACATCAGATGGTATTTGTACCACCTTTTGATAATGCAAAAATTATCGAAGGTCAGGGCACTGTAGGTGTTGAGGTTTATCAGGACTTACCAGAGACCGACGTGGTGATTATGCCAATTGGCGGAGGTGGATTAGCTTCGGGTGTGGGCAGCTATCTTAAAAACACAAATCCGAACATACAGTTAATTGGTGTTGAACCTGAAGGTGCACCATCAATGAACCAGGCGCTTAGCAATGGATCTCCAGTAACATTAGATTATATAGATCGTTTTGTAGATGGGGCTGCGGTAAAACGTGTTGGGAACCTTACATTTGAGTTTTGCAGCGAACTGTTAGATCAAATGTTATTAGTTCCGGAAGGGAAAATCTGTACTACAATATTAAAGTTGTATAATGAAGATGCTATAGTAGTAGAACCTGCCGGAGCATTGGCAGTAGCTGCATTGGATCAGTTAAAGGACACTATTGCAGGGAAAACCGTAGTTTGCATTGTGAGCGGCGGCAATAATGATATTGAGCGGATGCAGGAGATTAAAGAAAAATCCTTACTGTTTGAAGGACTTAAACATTACTTCCTTGTTCGTTTTCCTCAACGCCCGGGGGCACTAAAGGCTTTTGTCAATGATGTCTTAGGGCCTAATGATGATATAACCAGGTTTGAATTTATTAAAAAGACCAATCGTGAAAACGGACCAGCATTAGTTGGTATCGAATTACAGGAAAGATCAGATTATGATTCGCTGAAGCAACGAATGGACGAATTTAAGTTTGAAGTTATTGCATTAAACAACGATCATATGTTGTTTGAATATCTTGTTTAACATAAATCAGTAGTGATTTAAGGGCTTTGCTGCTAAAGGTAAATCCCTTTTTATTTCCAAACTACTGCTGTTATTTTGCGCAAAATGTAACAATGTTGTTTTTAATTAATAATTATAAAAACTTATACATAATTTGAAAATGTGGCAATCCTTTTGCAGTCGTAAACGCTAAACACATTTTATGAAAAAATACATACTCCTTTTACTTTGCACAGTAGCAATAAGCATATCTTCCTGCAAAAAAGAGACCCTGATTACTGAACCCGTTAACAGAACAATATTATTTGATATCCGTCCAAATGATTGGGTATTAAGTGGAAATGGTTTAGGATACTATAAAGATGTCGCTGTTCCTGAAAACAACGACTCATTCAACAGAAGCGGACATGTTGTTGTGTCAATGTCATTTGATGACCCTCTGGTTTATGAAGGCTTGCCACAGGTCTATCAAGGTGTTACATACAGATATAGCGCAGAGCCTGGTTTTGTAACTTTATATGTTGGAAATGCCAATGGTACAGCTGCAGGACGTCCAAGTGGTACAGTTACGGCAAAAATCACACTGATAGATGGTCAGCTTATTGACTAACTATTATTTTAAAATTCCAGAAAACGACCAATGTTCGCTTGAACGTGGTCGTTTTTTTTGTGGGTAGCAGTATTGAGCTGAATCGCCCTGATGGCTACACCATTTCTTTCCAGCAGCAGTTCCTCATAAAAGCCCTTGTAAAAAACATCTTTAACTTCGTAACGCTTACTGTTCCAGCCTCCTTTCAAATCAACCCATTCAGGGTAAAAAAGTGCAAATTCACCTTTTACGTTTACTCCTAACTTACCTGCATCTTCAGCAGATAAAACCACAGCATTTCCTAAAAGCTGTGCAGTATAAATATGCGAAGGATGATTGTACACGTATGATGGGTTTCCTTTCTGGATTAGTTTTCCGCCCTTGATGAGCAACAGTTCATCTGCCAGAAAAAGCCCGTCTGCAGGATCATGTGAAACAATAATTACCGTCACTCCTGTTTCAGCAGCAATCCTTTTAATATCAGCGCGCAGCTGATTTTTCAACAAAGCATCTACCTGGCTAAAAGGTTCATCAAGAAGAAGGAGACTAGTGTCAGTAACCAATGCTTTTGCAATAGCTACCCGCTGCTGTTCGCCACCGCTTAGTTCAATTATTTTTTTATTGCGAAGATGTTCAATATGCAAGTGCTGCATCATCTTAACAGTTTTCTCTTCCTTTGATTTTACATTTGTATTTGAAAGCTGTGAGGCTATATTATCATAAACTTTTGCATAAATATTCAGAGAAAAATCCTGTGTTACAATCTTCATTTGCTTGTGTCCGGGAATCAATTGTTCATCGGGACCCAATACCCTTTTACCATTAAACAATACTTCCCCCTGATCAACTTTCAACAGTCCGTAGATAGCTTTAAGCAAAGTAGATTTTCCGCTTCCACTCTCTCCAATAACGGCTACTATATGCCCTCTTTTGATATCAAAGGTAATATTGCTGATGCCTGATAATTGCTCTGTCTGGTATTGTTTGGTTAGCCCCCTAACACTGATTATATTTTCGTCCACCGCGTAAAGATACATTACATCTGTATAATTAACACTACCAAGGCCTGTTTGAAACAATGCTGTATAAAAAAACCTCAGCGTTTTGAAACACTGAGGTTGGTTTTATTTGTGTGTGTATTAATTCAATCCAAATGTTATACCAAAGGACATATTTTTAAGTCCTTTTTGCGGCACACTGTCAAACATATCATTGAAATAGTATTTCGTGAATAAGCCAATACCTCCATAGCCTAGGCGCACCGTTCCGCCAATACGCACCGGCTGAAAGTTATAATCATCTCTTTCTTTCTGCTTGCCACGTTCATCGCTGATTTGCTTAACCTTGCCATTTAACAGGAAACTTACTTCCGGACCCAATATGAAGTAGAAGCGTTTACCTCTGTCGTTTTCCTTACTGCGGAATTCGAAGTTTAAAGGAATATGTACATAACTGCTTGAAAAACGGTTTTTACTAAAATCTACTGGTTCCTCTATATATTCCAGATTTGGTGTATTCTGCAAGATTGTAATATCTCTCTTTAATCTAATCATTGTCCAGTCAAATCCACCAGCTATATAAATCTTAAAATTAGGATTAAATCGATAACCAAAATAAAGTACGTCAAAAGATACAGTGCTGGTTTTCGCGCCTTTGTAATCTAAGAATTGATTTTGATCAGAAAGCGAAAAACTACCATTGTCTATTAATTTGGAGAATCCTAAATCAAGCCTGGTAAAAGTAATTCCCCCCATAAAGCGGCCTTTTTTTGCTTTGATGTTTTTAGTACTGTCTTCATTATCTCCAAAAGACATGTTTATTTTATAATCTCTTTTCCTCGCGAATTTTTTTGTGCTGGTAGAGTCGTCTTGGGCAAAAACATTTTGAGTGATCATACCGCCCAATCCGATGAGCAGTAATGAAGTTAGTAAAGTCCGTTTCATATAATAAAAATTGTGTGCGCTACTTGTGTTTTTTGTTGTTAAATCTGAACATCCCAATATTTAAAGCTACCAGGGATGAGTTATCATCGTCATCTGTTTTAAATTGTATGAACTTCTCTTCTCTTTTATCTACTTTGTCTACCACAAAATTAACGAGGTCGCCTACATTTCTGATTCTTTTATTTTCGGTATGACTGTCTTCGTTTGCCTCCTCTTCTGTTTCCATTGATCCGGCATTTGCCAGCATAATTTCTTCGGCAGGAACTGGCTGGAGTATTGCTACATTTTTAGTCAGCTGATCTAATATTACCGTTACCTTATTATCATGATGAGCAATAGCCGCCAAAGGTTGCATAGACAGCAGTTCTTTTTTTGAGGTACCAACATTTTTCTGTTCGGCAGACTCCTCTTCAGCAGCAACCTGCCTGGCAACCCGCCCTCGCGGCTCAGTAGCTGCGGTAGTATTGTGATAAGGCTTATTTTCGTAAGCAGTACCAGAGATAGCAATTGTACCGGTGCCAGTAGTCTCAGATGCACTTTGGCTGGCGGTTGTAGCGATATCAGCTTCTTGCCCTTGCATGCGGAGAAGTGGCTTAGTCTGTACTGATAGCTCTCCCTGCGATTTAATTTGTGCAGGCTGCATGAATAACAGGCCGGCGGTTAAAGCAGTAATTACCACAGCCGCTGCTGCCCAATAAACAGGCAATACCCGTTTAGGTTTAACTTCTAAATTCTGCTCAATGCTATTCCACAAGTTTAGAGATGGCTCCACCTGGGCATCTTCAAATGTATCTCTAAATAACTGATCAAACTCTTTATCCTGCATTTGCGGCATAATTAATCCCCTCCATTTTAATAATCTCCTGTTTCAAAATCGCCCTTGCACGCGAAAGCTGTGATTTACTTGCGCCCTCGGTAATGCCGAGTGCAGATGCTATTTCTTTATGGGAATACCCTTCAATAATATACATGTTAAAAACAATACGGTAGCCATCTGCCAGTCCCTGGATAATGCACAAAAGGTCTTTCATTCCCAGACTGCTGAAATCAAATCCGGTAGAGGGCTGCTCATAGCCCTCCTCTATAGGGACCAGGTTAAGTGTCCGTAAGTTTTTGCGATAGCTTTCAATGGCAGTATTAACCATTACCCTGCGCATCCATCCTTCAAAAGAGCCGTCACCCCGGTAGTCATTAATTTTCTGGAATACCTTGATATAGCCTAGCTGTAACGAATCTTCGGCTTCCATCTTGTCTCGGGCATAACGCATACAAATAGCCAGCATCTTGGCAGCTGTACGTTTGTAAAGCAGTTCCTGCACCCTGCGGTCGCCGGCTTTACACCCTTCCAGTAAATTGTCTATAGTAGTTGATGGCGTCAAAACTTTATTGCTTTATATAGATAAGATGAATATCAGCAATAAAGGTTGCAAGCACTGTAAAATATTTATTTTTTTATTTTGAAGAGTTTAAAATCCTGCTTGTAGGTAAGGAAAAATGAGCCCTGGAATTGCAGGCTTTCTTTTCTGGAGGTTCCCAGATCAAAGTGTGGCTCTATACGCGTATCTAAATAAAGGTTTGGTAATAATTCTTTCTGGTAACAGTAACGCAGCAGGAATATGCTCCGGTTGCTTTCTGTATGTCCGTAATCGTACAAAGTAGTTGATACAGATTGATACAGCGGCATCCCTTTAATGGTTTCAAAATTATTTCCCTTCCAGTACGAGGCTACAATACTTCCAAACTTTGTATTTACACCAGCGTTTAACCACAAACCGAAACCACCTTGAAAAGGTTCAGTTTTTACGGGAGATACTTCTTTGTACAAGGCAACATAGTTATCTGTATACACTTCTTTAAAAGTACTATTCCCTAATTCTTTATGTAATTTCAATCCTGCCGCACCATTTAACAAGGTTTGCAGGGGAATAGATTTTAAAGTATCAATCTGTCCGCCTTTATGGTAGGCCAGAAATTGTAATGGTAAACTTAATTTCCAGCCATTTCTCTGCAGCAAAGTCTGCTCAGCGGTAAATCCGCCTATAATCTGTTCTTTAACCGGAGAAGGGCTGTAAATCATTTTCTGCCAGGCTATCCAGGTATCCAGTTTGAACTTTTCTTTTTCAATAATTAACTGTGTACCATATTGGATCGGATCTGTTATCTGTCTTTCAAAATTCCATAGCTGTTCAATATAGCCATGATGAACACCACCTTCGATACTACCAAAATTCAGTGTAAGGTCTTTCTTTTGGTATTTCAGGGTAAACAATGGTTTGGCATCGTTAACCCCGTTATCTCCAAAATCTTTGCGGAAGTATGCCCCAGCTACAATGGCAAGGTTAGGATGTGCAAAGTAAACCAGCTGAGGCTGCAGCTGTGTCCCATACAAGGTATACCCATCATGAAACTGATTGGCATATTCATAATCCCTTACATAATTAAAATTGTAGAAATTGAAATGTACCTCCCCTACTGCATTACTATCTGGCCTAATGCGGTTCTCAATAGCAGTATTGTTAAATTGCGCATACGAAAGCTGCGATCCTGCAAAAATGAAGAATATAAAGAGTAAAGATTTTTTCATAAAATATTAATAATGGGCTTAAGCTGCAGGCTTAAGATTCGTGTTTTTGCCTGTAGTTCTTATAAAGTTTTACGGCCGTCATGATCACTCCTGAGAAAATAATCAAACCGCCCAATCCGTAGATCCAGTCTACTGTACTTTTCAGCATTACGGTGAATACAATAGCTACCAACAATATGGTTGCCACTTCATTCCATAAGCGTAGTTTGAATGAACTATGCTTAAATACACCAGCTTTCAGCCTTTTCATGATCTGCTGACATACAAAATGGTACACCAGTAATAATGCTACAAAACTCAGTTTAACATGCAGCCAAGGCAGTTGTAATAAGGAGGGCCTTGCAGTAATCATTGCTGCACCTGCAAGAACTGTTAAGATCATTGCAGGTGTAGTGATGATATTCCATAGACGGTGCTCTATTTTAATAAATTCTTTCTGAAGAATATCCCGTTCCAGTTCCGGCCGGTCATTGGCCTCAGTATGGTAAATGAACAGGCGAACGCTATAAAATAGCCCAGCCATCCAGCTTACCATAAAGATAATATGAACAGAGAGGATATAGTAATAGTACTGGTTCATTAATAGCGGAATTCTTTGATTACCTCAATGGCATATTTCACATTATCAAAAGGGATATCTGGCATAATACCATGCCCTAAATTAAAGATAAAGCCATTCTCACCACGCATTCTTTCGAACAGCTGCAGGATATGTTTTTTAATCACATGTTTATCTGCATAAAGAATATGCGGATCAAGGTTACCCTGAACAGCTATACCCGCAGGCAGAGCCTGCTTTATATTTAACAAATCTGCATTCCAGTCTACCGAAATTACGTCTGGCTGTGCAGTTGCCATCATTGGTGCAAATACTGAGCTTCCCTTACAGAAAGAAATTACAGGGATATCTTTTCTGTAGAGATTAGCAATAATTTCCTTTATATACCGATGCGAAAATTCTTCATAATCATTCCAGGAAAGTGCAAGTGCCCAGCTATCGAAAATCTGTATGGCGTTAACACCCGCTGCAATCTGAAGGTTCAGGTAATCTGCTGTAACCTTGGCTATCTTAGCCAGTAACTTATGTGCCACCTCAGGATGATTATGCATCAGCAGCTTGGTAGTTTTAAAATCTTTCGAAGAAGCGCCTTCTACCAGGTAACTCATTACTGTAAATGGAGCACCGGCAAAGCCAATCAGGGGTATACTCCCGTTCAACCGCTGTTGGATAACTTTGATAGCATCAGCAACATATTCAAGTTTATCCAGACAATCAACATTTAGATTTTCAACATCCTGCAGGTTACGTACCGGATTGGAGAAACGCGGTCCTATGCCCTGTGTAAAACTTAGGTCACCACCCATAGCCTCGGCAGTAACCAGGATATCACAAAATAAAATTGCTGCATCAATACCTAAAAGGTCTACAGGTAGCATAGTTACATCTGCAGCAATTTCAGGGGTTTTGCACATTTCAAGAAAGGAATACTTGTTTTTAATCTCCCAATATTCGGGCATAAAGCGACCGGCCTGGCGCATCATCCATACTGGTGGACGTTCTGTTTGTCTGGACCACGCTGCATCTAAAAATAAAGTATTCATCTGATTTCAAGTTATGAGTAACAGGATGGACCAGCGCTATTATGCTGGTTTATCCTATTATGTTGTTTATAAGCTATTCGCTTCTTTATGTATTTTATTAATTATGTCTTTTGCACGTTCTGTGGTCGCAAGCTCCCTTGCTTTATCAGCATAGGCCAGTGTACGAACTTTATCTTTCTTACGCAACGCAAGATTGGCAAGGTGCACAAGTACGAACGATTTGTCAGTCTTACTACCCATTGGAAACCTGCTCGCTATCTGGAAATGATATTCTGCAGCTTCGTAATCTTCCATTTTAAGGGCAATATTAGCTACCATAAATTCGTAGTAACCACGCCTGTTTTTTGCAAGTCTGTCCGGATTGGGAACTTCTTCCAGTAATTCATGCGCCCGCTGGTAATCACCATCCTTAAAATATTTGGAGGCCATTAAGATAGAACTGCTTTTAAAATGGCTCCATAAAACAAATAGCCCCATCAGTCCTGCAACTGCAGCCATCTGATACTGTTCATAGTACAGACATACTCCTACAGCGATAGCAAAAATTGCCATCAGGGCATATCTGCCTGTTGCATTAAACATTAGCTATGGATATCAGTAAATTTGTAACCTACTCCCCTGATGGAATGAAAATATACCGGGTTTTTCTGGTCAGGCTCAAAGTACTTACGGAAGGTAAGGATGAAATTATCAATTGTACGAGTAGAAGGATATACATCATAGTTCCATACGGTTTCCAGGATCTGCTCGCGTGAAACAGCTTCGTTTTTTCTTTCAATCAGCAATTTCAGCAACATTGTTTCCTTTTTAGTTAAAGGCACAATCAGGCCGTCATCCTGTTTCAGTTCAAAAGAGTTAAAATAAATAGTCTTTTCACCAATCTTGTAAGAATTTAGTTCCTTAAGATCATCAGATTTCATACTTCTTTTAACGAGAATCCCTACCCTAAGGATTAGCTCTTCAAGGTTGAAGGGTTTTACCAGGTAATCATCAGCGCCTTTTTTCAAGCCCATAACACGGTCTTCACTGGTATTTTTCGCTGTCAGGAATAAGATAGGCACTTCAGTATTTTCCAGACGAATTGTTTCACATACCTGGAATCCGTCCATTTCCGGAAGCATTACATCGAGGATAATCAGGTTAAAGCGTTCTTCCTTAAAAATCTTTAAGGCGGTTTTACCATCTTTAACTGCATGAACTTTATATCCTTCCAGTTCAAGATTTAATTTTATGGCATCTAACAGGTGGTCTTCATCTTCCACCAATAATATTCTTAATTTCTGTTGCATAATGATCAACTAAATGTAATTTCAAAAATCGTACCCTGCGGTACATTATCTCTAACACTGATATCAGCATCATGTTTTTGCAAAACCTCTTTTACAATAAACAATCCTAATCCAGTTCCTTTAGCTTTTCTCGTGTTTTCTTCACCAACGCGGTAAAACTTGTCAAATATGAGCATTTTTTCGGCATCAGGAATACCCGGCCCCGTATCAGAGACCCTTAAAAAAGGATGACCGTCTAAAGTTTCAAGTTCTACACTTACTTCCGCACATGGACCAGAATACTTGACCGCATTTTCTACCAGGTTGGTAACTACAGAGGAGAGGGTGAATGGGTCGCCTGTTATTTTCACATTCGGTTCAATAGTAGGGTTAATCACCTGTTCACATCCACAGGAATGGATCTGTAGCCTGTCAGTAATCTTGGTAACCAGTTCAGAAAAATCAAATTCTTCTTTTGGGAAAGAGTAAGATCGGTTTTCAATTTTCGTGGCCAGCAGCATATTCTCGACCAAATCATCCAGACGTTCAATATCTTTTAATGAGTTGTTGAGCAAAGATGTCTGTCTTGCTTTATCTAGGTCGCGCTTAATAATGGTCTGTAAAGAAAGCTTTATTGCCGCTAGCGGGGATTTTAATTCATGCGTAACAGACAATAGGAAGTTTTGCTGCTGCTCTCTCAAATTGTCTTCTTTTTTAATCGACTGGTGCAGGAAATAGGCACCAATACAAAGAAGAAAAAGAAATACAGAGGCTTCGCCCATGACCATTGCCATTCTTGATGGCTGCAGTTTTACGACAAGCGTTCCCCATGATATCAGCTGTACTAACGAGTACAGCAGCATGAAGTAGAATATGATGATTGATTTCTTCAAAATGGCTTAAAAACTGTTTAAATATAGTGTTATTTTACTTATTCCTAAAAACAATGTCCAAGGCTTCCAGAATAGCCCTTTTTGCTTTTTCCAACTCAATTTTTGTATGCGCTGCAGATACAAATCCAACCTCATATCCTGAAGGACCCAGGTAAATTCCACGGTTCAGCAATTCCCGATGCATCACTTTAAACTTCTCCATACTTGCCGGATCAATATCTTCAGCAGTCTGGACCTTATCTTTATCAGTAAAAGCAAACCAAAAAATAGATCCTACACTAAATACTTTAAACTTATAATTTCTGGCAGTGGCAAAGCGCTGTATGCTTTCTGCAAACTCCGCAGCCTTACTGTTCAGCTCTTTATAAAACCCTGTCCGCAGCAGTTCAGTGATCTGTGCTATGCCCGCAGCCATAGCCATTGGGTTACCAGATAGGGTACCTGCCTGATAAACTCCTCCGTCTGGAGAGATTTGGCTCATAATTTCGGCCGATGCACCATACATACCAACCGGCAAACCACCACCCAATATTTTTCCGTAAGTAACTATATCAGGCTTAGCATTGTAATACCCTGCTGCTCCTTCGAAACCCAGTCTGAATCCGGTAATCACCTCATCAAAAATAAGCAGGCTTCCATTGTCTTTACAAATTTGCTGCAAAAATTCAATATAAGCTTCATCCTGAATCAACAAACCATTATTAGCAGGGATACCTTCTATAATTACAGCTGCTATCTGACCCTTGAACTGGTCAAAAGCCTGCGTCAATGCAGCGGTATCATTCAGGGGAACAACGATGGTTTCTTCAGCAAAGGATTTGGGCACCCCTAATGATGATGTTTCACCAAAAGTAACCAGTCCTGAGCCAGCTTTTACAAGCAGTGAGTCGCTATGACCATGATAACAACCTTCAAATTTCAGAATCTTGTCTCTCTTTGTATAGCCCCGTGCCAAACGGATTGCAGACATAACAGCCTCAGTCCCTGAACTGGTGAAACGGATTTTTTCTACATGCCTGTTATTTTTGATGATAAGCTCTGCCAGTTCGTTTTCCAATGCGGTTGGCGCCCCAAAACTCATTCCGTTCTGCATTACTTCGGTTACTTTCTCACGCACCTTAGCAGGGTTATGACCAAGGATCAGGGGTCCCCAGCTACCACAGAAGTCGATAAACTGATTGCCATCTGCATCCCACACAAAACAGCCATCACCTTTTTGGATAAATAAGGGTGTTCCGTATACCGATTTAAATGCCCTTACCGGGGAGTTCACTCCACCAGGAAAAAAAGTCTTTGCTTTTTCGTATAACTCAGCAGATTTCTCTCTCGAAATATCCGGTTTACTGCCCGTATGTACGGGCATGTCGCCTTCATTACCTGAAAACATTTTTTTTAAAGATTCTAACATATTAAATCCAATTCTTTTCTATCATATCTCGGATATGGTAGGTTGTAATTATACTAACCCCAGCACGCGCAAATGCATACATGGTTTCCATCACTATTTTCTGTTCGTCAATCCACCCCCGCTGTGCAGCAGCCTTTACCATAGCATATTCACCTGAAACATTATAGCAGGCAATTGGCAAATCTGTATGTTGCTTCAGGTTATGAATTACATCCATGTAAGCCAGTGCAGGCTTTACCATCAGCACATCGGCACCTTCAGCCTGATCAAGCAAAGCTTCTCTCAATGCCTCTTCCGGATTACGGAAATCCATCTGATAAGCTTTTCTGTCACCCTTACTTGGCGCACAATCGGCCGCCTCGCGAAACGGACCATAGTATGCAGAGGCAAATTTTGTGGCATGAGACATAATTGCCGCGTTAACATAACCATTTTGGTCAAGTAATTCGCGCATAGCTCCAATCCTGCCGTCCATCATATCTGATGGAGCGAGCATATCAGCTCCGGCCTGAACATGTGTTAAAGCCATCTTTGCAATTACTTCCACAGTCTCATCATTCTGCACATAGTCATTCTTCAAAATTCCGCAATGCCCATGTGTAGTATAGGAACAAACGCAGACGTCGGTAACAATATATAAGTCGTCACCAAAATTTTTCTTCAGTTCTCTCACTGCCGTTGGAACCAGGGAATGATCGTGATAGGCTGAATGAGCATCTTCACTTTTTTCATCTCCTACCCCAAAAAGCATCACTTTATTTAGCCCGAGTTTCAGTCCTTTTTCAATATCCCTGGTCAGGGTATCAATTGAGAAATGGTTTACTCCCGGCATTGAATCTATAGCATGTGTTACACCTGTCCCCGGAACTATAAAGTACGGGTACATAAACATGTCTTTAGACAGCTTTGTTTCGGCCATCATTTCTCTGACAACAGGATTCTTTCTTAATCTACGTGGACGGTGCAACATAATATCATTAATTATTATTATTTCATATCTATTCCGAATACAGCTTCTGCGAGCCCTATCTCATCGGGAGAATAAGGCATAACATACTTTACGCCCATTTCATCAAACTTCTTGCCTGTAGAATTACCAATAGCAATTACCTGCTGACCAGGGTCTAACAGGTTATCTGCAAAATAAGCTTCCACATTAGAGGGGCTTGTAAAGATTAATACATCAGCATAGGTCTGGTCAATATCTTCTTCAATTACCGTTTCATAAATCGGCAGATCTATAACCCGGGTATCTTCGTGCAATGACTTCTGGATAGTTTGCAGAGAATCCTGTGCCCTCGGAAAAAGCACCTGCTCCCCTCTCACCAATTTTGCAAAATCTGCAGCTACTCCTTCAATATCGCCGCTTTCACCTACATATTCGGCCAGATGACCATATTTCCTCAGTGCATCTTCAGAGCCTCTGCCTACCACACCAAATTTTACATGTTTAGGTAATGAGGGGTTCAGTTTAAAGAAAAACTCAACGCCATTACGACTACTGAAGAATATCCAATCAATATGTTTCAGATAAAAAGGGTCAAGAACATTGACAATAGGAAATGTGCGGATCAGTGAACGGCCTTCAATCTCAATAGCATACTTTTCCAGTGCACGTCTGAAATAGCTGTGTTCACCAATTTCACGTGAAATAAATACTTTCGCAGGTTTTTTCCGCTCAGTACTAAATTTGGCGACAATCCTTTCAGCCAGGCCCTCAAGGCTATCAACCCTCATAAACAACCGGTTTGGAAAGTCATCACCAGTTAATGCCTTTGAAGTCCATACTTCATATTTATCGCCTTCCTTTTTGCAATAACAACCGAGCGGCATATGGCAGCCACCTTCAAAAAGGTTAAGCACCTTACGTTCTACAGCAATTTGAGCGGCAACATCTGCATCATTAATATTTTGCAGCAGGTTAAATAGTTCCAAGTCATTTTCCCTGATTTGAATAGCCAGTACACCTTGTGCCGGTGCCGGAACCAATTCCGTAGGTTCTATAACTTCCTGATGAAATTCTGACAAATCTAAATTTAAACGGGCAACACCGGCTTTAGCCAGTAAAATTGCATCATAGTTTTCGTCCCTTAATTTCTGTATCCTGGTATTGATATTACCCCTCAGGTCCTCGATATTCAGGTCTGTACGCAGTGCGAGCAGCTGAGCTTTACGCCTGTTGCTTGAGGTACCTACCTGGGCACCTGTCTTTAAAGACAGTTTCTGTGTTACGTCCACACAATCTTTAAGGATCAACAATAATTCTGAGGGGTCTTCCCTTTCAGATACCGCAGCAATTGTTAATCCTGCAGGATGTACAGTAGGGAGATCTTTATGAGAGTGTACAGCGATATCAATGGTACCGGCCAGCAGTTCTTCTTCCAGCTCTTTGGTAAAAAAACCTTTACCTTCCAGCTTATCCAGCCGTAGGTTAAGAATTTTATCGCCCTGTGTTTTAATGATTTTTAGTTCAGATTCAACACCAATTACAGCCAGTCTGTCTTTAGTATAGTTGGCCTGCCATAGGGCAAGATCACTGCCTCTTGTACCGATAATAAGTTTTTTCATCAGAGTATTTATATTTTTAACGGTGATGAAACTCGCATTAGCTTATCAATTCTCTTTATTTAGGTTAGCTAACGTAGGTATCACGTATTTAGATTTGCGCAAATTTAACCTAAAAGAGTTACACTCTTAATATAATAACAAATAATGTATTTGCAGTGACTAATCTTAGAAACAGTTTAGCTGTTATTTACCAGAATCTCTTTTGCCATGATCATAGGAACACTGATATACTTCTTTTCCATATAATTCATCACGCGCTCCAATACTAATCTTGAGTTTTCATCGAGTTCGTTAATTTCTTCAGCAAAAACTATATCCAATGCTTTAGACTTTATTGCCTTGATCTTTTGCGGAACCTCGCTCATGGCAATCTCTATTTTACGTTGACGCAGAACAAGATCGAACTCTTTAATATTCTGATCAATAATCTGCTCGGCACTAACCAGCTCGTCGTAACGTTCCTGAATATTTTTACGGGCAATTTCTTTTAAAGATTCTACTTCTATATAGTGAATTGGGAAGTTCTTTACTACTTCTGGTGCCACATCATTAGGGATAGCAAGATCAACAATTACTTTTTTACCAGTTTCGCCATTAAGCAGTTTCCGATAAACCTCTTCGGTAATAATTGGCTCAGTAGCGCCGGTGCAAGTAATAATTACATCAAAACCCTTATCGTAGTTCTCTAATTCAGATAAGGGATAAGCAGTACCGTTTAAATCTGCTGCAAGGCTCTTTGCATTTTCTACTGTTCTGTTGAAGATAGAGAAATTAGAGTACTTATGTTTTTTTAAATATTGGGCAAGATTCTTATTGGTTTCACCTGCACCAATAATCAGTAGTCTGGAGTTTGCTGTAATGGTAAGATCACGCAGTTTGCGGTAAGCCAATGACACAACCGAAACCGGATTTTTGGAGATATTGGTATGTGTATAAACCTCTTTGGCTGTTTTAACTACACGGTTCATGATCATACGCATATAATCTGCTGTAAAACCAGAAACCCTGCAGGCTTCATAAGCACGGCGAACCTGGGCAAGGATCTCTTTTTCACCCACTACAAGGCTTTCCAGAGAACATGAAGTACGCAGCAAATGGTTAAAGGCTTCTAACTGTTCATATACAGAAACATTGTCAATAAACTGTTCCATATATTCTTCGGGCAAACCCATATCGAGCACAGTTAAAAAACGGGTTATAAAGTCGCGGTCCAGCTCGTGCGCACTCGTAAATACAAACTCTACCCGGTTACATGTACCGATATAAAATATTTCTTTTACATCCAGTTCCTTTTGAATATTCTTTAGTCTGTCATCCAGTGTCTGCTCACAGATAACTAATTTCCCCAATGATTTAAGGTCAATCTGTTTGTGTGTAAAAGCAAGTATCTTTAAATATTCCAAGGTGGTGTGTATTAATTTTTTAGTGCGAACAAAAGTAACAAGCCCACTCCTATGGTCTGTCATTATGCTGTAATTAAGAACAATTTAGAAAGATTTTAAATTAGATATAAGTGCTGTGAAACCATTTTCTCTGGTATTTGTTTCTATAGCCAGATAACATACAAAGATGCAGATATGATAAAGAACGAACAATTTATTCTATCCGGTTCCGGAGATAAAACGATCCGTGGAGATGTTAGTTATAATGATTCGCAGGATAATCAAACCAGCATTATATTCGTGCATGGTTTTAAGGGTTTTAAAGATTGGGGTGCGCACCATCTTGTAGCAGAAAAATTTGCTGAAAAGGGCTACCGTTATTTTAAATTTAACCTGAGCTATAATGGTGTTTCAGAAGAATTACCGGATGATGTAACCGATATGCAAGCCTTTGCGGCAAATACAACGAGTAGGGAATTAAATGATTTGGATACGGTAATAAACTATGTTAAACATACTTATCCGCTCAACCTCATCTACCTGATTGGACATAGTAAAGGTGGTGCGCTGGTTATTTTAAAAGGAGCGGATGATGATCGTATCAGCAAAATTGCTACCTGGTCATCTATAGCAGATTTCAGTTCGCTCTGGAAAAAAGAACAGGAAGAGGAATGGCTGTCTACCGGACAGATATTTGTAGAAAATGCAAGAACAAAGGAAAAAATGCCCCTGAACAGCACCTTACTGGAAGATTTCAGATCTCATGAACAGGAATTTAATTTACTCCATGCTGCCGGCAGGATAGAGATTCCATGGCTCATACTGCATGGAGACGATGATATTAATGTTCCCTTCAGTGTAGCGCAACAGCTTGCCCAGGCACAGCCTGATGCAAGGCTACAAAAAATAGCGGGTGCAAATCATGTGTTTGGCGCTTCCCATCCTTATAGGGAAACAGTATTGCCACAACATTTACAAGAAGTGTTTGATAAAACCTCCGCCTTTTTTAGCACATAAACCATCAAGCCCTGCCAGATAGTTCTCTGAACATTCAACAGGGCTTAATTTCTTATGAGTAGTTTTAATTCTGATTGGCAAAAACTGTTATTTTGCTTCCGTCCAGTTTCCATCTTCCTTAATTAATCCAATCAGATCATCTAGTGCAAATGCAGAATTAACGTTCTTCTTAACTACCTCCTTGCCGCGGTATAGAGTAATTTTTCCTGGACCGGTACCTACATAGCCGTAATCTGCATCAGCCATTTCACCGGGACCATTTACTATGCAGCCCATAATTCCAATCTTGATCCCCTTCAGATGATCTGTCCTTGAACGGATCATTTGTGTGGTTTCCTGCAGATCAAACAATGTTCTGCCGCAACTTGGACAGGAGATATATTCAGTTTTAGAAATTCGTGTACGCGTAGCCTGCAAAATACCGAAACTGGTAGAATTAATAATGGCCAGATCAACTGCCGGAGCGTCAATCCAGATACCATCACCTAATCCATCAGTAAATAAAGCACCCAGATCAGTAGCGGCATATAACTGCAGATCGCCCGCTGTAATGTGCTGATAAGTTCTTTTAATAATCACCGGGCTCTGAATACTGTTTTCTATAAGCCTGATGAAAAATGCACGTTGCTCGGCCATGCCATGTTCAGCAGACGTTTCCAGTACTATAATATCTGTAGCCTGAAGCTTTTTCAGGTCTGACAAGTTGTATACTGTGGCATTAACAGTCACCAGGTTTAATAAGTGATCTTTCAATTCTGCAGCATTATACTGTTCCAGACTCAACAGGGGGTGACAATTACTTTTATCCTTTAAACCAGCCCAGGTAGTATAATTGTATACCTGTTTTAAATTACCCGGAAAAGAGAATGAAGGTAAAGAATCTCCCAGGTAAACAAGGTCACATGCCTGATCGGCAATATTGTATTTATCCAGTCCCGCACTGTATTTATAGCCTGCTTCCATCAGGAAGTAGGGGTCTTTGAGATTTTTTGAAGATACGTTCAGCATTACTACCGGATGATAGTGCCCCCCTATATGCTGTACCGGAAATGTTAACCTCCGGTTATACGCATAAGGATCATATGGCAGCCTAATCACATCAATGTGTTCGCTACCAGTATCGCTTAACGCACGTTTTTGATAACGATCAGCAAGAGTTCTGGCAACCGGTGCTTCAAATTCAGGATCTTCTGTTAAAGAAACCCTGATGGTATCACCTAACCCATCTTCCAGCAGAGTACCAATACCTACTGCAGATTTAATTCTTCCATCTTCACCGTCCCCTGCTTCAGTTACCCCAAGGTGCAGCGGATAGTTCATTCCTTCCTTTACCATGGTGTCTACCAGCAAACGGTAAGCCTGTACCATTACCTGGGTATTGCTGGCCTTCATCGATATTACAAGGTTATAATATTTCATATCCTCACACATCCTGATAAACTCCATTGCAGATTCTACCATTCCCCGCGGAGTATCGCCATACTGACTCATAATGCGGTCAGACAATGAGCCATGATTTGTACCTATGCGCATCGCCGTTCCATATTCTTTACAAATCTTAACCAGTGGTGAGAATTTCTTGTATATACGTTCAAGTTCTGCCTGATAGGCCACCTGAGTATATTCTATATTCTCGAAACGTTTTTTATCGGCATAGTTCCCGGGATTGATGCGTACTTTCTCCACAATACGCGCAGCTGCTTCAGCGGCATTAGGGGTAAAGTGGATATCTGCCACCAGCGGAACGTTATACCCACGCATTCGGAGTTGCTTTTTAATTTCGGCAAGATTCTCGGCTTCCTTCATACTTGGAGCAGTGATCCTAACGTACTCACAGCCTGAAGCTACCATACGGATTGTTTGCTCTACTGTAGCCAACGTATCCATGGTATCGGTTGTGGTCATTGATTGGATCCTTATCGGATTAACTCCACCCATTGGCACATCACCTATTTGTACCTCACGTGTTAAAAACCTGGAGTATTTACTTAAGCTATTGCAGTATCCTCCGGCTAATTCCTGTTGCGCTGAAACGTTTTCCATACTTAGGCAAAGATAAAAGATTTATAATCCGCAATGGCTAATAAAGCATAATTTTAGAGCAGTCTATCTTTTACAACCAAAGTATCTGCTATCAGGTCATGCCAGCACTGCTGTTTCTTATTTAAGAAACTGTAGAGATAACCAAAAAACACAGGTAATACAGACAGGATCTTCGCGGCATTACGTCCAAAAGCTATGCCGTGCGAAATCTTAGCCCCGCTAAGATCAGTTACTTTTATATTCAAAATACGTTTGCCAATGGTACCCTGCTGATCGGAGGCTTCGGCAAAAGAACTATATAAAAATTTCATTAATGGAATCACCGGCAAACCGAACAGGCCCAACATGATCCGCTGTGCTTTATCTTCCATAAACATAAAACAGAGCAGTAATATTATGATATAAACCATGGTAAGGATAAAATAGTCTATAACCGAAGCCAGCAGCCGCTGGTCGAACGAGGCAAAATACTGTGGGGCAGTCAGCTCATGGTTAAAACCAAGAAGCGCACGGAGCTCCGGGAACTCGTGCGCTTCTTTATAATCGTCCATATCTGGCTTTCTGATAAATGTATCTGGCCTGATATTTAGTTCAGGTAAATCCTCAAGACTGTAAGGCCCCTGCGGTTTTCCATTCACCACTACCGTGTAAAAAGTATTTTTTTTATGATCCAATGCTTTAATATCTGTGTACCTCAAAATTACTTAATCCTCCATCCAGATTGATAAAAATCTTTTTGGCAGCTGATTTAAAGTTTGGTGTCTCATAAGTACTATTATCTATTTTAGTGAAACCATCAAAATCTTTTGATGACAGACCTGTTTTCGTTTTAATCAGACAACCTGATCCTTCAGGTATATTGATTGTCACGTCAGCCACCCCTGTTTTCACTACTACATCTGCTATAGGCAGCAAATCACCAACTTTAATATCCAGTGATGCGGCACCTCCATCAAAACGGAAACTTCTCATTTTATAATCGGAAAAGTCCATATCCACAGCCCCAGCACCCATATTCATATTAATCAGCCATTCTGGCTGGGTATTCATCTTCATATTTACCTCGTTACTGCCATTGCCTAAGTTCCAGTTGCCTTTTCTGCCTTTCATGGTAAAGGTGAGTGTATTTGCAGAGTCTGTACTTTCTTTCTGCAGGTAGAAGTTACCGCTTCTGCGTTCTACATCTGCTACAAAAAGTTCAGCGCTCGGCCCTTTCAGTTCAAAAGAAGTTCCGCCGCCGCTAATGTTCAGTATCGTCTTTTTACCTGCATCGCCTGTATTATATGGCTCTGAAAAATTAAGTTTATCAGAAGAGTCACTTTTGCTTTCATTAATTTCTATATCCAGGTCTTTAGATAAACGGTCTCCTATCCAGTAACGGTTAGCCGGTGGCTGCTGTCCTCTGTAAAAAACAAAGCCCAGCATTACCACTAGAACTCCAATGCAGATCATATTCCCAACATCCGACTTATTTTTATTAAACAGGATATTCACTCCTGATATGATCAGGAAAATCGGCCAGAAGCCCCAAACGTTTCTCCAGTAAAAATTGATAACATTAAAGTTTTCCAATAAAAGGACAATACCTACAAACAGTAGCATGATGCCCCACATTACCCTATTTAGTTTCATGTGATTATATTTTTATATTGTAACAAATCGAACCTGTATTTATAACTGACTGCCTGTAGTATCTTTCTTTTCCAGATCTATACCTGAATTCTTAGTCTGCTTAAGGTCTCCCTGCGGATCAGTAAAGTCTGCCTGTGATGTAGTGGGAGCAGGCTCAGCGGTATTACCTTCTCCAGCTGCTGCAGAATCTTGCTTATTTTTCCAGTCTTCCCAAGCATGGTTACGTTTAGATTTCAGGATAAAGCTCAAGCCAATTGCAACAAATACCAGTGGCCACAGCTTGCCCAGTCTAAACCAATACGGTATGATATGAAACTCGTTCATCAGAAAGTATAATCCTATCACCAATAAGAACAGCCCCCCTACAGTTCTGCCAGTATCATTTTTGGGCAGGGTTTTAAAGTCTACAGGATTGTTCCAATCGCCCCCCGGTGCAGCTTTTGTGTCCGATGGCCCTGTATAGCCTGCATTTGTACCACTTCCAAAAGGCGGCGGGTTAAAACCACCCATGTTTTGTCTTTTAAAATATTCATTAAATTTCGTGTATTTAGCGGCCGGGTCATTATTAGCCGGCACCACAATCCACATAACCAGGTAAACTAACACCCCTGTCCCTACTAAAAAGATGGTGCTTAAAACAAACAATAATCTGATAATAGTTACATCCACTTGCATATAGGTGGCTAATCCTGATGAAACGCCGGCAATAACCTTGTCGTGTTCGTTTCTTAATAATCTGTTTTCCATAAAATATTCTCCTATATATTTTAGCTGTTAAATTGTAACGGCTTTAAAACAACCTCTTCAACATTTACCCCACTGCTTAAGTTCAGTATGGTAATTAAAGTTGTGGCGATGTCTTCCGGTTGCACAAATCGTTCAGGTGGAATGTTGTTCCTTCCCATGATGAGGTTAGTGTTGAACCAGGCAAAATTGCAGTCACTTTAACGTTGTATCGGGATAACTCTTGCCGTAATACATGATTAAGACTGAGCAAGGCCGATTTAGTTACACAATAACTGCCGGCATTTTCTATAATTTCTTTACTGGCTACAGAACAGATGTTAAAAATAGAGCCAGACTCCTGTAAACGCATTATTTTACCAAAAAACTTACTAAAATAGTAAGCCGCATTTACGTTTAATAACTGCTGTTCTTCAAAAGAGCTATCATCTTCATCCAGAAATGGACCAGGTATAAAAGTTCCTGCATTATTTACCAAAACTTCTATGGAACCAAATTCGGCCGCTGTATGTTCGCAAAAGCTGTATACGTCATCTTTCAAGGTACAATCTGCCGCCTGGTAAAACACCTTTACCCCTGTATAAAGGAGAGCGGCTGCAAGTTCTTCTAGCGCCGTATTATCTCTGGCGCATACTGCAATATTATATCCGTTTTCAGCTAGTTTAATTGCAATTGCTCTTCCTATTCCTCTTGTTGCGCCTGTTATAACTGCATTCATAACCTTAATTTTAATCTGCAAAAAACCGGATTTATCCTTAAAGCACAGAATAATTTTAATAAATAAAGAAAGGCACAACAATTTTTGTTGTTTCTTTGTATTATATAGTATAAATACATCAGCTAATTTTTCACGAATGAACTTCACCAATTTTGGCAAATATCTGCTGCTGCTTAAAGCTGTTTTCAGAAAACCCGAAAAATTTAAAATATATCTAAGGGCCATATTTACACAAATGGATTTTATAGGTGTGGGATCTCTGGGTTTAATTGCCATCATCTCTACATTTATTGGTGCGGTTATGACCCTTCAGATCGCTTTCCAGCTTGTTAGTGACTTTATTCCAAAAACTATCATTGGATCTGTAACCAGAGATTCAAGTATCCTGGAGCTGAGCCCTACTATAACCGCAATTGTACTGGCCGGTAAAATTGGGTCAGCCATTTCATCCGAGATTGGAACCATGCGTGTAAGTGAGCAAATTGATGCACTTGAAATTATGGGGATCAATTCTCCTGGTTATCTGATCTTGCCTAAAGTAATTGCAGGTATCACTATGGTGCCGGTACTTGTTATATTTGCAATGGTACTTAGCATTACAGGCGGTTTCTTAGGTGGAACCTTATCAGGTGCCGTTTCGCCATCCGAATATATACAAGGTATTACCACAGATTTTAATCCTTACACGATTACAGTGGCATTGGTAAAAGCTTTTGTATTTGGATTTATAATCACCACCGTTCCAGCTTATGAAGGGTTTTACGTTAAAGGGGGTGCCCTGGAAGTCGCACAGGCAAGTACGCGGGCAGTTGTTGTTGCCTGTATTAGTATATTAGCTTGTGATTATATTGTAACCCAGTTGTTATTATGATCGAAATCAAAGATATTGAAAAGTCTTTCGGATCGAATACCGTCCTTAAAGGTATCTCCGGGAAATTTGAAGCTGGGGTAACAAACCTTATTATTGGTGGCTCGGGCTCTGGTAAAACTACGTTATTGAAATGCATGATTGGTCTGCATAGTCCTGAAAAAGGATCTGTAGAATACGATGGACGGGAATTTACTGATATGAATTTTGAGCAGCGTATAGAAATCCGTAAGGAGATCGGGATGCTGTTCCAGGGTTCTGCATTGTTTGATTCCATGACAGTTGAGGAAAATATCATGTTTCCACTGAACATGTTTACCGAGCAGACATTCGAAGAGAAACTGGAACGTGTAAACTTTTGCCTGGAGAGGGTAAACTTGAAAGACAAGAATAAATTGTTTCCTTCAGAACTTTCCGGAGGGATGAAAAAACGGGTTGGTATTGCACGTGCCATTGCCATGAACCCTAAGTATCTGTTCTGCGATGAACCCAATTCAGGTCTTGATCCTAAAACATCAATCGTTATTGATGAATTGATTAAAGAGATCACTGAAGAATATAATACTACTACAATTGTAGTAACACATGATATGAATTCAGTGATGGGAATAGGAGATTATATTCTGTTTCTGCATGAGGGAAAAAAATTCTGGGAAGGCTCCAATAAAGAAATTGCCCATACTGATATTGCGGAATTAAATGATTTCGTTTTTGCCAGCCGCTTCATGAAGGCTGCCAAGAAAAACTTTTAACAAAATTTGTACAAATACCTTTATGATAAGCCTATTAACGCCCACACACTGGAAAGATTACGAGTTAATTGACTGTGGCGATTTTGAGAAACTAGAACGCTTTGGTAACCTGGTACTATCTAGACCAGAACCTCAGGCAGTGTGGAAAAAAACACTTTCTGCACAGGAATGGAGTAAACTAACACATATTAAATTTAAAGGCCGCTCAGCCACATCCGGAGAATGGCTTAAAACTGCACAGCATCTTCCAGACCGATGGAATGTGGAATATAAGAACGATGACGTTAAAATCAACCTTCGCCTGGGTCTTACTTCTTTCAAACACGTTGGTGTTTTTCCTGAGCAGGCAGTAAATTGGGATTATATATCTTCCTCTATCAGGAAATTTAAAACCGAGAAACCGAAGGTGCTTAACCTCTTTGCATATACTGGTGCAGCATCACTGATTGCTAAAGCAGCAGGTGCAGACACTACACACGTAGATTCCATCAAACAGGTGGTAAACTGGGCTAATGAAAACCAGGAGCTTTCTGGCTTAAAAGATGTAAGATGGGTAGTTGAAGATGCTTTAAAATTTGTACAGCGTGAGTTGAAGCGTGGAAAAAAATATAATGGTATCATCTTAGACCCGCCTGCATTTGGACATGGCCCAAATGGAGAAAAATGGAAGCTGGAAGATCATATTCAGGAAATGATGCACGATGTAGTACAATTGCTGGATGAGGAAGAACATTTCCTGATACTCAATACATATTCTTTGGGCTTTTCTTCTGTTATTGTAGAAAACCTTATCAAAACCTCATTTCCACAGGTTAAAAACCTTGAAACCGGAGAACTGTACTTACAGGCTACTTCCGGCATCAAATTACCATTAGGTGTATTTGGAAAGTTTAATAGTTTTGCTTCTTAAGGAGCAAAACTATTAAACTTGTACTAATTGACCGGCACTACAGATCTAAGCAGTGCATACTCAATTTCCGGTCTTCCTCTTGATCCACCATTAAACCTCAGTTTATATACGTTACCATCTGGATCTTTGATTACGTAAAAGCGGTCGTTATTGATATTCAGTTCAGAATCACTTGATGTGGCGGCATTTCTCCATTTTGTGCCTATCACATCTCTTGCACCTGAAAACGTGAGCCCAGCTATTTTGGCTTCGGTAAAATTTGCATAATTATTGTCAGCTACCCCATTAAATATAACCTCTGCCGCTGTAACCCCTGCCCCTGCATTGATCAATACAAAATCTGGGGTTGCTATTGGTAATCCTGCACCATTGGTATAAGTGGTCAAAGTCCATTCAAAATCCCAATTCTGCTTGGCAGGTTCTACACTTACTGAAGAACTTGTGAAAGACAGATATTTAAAATTGAATGAGGCATCTTTTACCACATCGTACGAATTAAATAAAACTTCGTTAAGACCGCCATATGTAACTGTGTAACCGTTAGAGCGGCGCGTAATTTTAAACTTCATAAAATCTCTAGCTGCAATATTCCCCCCTCTGCCGCGGTTAATCAGAAACACTTTATTATCGGCATCGGCAGCGGCTACATCGTTAATTACCAGGTTAGTTACATAACTGGTGAAATCACCAGCTACCGGATCAACAGCAGAAAGTGGGGCCGTACCAATAATTAATGTATTCGTGTCTGCCGGCAACGAGGTAACATCCGCAGAAGTAACAGTAGTCAGATCCGTTTTATTTAGCTGAATTGCAGTTGCTGCAGTTGTATGGTTTAGAATTACCTTATAATCTGCCGTAGAACAATAAAAGCCCAGATCCCAGCCACTGCGTAGCACGGAAGTCTGCACATCTTTACTCATATCCACATATACACTGTTCCTTGCATTAATTCCTGTTTCAGTTGATGCGATACCAGAGAGTGTGAGCGACCGGCCTGCTGAAGGCTGCACATAATTAAAATCTGTAGCTTCTTTTTTACAACTGGCCAGGCCAAGTGCCAAGACAAGTAAATAAAACGGTAAACGGCACTGATTAATCATGTTCTTTATGTTTAAATGATATATTATGGTAAAGATAATACTCCTGAAATAAATAGTACAGAATTTTAATTGAGCAATACCTTTATAACGTAAACCGGCAAATATAATTTATATTCATTTTAAGAATCTTATACTTGTGTCAAGATTTGTCAGCTGAATGTGTAGTTTTGCAGACAAATGAAATTCATACCCTAATATTTTAATAAATCTATGAAACTACCTCAATTAGCAGGAACACTATTTATTGCGTTAACTACCTTTGCGTTATTTGCAAACTGCACATCTGGCACTAAAACAGGTGACGGTACAAAAAAGACAGCTTTAACAGCTACTGGAGATTCTGCCGTGGTAGCGGAAGACACAACACGTCAGCCTATAGATACGGCAAAATATAATGAACAGCTTAAGAAGCTGGCAAATGGAGATACAACTGGTAAATGGCCGGTTAAAAATCAACCTTATCCTTTGGCGGGTGCTATCCTACCCTTTAAAAGGATAGTTGTGTATTATGGAAACCTGCATTCTAAGAAAATGGGTGCCCTGGGAGAATATGCACCAAAAGAAATGTGGAGCCGTTTAAATGCAGAAATTAAAAGATGGGAAAAAGCAGATCCTACAACCCCTGTGCAAGCAGGTGTGCACTACATAGCCGCTGTTGCCAGCGGTACACCTGGTAAAGATGGGAAATACATCAACCGTATGGGCAATAATCAGATCGACTCTGTAATGAAGATTGCCAAAATGCATAACGGCATCGTATTTTTAGATTTACAGGTAGCCTTAAGCAATATTAAAGATGAACTGCCAAGAATAGAAAAATATCTTCAGCTACCGAATGTACATTTAGGAATTGATCCTGAATTCTCTATGAAAGATGGTGCTAAACCTGGCAAGAAAATAGGAACGTATGACGCAGCAGATATCAATTACTGCTCACAGTACCTGGCTAACCTGGTTAAGAAATATAATTTGCCTCCAAAAGTATTTACTGTACACCGTTTCACCAAGAAAATGGTTACCAATTATCAAAATATCAAATTACGTCCGGAAGTACAGATTGTAATGCATATGGACGGGTGGGGAGAACCTGAACTTAAAAAAGGAACCTACCGTTACTTTATACAAAACGAACCGGTACAGTTTACTGGATTTAAATTATTTTATAAAAATGATTTGAAAAAGGAACCTAAGCGTATGATGACCCCTGAAGAATTATTAAAATTAACACCAAAACCAATTTACATTCAGTATCAGTAAGCATCTATAATTTGAAAAACGCCGTTCTTGAAGGAACGGCGTTTTTTTTGCTTTTATATCCGGTTTTTTAATCAGTAAATGTAAAATTCTTGTTAAGATTCTTGTTTTCTTATGTTTTAAATTAAAATATATAAATTTAGCAATGCAAGATTTCTCACTATACTTTGAATTAGGCTGGCAACATATTTTAGACTGGAAAGGATATGACCATATTTTGTTTGTTATGGTACTCTGCGGCACGTATTCATTGTCTGAATGGAGAAAAGTCCTGATCCTGGTTACTGCGTTTACCATTGGCCACAGTATAACCTTGGCCCTCAGTGTCCTTAAAGTTATCACGGTAAATACAGGGCTTATTGAATTTCTAATTCCGGTTACTATAATGGTAACTGCTTTTTCAAACATTGTGTCTGGTAAATCAAAATCCAAGGGCGGAGTAAAGTTAAAGTACTTTTTTGCCTTGTTTTTCGGCCTGATCCATGGGATGGGATTCTCTAACTATCTTAACACCCTGCTGGGCAAGAGCAGCAGTATTGTGGCAGAACTGTTTGCTTTTAATATAGGCCTGGAATTTGGTCAGGTAAGCATAGTAATTGGGATATTAATCTTTTCAGCCCTGATCACAGGTGTGTTCAGGGTGAAAAGATGGGACTGGAGCTTTTTCCTGTCCTCTGCAATATTTGGCATATCATTTATAATGGCAGCAGAGCGTCTGCCTAACTTATTCAGTTAGAACAAACCCAGCTGCCCTTTATCATCAATATCAACATCTTCAGGATTTGTAATCTCAAGCTTAATATCTTTTGTTGATTTATTTTCTTTAGTTACCCGGCTTTTTGCATCCTCAGCTTTTTTGGGTTTTGCCGCTTTAGCTGCAAGTTTTTTTGCAATTACGGACTCCGCTGATATTTCGGTATCGCTCGGCGCAGCAGCAGGATCAATAGTAGTTTTTTGGGGTTTGGTTTCAGTGTTTACTGCTTGAGTTGCAATTGCTTCCTCCGTGCCTGATTTTGCTGGAACATCTTCAATCTCTATTTCTTCAGGTTGCGGTATGTCCCTTCTAATCTCAGCAGTCTTTTTAACAACAGGTGTCTGATCACTTTTCCATGATTTTTTAACCGGCGCTGCTGTTTTACCTTCGTCAACAATCTTTTCTGTACCTAACACCTCTTTAGCCTCCTTCAGTGCGGTTGTATGTTCTGAAAGTTGGGCCTCTCCTTTTTGTACAACTACATCGCTGATTTCCACTTCATCATTACTATCTGCTACATTATCATCTATGTCCTCCTCATTATTACCGCTATCTTCAGCTTCATCACTTAACAGAAGACCTGGTTTTTCTGATTCGTTACCTTCAGTGAGGTTGTCTCCTGATCCCGTTTCCTCGTCCAGGCTTAGTTCTATTTCTTCATTATTACTTATTCTTATCTCCTGAACCTCATGCTGACTCAAACGGTTACCGTTTGCTTTGATCCCTTTCAGATCAATAAAATCAGCTAATACAATTTCTAGTGTTTCAGGAATCTGAGTTTTTCCCTTCAATACATCTACGCTCAATGTAGCAGCCGGATTGCTCGTCAGGTACATGAACTTAGAACCTGTTTCTTCACTGATCAAACTCTGTTTTTTACCAATAGCTATAGCTTCAAAGACAAAGCGCTTAATAAAGTAATTTTTGGCTTTTCCTTCAAACTGAACTACCGCAAAAGGTTTTTCTGCATTAAACTTCTGGATCAGGATCAGGTCGTCATCAAAATGGTTACTCAGTTCAAAAGAACTCAACTCGTACCATCCGTTACGGTGTACCTGCAATATTCTGTCATCGCCATCAAACTCACCGAGATATTTGCCCCTTCCATCAACATTGAGCCTTTTAAGGAGGCTGTCATACCAGATCTTCAAACCAGATAAGGTAGATACACCTTTGCTTTTCAGCAATACCTTTTTAACCGGATACTTCGAAACAATATTTCCCTGCGAGGCTCTGCCTTTAATTGCAATATCTGCAAAATCTATATCAAACTGCAGTTTTTTCAGCTTGCTATGTGGCTTTAACAGCACGGTAATAATTTCAGCTTCTCCATTTGGATTAGCGGTGAAATATAAAATCTTTGATCCCTTACTGCCTTTAGTCAGGTCGTATTCCTTGTCGCGCGTTACACCCATAACGGCAAAACGTTTGATATAGGAAACCCCCGAAGCTGCATCCTTATATATCAGATTGTAAATGGTACGGTCGTCATTTTTCTTAAATACCTGCGCATGAATAATGCCCTTGCCTACAAACTGTTTATCAGCAACCTTTGAAATTATACATTTACCATCTTCTCTAAAAACAATAATATCATCCAGATCAGAACAATCTGCAATAAACTCATCCTTTTTCAGTCCTGTTCCAACAAATCCGTCCTCACGGTTCATATAAACTTTTACGTTAGCCAGCGCTACCTTAGAAGCTTCCACCCTGTCAAACAGTCTGATTTCAGTTTTACGTTCCCGCCCTTTACCATATTTATCTTTTAATCTCTGGAACCAGGCAATAGCATAATCAGTAAGATGACGGAGATGATTTTTAACAACTTTAATCTCATCAGATAATGCTTTCATCTGATCATCTGCCTTCTTCACATCAAAACGCGTAATGCTGCTCATCGGTTTATCGATAAGTTTTTTCAGATCTTCAGGTAAGATTTCACGATACAAATGATCTTTGAAAGGTGCAAAAAGCACATTGAGCACCCCTACTACAGTTTCAAAATTACCTGAATTTTCGTAATCCGGATGTTTGTACATGCCCTCCTGAATAAAGATTTTCAGCAATGAACTGAAGAAAATTTTCTCCATCAGCTCATGTAGTTTAATCTCCAGTTCCTGTTTCAACAAGTCCTTGGTGTTGCGGGTATTTTGTTCAAGGATGTCGTTTACACTCAGAAATTGAGGTTTATCATCTTTGATGATACAGGTATTAGGTGAGATAGACACCTCACAGGAAGTGAAGGCATAAAGTGCATCGATCGTTACATCAGGTGAAATACCCGGTGCCAGCTGGATCACTATTTCTACATTGGCAGCTGTATTGTCTTCAATTTTTTTAATCTTTATCTTACCCTTATCATTAGCTGAAAGTATACTATCGATAACTGAACCTGTTGTGGTACTATATGGAATCTCCGTAATTACCAGCGTCTTTTTATCCTTCTCGGTGATTTTTGCACGTACACGTACTTTTCCACCGCGCATGCCCTCATTATAAGCAGAAAAATCTGCCATGCCCCCAGTAAAGAAATCTGGCATAATGTTAGGTCTGTTACCCCGCAATATCTCTATCGAAGCATCAAGTAATTCAACAAAGTTATGCGGCATAACTTTGGTAGCAAGCCCTACAGCAATACCCTCAGCTCCTTGTGCAAGCAGCAGGGGGAATTTTACAGGTAAAGTAAGGGGTTCATTGTTTCTGCCGTCATAGCTTAGCTGCCATATGGTGGTATCAGAATTGAATACCACCTCATTTGCAAATTTCGAAAGGCGAGCCTCAATATAACGCGGCGCTGCAGCACTATCACCGGTAACCGGATCGCCCCAGTTTCCCTGGCAATCTATCAGTAGATCTTTCTGACCAATCTGCACCATGGCATCGCCAATAGAAGCATCCCCGTGGGGGTGATACTTCATTGTATTTCCAATTACATTGGCAGCTTTATTAAAACGACCATCATCCATCTCTTTCAGTGAATGCATAATCCTTCGCTGAACTGGTTTTAAGCCATCATTGATATGCGGAACTGCCCTGTCTAAAATTACATAAGAGGCATAATCGAGGAACCAGTTTTCGTAAAGCCCATTGATAGGTATTACTGTGTGTTTTGTCTCTTCGTTTACGTTATTATCTAACTCGTCGCTCATTAAAAAAGGTTTTGGAAACCGTAAATATAAGGCATCCTGGGATATTATTGGAACACAATTTTCCCACAGTCTTTCAACAACTGTTTAATAACATCAAACCTTCGATCAGCCAATTAAACGGTCCTCTACAAACACAAAAGGCAACAGGCTTTTGATACCTTTTACTTTCAGAATCTTGCCGCCTATACAATAGAAAAGAACTTCGATTTCCCGGTTCTGCTTACGCTCAAATTCAGACATTACCTGCAAACATGCACCACAACAGGTTACAGGATGAACTATCTTAAATTTATCTGTATGGGCGGTAATTGCCATACTTTCAATCACAGCGTCGGGATACCGGGCACCGAGCGCAAATAAGGCTACCCGCTCGGCACAAAGCCCGCTGGGATAGGCAAGGTTTTCCTGGTTACTGCCGGTTACAACAGTACCATCCTCGAGCCGCACTGCAGTAGCAACCGCAAAATTTGAATAAGGGGAGTAAGATGTTGATAATGCCTTTTCTGCGTTATTACAAAGTTTCTGGTCAAGTTCATCAAGTTCATGAAGGGACTCATAGGCTTCATAATCAATAGAAAAGTTTAATTTATTCATACAAGAATCAAGTTGGGTAGAGGAAATCTACCGTGGATAACAAATATAATATTTTTTAGGCCAGTATGTTTAATAAAAGTGGTCTGTTTATACTGTTTAGGTACAGCTTGCAGCACTAAAAATTACAGTGGTTTCTCCATAAAAATCCATAAACAAAACCTGCTCTGGTATGTTATAACACTACTTTATTAAATCCTGTGGCATGGTTTTAGTTAACGTCATGCTAGTGTAAACCGCTAAAATTCCATTCCATTGAATAAATACGTACGCAAAAGCCTAAAAATCATTTTATGGATCGTTGCCAGCATAATTATGCTGGTAATTCTTATTGCCATTTCCTTAAATATTCCCTCCGTTCAGAACTTTGTAAAAGACAAAGCGATAGGATACCTGAAGAACAAAACCCATACAGAAGTAAGTCTCGAGAGTATCAAAATTGCCCTCCCAAAGGATGTTGTGCTGAACAAGTTTTACATGGAAGATAAAAAAGGGGATACACTGCTTTATGCCCAAAAACTATCTGTAGACATCAGTCTGATGAAGTTATTAAGTAATACCGTAGAAATCAACAATATCGAACTTGAAAAAATGAGGGCCAACGTTACCCGGATTGCGCCGGATACCGCCTTCAATTTCTCTTTCCTGATTGATGCATTTATGTCTGAGCAAAAGAAACCTGAAGAGCAGGTTGCCAAAGACAGCACCTCTACCATGAAATTCTCGATTAACAAAATCAGCTTTAAAGATATTGGCATCGTTTATCGTGATGATGTTGCAGGCAATGATGTGGCGCTCCACCTTGGTGAATTTACTACCAAAGTGAAGGATTTTGATATGGCTAACCAGCACTATGTAATCAAAGACCTGTCCTTAAAAAACACCACTATAAAATATCTGCAGCAGAAACCCCTTGTACAATTGGCAGCACATCTTCAAAAAAGTGTAGATACCGCTGCAACGGCAACTGGTAAATTGCCTACTGTTGAGGTGGAAGATATAAGTCTCAATAAAGTTAAGATTAACTTCAGTGATATGCTGTCAGATATGCGTGCAAATCTGGATATTAACGAGCTGACATTAACTAAACTATTTGCAGACCTCACCCATAGTAATTTTAAACTGGATGATGCAACGCTTAAGAAATCGAATATACTGTTTGCATTTAAACCAGCCACATTACCCGCAACCACAACTTCAGATACCGTGGCGGTAAAACCATCGCCTATGGCTATCCTGGTAGGTTCACTCAACCTGGCAGAAAACAATATACAGTTTGATAACCTGAGCGCCAAACCCCTTGTAAGTGGTATGGATTTTAATCACCTGCAAATAAGCAATCTCGGACTAGCTGCCGAACAGCTTTCGTACAGTAGTGCAGGTATTAAGGTAAATGTTAAAAGCGGTATAATGAAAGAAAAAAGCGGCTTTGAAATGAAAAAGCTGCAAGGCGATGTAGTTTATAACGAGAAAACTATTAAGCTAAGCAATTTTGTGTTTCAAACGCCTAATACCAATATTGAAAATAACACAGAACTGAACTTTACTTCCATGGATGACCTTACCAAACATCCCGAACGCGTAAAGCTTGCTCTAACCTTCAAAAATTCTGTTATCGGATTAAAAGACGGCAGTTATTTCAGTAATGCTATCCCGGCAAATTACCGCAACGAAAAATTAAAGGTAACGGCAAAAGTTGATGGTTACATGAATAATCTGAGTATTCCACAGCTGCAGATCAGTGGATTGAAAAGCACTAATATTGATATCTCAGGTACCGTTAAAGGATTGCCTGATATAAACAGAACTTTTCTTGATTTAAACATTAAACGTTTCTCCTTAACTAAGAGTGATCTCCTGGTAGTAATCCCAAGAAAAGCATTACCGGCCAATATCGAGTTGCCAAACCGTATCGCTGCCAACGGTAAGTTCAAGGGGTCTATGTCTAATTTCAATACCGGCTTTAATGTATTTACCGATATGGGATCAGCTAAATTGTTGGCTTCCATGAGTGGACCAAAAGGCAGAGAGGCTTATACCGCCAATCTGAACCTTAATAATTTTAATGTAGGCCGTCTATTAAAAATGCAGAAGACCCTGGGCAGGATTACTGTTAAAGCAGATGTAAAAGGTACCGGCACAGATGTTAAAACCGCCGCCGCCAAAATAAATGCAAAGCTGCTTAGTGCTACATATAATAAATATACTTACAGAAACCTGCTATTAAGCGGAACTTATGCTGCGCAGAAGTTGAACTTAAAAAGCAGTATGGCCGACAGTAATGCCAACTTCAGCTTAACAGCCTTTGTAAATATGGCGGGTAAATATCCGGCTGTAAAGGCGGATCTGAACCTGAAACAGGTAGACCTGCAGAAACTGAACTTCAGCCCTACCCCATTTATGCTAGCTGGTCTGGTAAAAGCAGATATCAAAACGGCCGATCCGAATTACCTGAACGGTGATGTGAGCATCAGGAGCTTGCAAGTGGTAAAAGACGGCCAGAAAATTAATGTAGACACCATTGATGTTCATTCTGAAGCTACAGCAGAACACAATTTACTTACCTTAAAATCAGAAATACTGAGTGCACGAGTAGATGGGAAATACCAGCTGACTAACCTTGGTGCAGCTATGATTAACCAGATTAACAAATACTACGCGTTTGGTGAGGTTACAAAAATCCCTGCTCAACGTTTCAGGTTCGCTATGAATATTTATGACAGTAAACTACTGAAACAATTTGTGCCTGCTTTAACTGCCTTCTCCCCTGCAAGAATGAGCGGACTGCTAGATACACAGAAAGACAGTCTTATTATGAATGCATGGATACCACAGGTAGTTTATGGAGATTACAAAGTTGACAGTACCAGGTTAACAGTTGATAATGCCAATCAGCAAATTAATTATAAGCTACTGGTAGGTCATGTTCAGAGTCCATCCCTAGCTTTATACAATACCGAATTAAGCGGACAGGCAGACAACAATGTACTTGGCGTCAACATATTTCTGAGAGATAGCAAATTAAAAGATAAATACGTACTGGGAGGTACATTTAAATCGATGGACAAAAACTACCAGTTCAGTTTTGATCCCAACAAGCTGCTGCTGGATTATGAAAAGTGGGCCGTGTCGCCAGAAAACTATATCCAGTTCGGTGCTTCAGGCATTTTAGCTAACCAATTTAACCTCAGCAAGGATAATCAGTTACTCAGTATAAACAGTTTAAATGCGACTCCAAACTCACCATTAAAAGTAGAGTTTAAAAACTTCAGGATTGAAACCCTGACCAAGTTTGCCGATCAGGATACTGCTCTGGTAGGTGGGGTAATTAATGGTGCAGTAGATGTAAAAGACCTGATGGCCACACCTAAATTTGAAGCAAACATGACTATTGATCAGCTGCGTTACCAAAAAGATCAATTAGGTACATTGAGAGTTGCAGTTAATAACAATACAAACAATGCCTTTGAAACAAATATTGCCCTTACGGGCGTTCATGAGATGCGTGTGAACGGCTTTTATTATACAGACAAGCCAGATAATGCGTTAGACCTAACCGTTAATATTGATAAGGTGGATCTTAAATCACTGGAAAGTGTTTCAATGGGCCAGATCTCTAATGGTTCAGGTACGGTAACGGGAGAACTTAGTGTAAAAGGTGCTATTGCTGCTCCTAAGGTTCTGGGCGACATCAAATTTAACCAGGTAGCTTTCAGGGCTACATATGTAGGATCATACTTCAGAATGCCAAATGAAACTATCAGTTTCACTAACCAGGGAGTCAATTTTAATAATTTCACAGTTATAGATTCGCTGAACAAAAGAGCTACAATCAATGGCGGTATCCTTACTTCTGATTACAAAAGCTTCCGGTTTAACATGGATATCAAAACGGATAATTTCCGGGCTTTGAATTCAACTGCGCAAGATAACGATATGATTTATGGTACGGTATTCCTTACAAGTACAATAAAGGTTAGGGGTGATATGAACCAGCCAGATGTAAATATGAATATCAAAGTGGAGAAAGGAACTAAATTCTACTTCGCGCTGCCAGTTAGTGATCCTTCAATAATTGACCAGGAAGGTATTGTTCAATATATAGATGCAGATATTGCGCCATTTAACGGACAGAAAGCCTTAAAAGCAGATACCGTGAACAAGGCACCGGTAAAAGGCATTAACCTGACCGCTAAGCTGGTGGTTGATCCTGAAGCGGAGCTGAATGTAGTGGTTGACCCGGCAAATGGCGATGCACTTAAGGTTAAAGGTGATGCAGACTTAACTGCAGTAATGGACCCAAGCGGAAGAATTAGCTTAACAGGCCGGTATGAGATTAAAGATGGATCTTATAATCTTTCAGTAGGGCCATTAGGCAAAAAAGCCTTCAAGCTGGTTTCAGGAAGTACTATTGTATGGACGGGCGACCCGATGTCTGCAAACGTAAATTTATCTGCATTGTACGAAGTAAATGCCGCACCAATAGATTTATTGAATGAGCCAGACAGAATAGAAGCCAAAACTAAACTGCCATTCCAGGTTTACCTTATGATGAAAGGCGAATTGTTAAAACCTATCATATCCTTCAAGCTAGACCTGCCAGAGAATGAACGTGGGGCATTAGGTGGTGATGTTTATACCAAACTGCAGAATGTAAACAGAGATGAAAATGAATTGAATAAACAGGTGTTTGCTTTACTAGCCCTGAACAGGTTCATTGCAAGTAATCCATTTGAAAGTTTAGCCGGCGGTGGAGGCGGTGTATCTACCCTTGCCCGCTCTAGTGTAAGTAAAATATTAACAGAGCAATTGAACAACCTTGCTTCAGACCTCATTTCTGGAGTAGAATTAAACTTCGGTGTAAATTCATCTGAAGATTACTCAACTGGTTCATTACAGCAGAAAACTGACCTGGAGGTAGGCCTGTCTAAAAAACTATTAAATGATAGATTAACGGTGACAGTGGGCAGCTCATTTGGTTTGGAAGGACCGCAGCCACAGGGCCAAAGTTCTACCAACATTGCAGGTAACGTTAATGTGGAGTACGCCTTATCAGCCGATGGAAGATACCGATTGCGCGCTTACAGACGAAATCAGAACGAAGGTGTGATTGAAGGTCAGATCATTGAGACAGGCCTTGGATTTGCCCTTGTGGTAGATTACAATAAATTTAGGGAGATCTTCCATAAAAGATCAAGAAGAAACAGAACAAATCAAGAACAGAAGCCAAAAGATGAAAAAACTAATTAGCCCCAGCTTACTTATATTCTTATGTTTAGTATGGGCTGCTTGCAGCAATACTAAATATTTGAAACCCGGACAAAAATTATATACGGGTGCTGAGGTTGTAATCAATCCTGATTCTTCAGCAAAAATAGATAACCAGAAAAATGTTAAAACAGACCTTGAAAGCAAAGCACGTCCAAGGCCCAATAAATCTATCTTTGGCTTAAGGCCCAAACTGTATATTTACAACCTTGCCGGCGAGCCTAAGAAACCGAAAGGTATTCGCCATTGGTTAAGAACCAAGGTGGGCGAAGCACCTGTGTTACTGAGCGAGGTAAAATTGAAATACAACAATGATGTAATGACCAGTTACCTGATTAGTCAGGGATATTTGCAGTCTGTAGTTACTGGTGATACTATAACAAAAGAGAAAACAGGTAAAGCGGTATACACGGCCAAAACCGGAAACAGGTATAAAATCAACAGTATCTCTTTTCCAGCAGATAGTGGTAACCTTGCCTCTATTGTAAACGCCAATAAAGACAAGTCTTTATTAAAGGTTGGCAATTACTATGATCTGGACGTTTTTAAAAACGAACGTATCCGTATAGACAATGACCTGAAAGAAAGTGGTTATTTTTACTTCAGTCCAGATTACCTGATTTTACAGGTAGACAGTACCATTGGTAAAAGTCTGGTAGATATCAGGGTAAGGGTAAAAGAAGTTGCACCAGATGCAGGACTAAAACCATACACTATTAAAAACATCAATATCTTCCCTAATTATACATTGAGAAGAGATAGTATCATTAGAAAACAGCCTCCTCTGCAATACAATGATTTCAATATCTATGATAGTAGAAATACCTTTAAACCAAGGTTGTTTGATCGGCTGGTATTCTTTCAGAAAGGTGAAAAATACAATAGGAAAGATCATAGCCAATCGTTAAACCGGATGGTGAACATCAATGCTTTTCAGGATGTACGTGCAGAGTTTTTACCGATAGACAGTTTTAGAAACAATCAGTTAGACCTGAACATTTATCTTACCCCACTTAAAAAGAACTCCCTTACCTTTGGTGTAACTGGTACAAGTAAGTCAAACAACTTTGTAGGTTCTGAAGTAAAAGTTACACAGACAACCAGAAATGTATTCAGGGGTGCTGAACAGCTCGATATCAGCGTGAGTGGTGGTTTTGAAACTCAGGTAAGTGGTCAGTCACGCGGATTAAATTCTTACTCTTTCACTGCTGAAGGTAAGCTAACTTTTCCACAGTTTATTGTGCCATTCTATAAACCAAAAAGCACAACAGCTTTTATTCCTAAAACTGTCGCATCGCTTTCATATCAGCTGCTAAACAGGGGATCACTCTACAGTCTGAATTCATTTAAAACAGAATTTGGTTATAATTGGAAAGAGAACCAGTACAAGGAACATACATTTAATCCTATTTCAGTAAATTACGTACAGCCTTCAATTAACGACAAAAACAGAGATTCTTTATTTAGAACAAATCCGGGTTTAAGATATACTTTAGAACGACAGTTCATCATCGGAAGTAATTACAGCTTCACCTATACCAATCAGTTTGAAGAACAGCGCAGAAATAACGTATATTTTAACGGTACGGTAGAAACGGGCGGTAACCTATGGGGACTATTTGTACCAAAAGACCAAACTGGACAAAAATCTATTTTTAGTGTGCCCTTAACACAGTTTGTCAGATTAGAAACCGACCTGCGCGATTATTATAAGGTTAATCGAAATGTAACCTGGGCAAACCGACTTAACCTTGGTTATGGGTATGCATACGGTAATAGCAGTTCTCTGCCTTTTGTACGTCAGTTTTTTGCAGGCGGTAGTAATGACATCAGAGCATTTCGTGCCCGGGCACTAGGGCCCGGTACATATAAAGTCCCAGATTCAGCGGCTTTTTCAGATCAGGGTGGAGATATAAAAATCATGTTGAATACAGAATTAAGGTTTAAACTGGTGAGTGTATTGTACGGTGCCATATTTGCCGATGCCGGAAATATATGGTTAAGAAAAGATGATCCCGGAACAGCTGCAACAGATGGTCTACCTGCTGCTCCGCCTAGAGAAGGTACAGGCTTCAGAATGAACAAAGCCTTAAGTCAAATGGCTGTAGGAACCGGAGCAGGATTACGAGTAGATGCTACTATTTTTGTTATCCGTTTGGATGTAGCCTTCCCAATCAGAAAACCTTATCTTCCTGAAGGGCAGAGATGGGTGATAGATCAGGTTTCGTTCGGTGATAAAACCTGGAGAAAAGAAAACTTAATCTATAATATTGGTATCGGATATCCATTTTAAGCCGGATGAAATTAGCACATAAATTAAAACACTTCTTTATTGCCCTTTATCACTTGTTTGTTGCAGCTGGTAAAGGTTTTGTTGAGGATCGTGTAACTAAACTTAGCGCAGCCCTTGCTTATTACACTATATTTTCATTAACGCCGTTACTGATAATTATACTTGCCGCTGCCAGTATTTTTTTAAGCAATAAGCTAAATCCCGGCACTGAGCTGTTTAGTCAGATCAGTGGTATGGTTGGTCAGGATGCTGCTAAACAGATCCAGGGTTTTGTAGAAAATGCAAACCTCACAGGTAAATCTACCATAGGTTTAATCATTGGTATAGCCACATTGATTGTCGGTGCAACAGCAATATTTATAGAAATTCAAGATAGTATCAATCTGATCTGGAAAGTAAAAGCTGTACCCAAAAAAGGCTGGAAAAAAATGCTTACCAACAGGCTGCTTTCTTTTTCCCTTATCGTGTCTATGGGTTTCCTGCTGCTTGTTTCACTTGTTATCAATAGTATTGTTGTTGGCCTTGGATCAAAATTAGGAACTCTTCTTAGTAACAGTCAAATTGCTGAAGTACTGCCTGTGGCCGGCAATACCGCAAGCCTGCTTATTTATATTCTGAATAATGCCATAACCCTTGCTGCTGTTACCGCAGTATTTACAATAATATTTAAAGTATTGCCAGATGTAGATCTAAAATGGAAATCTGCTATACTGGGTGCTTTATTTACAGCACTGCTATTCAGCTTAGGTAAATATCTGATTGGTATTTACATTGAAAAAGGAAATCCTGGATCGGCATTTGGTGCCGCAAGCTCTATCATCGTAATCCTTTTGTGGATTTATTATACTAGTATTATCTTATACTTTGGAGCTGAGTTTACCCAGGCATATGCAGAAAAGTTTGATGGTGGTATCAGGCCCAGCAAGTATGCTGTGCATACCAAAATCACTATTGTGGAAGAAAAGGTCGATGTGCTGCCTCCGCAGCATCCCGAAGAAACAAAGGCAGAACCGGCTTAAGCCGATTCTGCTATTTCAACTATATCCTCAGACACCGCAGCTGTTGCTGCATCTGCATCAGCAGAAATCAGTTCTTCAATAGTGTCTTTTTCAATTCTCAGGTTCCTGATAATATGCTGCTGCCTGTCTGGCGTATTCTTACCCATATAGTATTCCAGCAGATTCTTGATAGTCTGATCTTTTAAAATCACAGGGTCTAACCTGATATCCTTTCCTATAAAAAGACCAAATTCATCAGGCGAGATCTCTCCCAGTCCTTTAAACCTGGTTATCTCTGGTCTGTTACCCAGTTTGCTGATAGCGTTTTTACGCTCCTCATCACTGTAGCAATAGATAGTTTCTTTTTTATTCCTCACCCTGAATAATGGGGTCTGCAGAATATATACATGTCCTGCCCTTACCAGGTCAGGGAAAAACTGAAGGAAAAAAGTCATCATCAGCAAACGGATGTGCATTCCGTCAACATCAGCATCTGTAGCAATTACAATATTATTATAATGCAGTCCTTCCAGACCATCTTCAATATTCAGTGCATGCTGCAGTAAGTTAAACTCCTCATTTTCGTAAACCACCTTTTTAGTTAGCTCATAACAATTTAAAGGCTTACCTTTTAAACTAAAAACCGCCTGGCAGTCTACATCTCTTGACTTGGTTATAGACCCTGATGCCGAATCTCCCTCCGTGATAAACAACGTAGTCTCATAGCGCTTATCATGAGTGCTGTTGAAATGAACTTTGCAATCTCTGAGTTTCTTGTTATGCAGAGATGCTTTTTTCGCACGGTCATTCGCCAGTTTTTTAATACCGGCAATATCCTTACGCTCTCTTTCAGACTGAAGTATCCTTTTTAACAATGCATCTGCAACGTCAGTATGCTTATGCAGATAGTCATCAAGTTCTTTTTTTACAAAGTCATTAATAAAAGTACGCACCGAGGGGCCATCCGGACCCATATTCTGAGATCCCAATTTAGTCTTGGTTTGCGATTCAAATACCGGCTCCTGTACCCTCACAGAAATAGCTGCGATAATTGAAGCCCTGATATCAGAAGCTTCATACTCTTTTTTATAAAATTCCCTGATGGTTTTTACTACCGCCTCACGGAAAGATGCCTGATGCGTACCCCCCTGTGTGGTATGCTGACCATTTACAAAAGAATGGTAATCTTCACCATACTGCTGTCCGTGGGTCATCGCAATTTCTATATCATTACCCTTTAAGTGAATAATCGGATAACGGATATTTTCTACATCTGCCACTTTATGCAGAAGGTCGTACAATCCCCTTTCAGAGAAATATTTCTGGTTGTTAAAGTTTACGGTTAGACCCGTATTCAGGAACACATAATTCCAGATCATGCTTTCCACAAAATCGGGGATATAATGATAATTTCTGAAAATGCTTTCATCCGGATAAAAGGTAATCGCGGTACCGTTACGTTGTGTAGTATCTATTATAGGATGATCAACTACTATCTCTCCTTTAGAAAACTCTACCTTTTTGGTTTTGCCGTCACGGTAAGACTGTACAGTAAAAGTATTAGACAGGGCATTTACTGCCTTGGTACCCACCCCATTTAAACCTACCGACTTCTGAAAGGCATTACTATCGTATTTACCACCGGTATTGATCTTTGATACACAATCAATAACCTTTCCCAAAGGAATTCCGCGGCCGTAATCACGCACATTTACTTTAGAATCTGAAACAGTGATATCAATTGTACGTCCAGAGCCCATTACAAACTCATCAATAGAGTTGTCCATAATCTCTTTCAGCAGTACATAAATTCCGTCATCCTGTGCAGAGCCGTCGCCCAATTTACCAATGTACATACCAGGACGTAACCTGATGTGCTCTTTCCAGTCTAAAGACCGTATACTATCATCGTTATATATAGGTTCTGCCATATTTGTTCTTATTGTCACAAAAATAGTTAAATAACGCGCTTAATTTCGATACACTTTTCAACAAATAAACAATTTGCAGTACCTTCCCACAATTATTCCCTCTATACATGCAATCTAAGAAGCAACTCTCTCTTTTTGACCTGTCCATGATCGTGGTCAGCCTGGTAATTGGTATGGGAATTTTTCGTACCCCGGTAAATGTTGCTGCAAAAGCACAGGTTCCAGAGCTTTTCTTTCTGGCCTGGATTATTGGTGGAGTGGTTGCCTATTTTGGCGCACTGATTTACGCAGAAATTGGCTCCAGATTTCCCGCTACCGGGGGATACTATAAGATATTCTCATTATGCTACCACCCTTCTATAGCTTTTGCCATCAATGGGATTGTGGTGCTAACCAATGCGGCCTCTATGGCAGGGGTTACCCTGATTGGTTCTGAATATCTCAGCAGTGTGATCTTTCCGGCGCAGATGCAGACAGATTTTTACCGGCTAATGATTGCAGGTTTCACAGTTCTGCTGTTCTTTGGCATTAATTTATTAGGGCTAAGAGCCAGTGCTAAAACACAGAACGTACTAACAATTATAAAAATCACATTGGTGCTTATGCTTATCAGTGCCATATTTTTCGGCGGACAAGCGAATCCAATCAGTCCGGTATTTAAAACCGTCTCGGGCGGATTGCCTATTTGGTCAGATTATGGACGTGCTTTAGGCATGTGTCTGATAGCAGTTACCTTTTCTTTTGCCGGTTACACTCAAACTATAAACCTGGGCGGTGATGTAGCCGATGCCAAAAAGAATATCCCCAAAGGGATCAAAATCGGTTTGTTTATGATTATTTCATTATATCTGCTTATCAATTATGCCTATGTAAAGGTGATTGGTTTTGAAGAACTGAAAACCGCACAAAGTATTGCATCAATTCTGGCAGGGAAAATATTTGGACCCGCTGGTTATACTATCCTTTCTGCAGTTATCTTCCTATCAGTTTTAGGCTATGTAAATGTTAACCTGCTCAGCAATCCGAGAGCAATGTATGCCATGGGCGAGGAAAAAGCATTACCGGCAGTTTTTGCAAAAAAGAATATGAGAACTGATGTGATGGTAGTAAGCCTAACTACATTTACAGCCCTGGTGCTGATTACCCTATTTTTTGCACAGACCTTTGACAAGATACTTAATTATGCTATCATTCTTGAATGTATAGGTACTGCAAGTTCTGCCGCAACTTTATTTATCCTTCGAAAAAAAACCGAACATATAGATAAGGATACCATTTACACCATCAAGTGGTATCCCCTTATTCCAATCCTGTTTATATCCTTCTTCGTATTTGTAGGCATCAGTATTTATCAGGATGATCCTGCCGCAGCACTAAACGGCCTGCTGCTGCTTGGCGGTTTTATCATCATTTATTTTATTTCAAGGATATTTAACAAAAAACAGGTAGCAGCCAATGGCAGTTAGGGATTTACCGCTGAGAAAACAGATTGCCTATGCCTCGGGAATGATGGGCTGGAGCGTGATGACAAACATCATCATTGTGATGCTCCCGTATTTTTACCTTCCGCCAAACAATGCAGGCCTGTCTCCCCTGGTTCCGCAGTTACTGGTTTTTGGTGCCTTTAATATCCTTTCACTAATTGCCGCATCCGGACGTTTATTTGATGCTTTTTACGATCCCTATATTGCTTCAGTTAGCGATGGAAGTAAAAATCCGAAGGGAAGGAGAATCCCAATCATGCGCTATGCCGTACTTCCTGCGGTAATTTTCTGCAGTCTCATTTTCTACCCTTTGATAGATGGCGAATCTATACAAAATGCCTGGTGGCTTACCTTGGTGCTGATTGCCTTCTTCATGTCGGTTACCACCTATATTATTCCTTATAATGCCCTGCTGGCAGAAATGGCACATACGCCAGATCAGAAAGTAAGGCTTTCTACTTTTCAGCAGGTAGGCTATGTTATGGGGATGATCCTCTCCGCACTAACTAATAACTTTGCAGATCTGGTAAGAGATATTTTTCATGTTACTGATAGGATGCATGCCTTGCAATATGCCATTGGCGGATTAAGTATCTTCTCTGGTATAGCTATGCTGATGCCAGTACTATATATTAATGAAAAACATTACAGTGAAGGCAGGCCTACGCATATTGCCCTTCTGCCAGCTATCAGAAATACTTTCCGTAACACTAATTTCAAGTATTACCTGATCTCCGATTTTGCCTATTATACTGCTTTGAGTATTATATCCAGCGGATTATTGTACTTTGTAACCGTACTGCTTAAACTGCCAGAATCTAATGGAGGTATGTTTATGGGTATCATGGTGATGCTTTCCCTGCTATTTTATCCCTTTATCAACTATGGTGCCCGCCGCTTTGGCCGAAAGGCTTTGGTGATGGCTGCCTTCGCGGTGCTCAGCATTATTTTCGTGACTATTTATTTCCTCGGCCAATTGCCTTTCAGCCCTGTTACCCAGATGATGATCCTTGTTGTCTGTGCGTCTTTTCCACTGGCAGCACTGGGTATTTTGCCAAATGCTATCCTGGCAGATATTGCCCAGAAAGACACAGAAGAAACCGGCGAAAACCATGAGGGTATGTTCTTTGCTGTTAAGTACCTGTTCGTCAAACTTGGTCAAACCCTGGGTATAGCTGCATTTGCCATGCTCACCATTTATGGGAAAGATCCGGGCAATGATTTTGGGCTGCGGCTTAATGGTGTTGTAGGTTTTGTGCTTTGTTTGTTGGCATTGCTGTTTTTCAGCCGTTTTAAAGAAGATAAATAGTACAGAACTAATATGTATCTTTGCAGATAAACAAATTAAAATACATACACATTGTTATTCGAAGAATTAAACCTGATTGAGCCTATTCTAAAAGCGCTGCAATTAGAGGGTTATACCAACCCAACCCCTATACAAGAACAATCTATTCCAACTATATTAACAAGCAGAGATCTATTAGGATGCGCGCAAACCGGAACTGGTAAAACAGCGGCTTTCGCTATCCCTATGCTTCAGCTGCTCAGTAAAGACAGAGAACACCAGAACGTAAAAGGTCCTAAACCAATCAGGGCACTGGTACTAACACCTACACGTGAGCTTGCCATTCAGATTGAAGAAAGTTTTAAGGCATATGGCAAAAACCTGCCTCTGCGCCACCTGGTAATTTTTGGTGGTGTTGGTCAGAAATCACAAACTGATGCCTTACACCGTGGGGTAGATATCCTTATCGCTACACCTGGTAGGCTGCTAGACCTGATGAATCAAGGCTTTATTAACCTGAAAGATGTAGAAATTTTTGTACTTGATGAAGCAGACAGGATGCTTGACATGGGCTTTATTCATGATGTGAAGAAAACCATCGCCAAACTGCCTTCCAGAAGACAAACATTGTTCTTCTCAGCAACTATGCCCCCAGAGATTCAGAAATTAGCAGATACTATTTTAACTAACCCTTTAAAAGTTGAGGTTACCCCTATCTCATCTACTGCAGAAAAGATTGAACAATCAATTTATTATGTAGATAAGAACGATAAGAAAAACCTGCTGATCCATATCCTGAAAGATAAAACTATCACTACAGCACTGGTATTTACCCGTACCAAACATGGTGCAGACCGTATAGTGAAAGATCTGATTAAGGTTGGTGTAAAAGCTGAAGCTATTCACGGAAATAAATCACAAAATGCAAGACAACGCGCTTTAACTAATTTTAAAGCTAAAACTACGAGGATTCTTGTGGCAACTGATATTGCAGCACGTGGTATTGACGTAGATGAACTTACCCACGTAATCAATTATGAGTTACCAAACGTTCCTGAAACATATGTTCACCGTATCGGCCGTACAGGCCGTGCCGGAAACAGCGGTATCTCATTCTCGTTCTGTGATGGTGAAGAAAAAGAGTACCTAGATGATATTGAAAAACTGATAGCTATTAAAATTCCTGTACAGGAAGACCATCCTTATGCCATGAGCTGGCAAAGTCTGATGTCTGGAGCAGCAGCTGCAAAAGCTAAAGGTAAAAGCAAACCCTCAAGAGGTGGCCGTCCAGAAAGATCTGAGCCTAAGCCGAATATGAGCGGAGCTAGAAAACCAGCCGGTAATGGTGGTGGCAACCGAAGGTTCAACAATTCCAGACCAAAAGCAAAAACAGATTAATATCCGCTGATAATCTTATGCACAAGCCGGTAATGTAAAAACTACCGGCTTAATAGTTTCCTAACCAGCTGAAGATTATTATCTGCCAAACTTATTTAAACGCCAAACCAAAGTAAGTAAGAAATAACGTGTTATCTGGTTGTTTTTACTTTCTCTGATGGAGTTGTCTGTCACTGTTCTGCTCAGGTTATTTCCCTGGTTCAGCAAATCATTCCCCTGTAGCCGCATACTTGCCTTCTGATCTTTAAAAAAAGTCTTTTCAACAAAGCCTCCAAGTAGCAAGGGGTTTGCCTGCGCAAAACTGTATCCCTGATTAATAGTTTTAGAAGTTGATACACCTGCACTAAGGCTTTTTAAGATAAATGTTCTGGTATCCAGATCAAATAACCAGGTCTGCACCTTATTGGTTCTTGACGAAGCCAGAGAGTAAACATTGCTTCTGTAATTATAATTCACATTGCTATTCAGCATCAGCCATTTCCGGTTTATCCTGAATCCAAATCCCTGGTTAATATTAACCCCCTTACTGATGTTTTCTACCTGATCTGAAAAGGCAATCCGGTGATCATAACCCACTGCTCCTTTAAGATCTAAACTAAACTTTTTATTACCCAGAGAAATAGACCAAATATAATTGCCGCCTATCGTATAATTACCATTGGTATTCAGATACCTCGTCTGCTGCCTGAAACTGTTCAACGTGTCCCTGATCAATATTGTGTTTGCTACTACCTGGTCCTGCACTACTGAACCACGTAATCCAAACTGCACCGAACTGCCGTTTGCAGCCCCATGTCTGTAATTCACATTGAGAGAATGATTAAAGGCAGCCTTCAAATCAGGATTTCCAATAATAATATTCTGCAGATTGCGCGTATCTGGCACAGGCTGCAATTGATTGAAGTTTGGCGTGGAACCATTGCCATTATAATAAAAGTTCAATGTATTTCTGCGCGAAATGATATAGCTCAACCTACCTACAGGTGCCATATTAAATCCCGCGTGGCGAATCTTGTCGCCTCTGCCTTCATATGCTCCAGTCAACAGGTTTGGTTGTGCACTGATCCCGATACTATAATTCAGTTTTTCACTGTCATACCGGTAATTTACCCCTAGCACCTGTTTAATAAAAGTCGAGTTGTACTGATTGCTTAAGGTATCAAGTCTTTTCAATATACCCAGATCATTCCTGATAGAAGTTTCAAGGATGTTACCGGTATTATTAATACCAAAATCATAAGAAAAATCGAGGCTGCGGCTTACCAATGTGTCCTTAACTTTAGGCAAGGGCTCAGTATAAGTAAAGTTGGCAGTGAAGTTTAAATTGCGGTTATAAGTATCTACCAGTTGGTTTCTTACAGAATCTTTTAAAAGCACTTCACTTTCCTGATCAAAATAACCTATGTGGTTATTCTGATTGTCTTCATTTTTAGCCGTAGTCCTGCCTCCGGTAATACCGCCAGAAATAATCCTGCCGCGCTTCTTCAGCTTGTGGCTAAAGTTAATCTCGGTATTCAGATTAGGTGTGTTGCGATTTGTGCTACTCTGCGTATTAAGGTTCTGCCTGCTTACACCGGTTTGCATCGCATCATAAAGACTATTACCTAGACTGTTATTCAAGCTCCCCCTAAATCCTATATTAAGAAAATCTTCTTTTTTTTCAGACTGCAGGCTAATGTCAAAATTATGATTGTTCCCTTTATTTAAACTTTCGGTGTTAGCTTGCGTATAGGTTGTTCCAATGGCATTGACAGTTTCCATATAGCTTTCCTGCACATTTTCTGATCGGTTATAGCCATAATTATAATTAGCGCTTAGTGTAAGATTTTTACCAATTTTGTTGCGGTAACTGCCGCCTAATGTTGCTGTAGTGTTAATTCCTGCCCCATTACTTGTGTTACTGGCATTTGTGTTTATACTAACCTGCCTGTCTCCTTTAAAGACATGCCCGTTTAGATTCAGCGCATAACGATCATTTGTTCCTGCACTTGCATTAGCTATCCCAAACTTGCCGGTGCTCCGGTTAGGCTTCAGCACCAGATTCAGCATTTTTTGTGGCTCCCCTTTCTTAATCCCGGTAAAATTAGATTTATCACCGTAATCATCTATTACCTGCAGTTTATCAATAGCATCCGCAGGCAGCTGCGCCAGAAAATCCTTTACATTGCTCGTAAAAAAATCTTTGCCATTAACCCGCAGCTTAGTCAGCGTTTTACCTTCCGTTACCACATTACCTTCCTTATCTACCTCCAACCCTGGCAATTGCTTCAGAAAATCTTCCAGTAAATCATTAGGTCTTACAGAAAAAGCGGCCGCATTGTATTCTACCGTATCCTTCATCAGTCTTACAGGATTAACTCTGCCCTTTACCACTACCTCATTCAGCTGTCGCAATTCTGCCTTTAAGATAAGATCTGGAAGAACCTGCGCTGCTTTTCCATTCAATACAAAATCTTTATTCACTGAAACATAACCCAGGCTTTTTACCACTATTGAAACCTTGTTCTGCCTGATATTGGCGAACCTGAAGGAACCAGACGGGTCGGTAGTAGTGCTAAGTGTATCCTTACCGGTAATCAATCGTACATTGGCCCCAGGTAAACCCACGTTTGTAGTATCTCGAACCAGTCCGCTAAGGTTCTGGGCAGACTGGGCACTAACAGCATAATCGAAACAAAATATGAAGATGCAGGTAAATACGAATGCAGCGGTAATTTTCAAAACAACAGATTACTGATTTAAGATTTAGGCTCATTCATATAAGCATGTAACGATAATCTTATTACCCTCCTAATATATGTAAGAATATTTCAAAATCATTTCTTTTTTGAAGTGTAACCAGAATCCATACTGCAAAAAAAAACCGGAGGTAAATACACCCCCGGTCTCCAGTATAACAGATAATTATTTAATTGTTAGTGATCAGGTTATTGTAAAGCAGCTCATTACCTGATATTGGCCAGATATATCTTGGATCTGAGATAGCTATAGATGGAACTACTGTGCCTTTAGCCGGAATAGGTTGAAGGGTACGCATCAGATCAATATTCCTTAAACCTTCTCCCAAAAATTCAATATTACGTTCCTGCAAAATTGCGTTAATTAATGCAGTTCCGCTTACAAATCCACCAGCGGTAAATACAGTGCTGGCATCAGAACGTCCGCGGACCGCATTCAGTAGAGCTACTGATTGAGCATCTATCCCATTTACTCTTGCACGGGCTTCAGCCAGATTTAACAAAACCTCAGCATACCTGATTACCGGGGCAAAATCAGGATATGGGTTTGGCTGATTAAATTTAGTCAGATAAGTTCTTCCTGTAGTGGCGGTGTTAGTAAAAAGCAATCCTGTTCTACGTGCATCAGTAGCTTTCCAGTTTGGATCTGCAATCACACCGGTCGGGCTCAGGTAAAATTCAGCCAGTCCTGCAGCACTACCATTCTGGTAGAAATAATAAGCTAGTGAACTTTGTGTGCCGGCGCCTTCTGTAGCACTCCAGGGCATAGAAAAAATAGATTCTGTAGTAACATATGGTGTTCTGAATACGTTGACAATATTTGCCTGTAAAGCATGCGCCACCCCACCTGCTACTGTGCCGCCTGCAGCAGTAAAAGGAGCAGCAGGACTAACAATCTTATTGGCCTCAGTAATTACATCAGCATATCTGCCCATGGTAAGGTATACACGAGTTTTAAATGCAATAACCGTATTGCGGTGTGCACGGGTAGTATTTAGTACTGCAGTGCTATAATTTGCCGGAACCGCCGCTTCAGCCTCGTTCAGGTCTTTCAGGATCTGATCATATACCTGGCTTACAGTACTCCGGGCCAAATTAAAATCACCATATGCTGAAAGGCCTGTTAAACGTATAGGCACACCTGGTTTATCCCCGTTGCCATCAGCATACGGACGGGCATAAAACTGCAGTAAGCTGTAGTAACTGATTGCCCTTATAAATTTAGCTTCGCCAACGTACTGTGCACCTACAGTTGCACCTACAACCGAAGTGCCCTTAGCTGCCATACCATCTATAAAGAGGTTGCTGTTATTAATTGCTAAATAGGCTTGCGACCATAAGTTTTGAACCTCATCACTCGTTGTATTTACATTCTGGTTCCATGTATTTGAAGCAGTGATCTGATTATTAGAAAAATTTATCCAGTTTTCTGCCTTAACATCATTATACACCTGAAACCTCCCGCCCAGAAACTGGCCGCTTCTTACCGTATTATATAAGCCTAATACCTGGCTTTGTATCCTTGCAGCAGTACTGAATGGCTGATAGTCCTGATCCGCTACCTGTGTTTGTGATTCCGGATAAAGGAGTTCTTTTTTACAAGAGGATGCAAATATTGCCCCTGCAACTAATATGATTATAAAGTTCTTTTTCATGTTCTTACAATTAGAATTTAACACTGAATCCTGCGGTAAATGTTCTCTGGTTACCTGCAGTATTTCTATCTATACCCTGACCAGAGTTACTTCCTGCACCATTTGTTGAAACTTCCGGATCTGGTCCAGGATAGCCAGTAATAGTAAATAAGTTAAATCCGGTTGCATAAATCCTCAGGTTGGAAATACCTGCTTTATTAATCAGGGTTTTCGGCAAAGAGTAACCTATATTGATACTCTTAACCTTTAGGAAGTCACTTTTGTATACATTAGCAGATATAGGCAGTGATGAGCCGTTAGACACATTATCATTGAATACTACTTTGGGAATATCTGTAACTTGTCCCGGGGTGGTCCACCTGTCCAATATATCACTATGGTTATTCCAGAAACGCTGATCACGCAAACCAGCCTGTGTTCCATAGTAATTATAGGCACCAAACTGATAGGTAAGCATTACATTCAGGTCAAAAGATTTGTAACGGAAAGAGTTGCTGAAACCTCCATAAGCTTTAGGTGCTGTTGGTTTGTAGTTTACTGCATCTGCACTCTGGGTAATTGCAGGGGCACGTGTACCGTCCGTATATTCCCACTGTGATCCTGTGGCAACACCATTTACTAATGGCAATACGTTCTGATATAAAACCTGGCGACCGTTTTTATCCAGAAATATCCTTCTGCCGGTTGCAGCATCTACACCATCAGTACGTACAATATATAAGTTACCAATTGGTGAGCCAACTTCTGTAATATTTGTTACCTCAGTTCCTGAAGTGGCCGTAGTAATCCTGCTTACACCATTCGCCAGTGCAGTAACCTCATTATGGTTAAAACTGATGTTAAATGATGGAGTCCAGGAGAAATCCCTGCCGCTAACAGCTTGCAGATTTAAATTAATCTCGAAACCGCGGTTAAACATAGAGCCTATATTTACAGAGGGCTGCGAAGGCAGACCAGCAGATGGGGCTACCGGAACGGACAAGATCAGGTCATTGATATTTTTCTTGTAATATGTCAGCTCGGCAGTCAGTTTATCCTGGAACATTCCAAAATTAGCACCAACATCAAGTGTTTCTATATTTTCCCATTTCAGGTCGGGGTTACCTGTCTGGTTAAAAACTAATGTACCAGATCCATTATACAGACTGGTACTGTACAAACCATAAGACTCATAAGAACCCAATGTATTGTTACCTACTTTACCGTAGCTGGCCCTTAATTTAAAACTGCTGAAAATATTATCAGCTTTGATATCATTCCAGAAACTTTCTCTGGCAAGGTTCCATCCAATTGCGGCACCAGGAAAATATCCTCTCTTGTTATCATTTCCAAACTGAGATGCTTCGTCACGCCTTAACGTTGCACTCAACTGGTACTTTTTATCAAAATCGTAATTTAAACGACCAAAGAATGAAGAAATGTATCCTTCGCCATATGCCATACCAGAGGCTGCATTAGTACTGTAACCAGCTTGTATCACATCAAACGCTGGGTCCGAAACAATAGTACGGTTAATACCAAATCCCCTGCTGATGGTACGGTTCTGCTCATTACCTAAAAGTAAACTGAAGTTATGCCTGCTCCCAAAAGTATGGTCAAACTGCAGGGTATTGCTCCATACCCAGCCTTTATTCTTGGCATAGGTACCAGTGGCAGACGCATTTGGTGAACCATCACCTTGTAGAGGGTTCTGATAGATATCAACATCACGGAACAGATAGTCTATGCCGTATTGCGTTTTAAAAGTAATCCAGGATAGCGGTTTAACCTGCAAATACAGATTTGAAGCGATCTGGTTCAGCTCATTATTTGAACGGTTAAGGTCTACAATTGGTGCAATATTATAATAACCAATTCCAATACCTTTGTTGGCACCTAAACCCAGGGTATTACCGTTCAGGTTATAACTGCCGTCAGCATTATAAGGACTGATGTTTGGCGGAAGTACCAGCCCTATACGACCTAAACCTGTAATACTGAAAGCATCACCAGATGCACCTGATCCTGTGGCCGCTAAGTTCTGACTGTTTGCATAACTTAATTTACCACCCACAGTTACATATTGGTTTACCTTGTGATCTATATTTACCAGCATGCCTTTTCTTTTGAAATCGTTTTTAACCAGCAGGCCTTCCTGGTTGCTCCAGTTGGCAGATACATAATAGCTGGTATTTTCGTTAGCTCCCGAAATACTGGCAGAGGTGTTATAAGAAGTACCTGTGCGGTAGATATAATCAAACCAGTTAGTATTTACTGTATTACCATTTGCATCAAGCGTTGGTGCAAAAAATATATTAGCTGCAGGTGTAGTAGCATTATCATTATATAAGCGCGCATTTCTCAATGCTTCGTTTTTGATAGTCATATAATCAGTGGCATTCAGCATATCCGGCAGGTTAAAGTTCTTACTAACCCCAACCCAGCTGTCTAACGTAACTACAGCTTTGCCCTTTTTACCTTTCTTAGTAGTTATAAATACTACGCCGTTCGCAGCGCGGCTCCCATAAATTGCTGTTGCGGCTGCATCTTTAGCAATATCCACACTTTCAATATCATCAGGGTTAATGCTTGAAAGGGCATTACCTGAAGCTGCAGTACCGCCATTTTCTGTACCACTGTAGCTTGGCACACCATCTACTACAAAAAGTGGCTGTGAACTATAAGATATGGAGTTGGTACCACGGATACGGATTACCGGGGTGGCATTCAGCAAGCCGCTTGGGATACTCACCTGCGCACCTGATACCCGGCCGCCGAGTGACTGGGCAATGTTCTGAACCGGCTGTGTAGCAATATCGGCACCTTTTACCGATCCAGTACTGCCTATGTTATCCCTTCTGATCTGGGTTCCGTATCCAATTACCACCACATCATTCAAGGTACTGGCTGTACCGTTAAGAACGGCATCTAAGCGGTTACCTGTTGGCACTACCGTTTTAGTGGCAAAACCAATAAAGGTAAATACCAGTGCCTTTCCTTCAGGTACTTTGATGGAGTATGTTCCGTCAGAACCTGTCTGGGCTCCAGATCGTGTCCCCTCAATAGTTACGCTTACCCCGGGCAGAGGGAGGCCATCATCACTACCAGTAACCTTTCCGGTCACAGTGCGCGTTTGAGCATAGCTATAGCTAGCTATGAATAGCAAAAACGACAAAAAGATTAGTAACTTTTTTTTCATGCTTTTTAGAGTTAATAGGATAAATTTTGGGGCGTGTTTTACCAGTACCCCTTTAACTTGAGTTTAGAAATGGCTGATATGCCAGTACAATAAATTACTTAGCTAAATATTAGCCGGCATCAGCAGATACGCAGGGAATCATCCTGGTAGAACTGGATTTTTTCCCAGACACAGGAAAAAGGGAGATTAAAACACGAGTAGCGGAGCGTTTTTGACATAAAAATTGTGGTTAGTTTAGTATAATAGTTGTTTAGTTAGTTTTTAAATCAATTGATTACACCAATTATCTTACAACACAAATCATCCACATACTTTAATTGGAAGAATCAAATAAAAAGCATTCAAATACTTAGTATTTGTTATTTACGATACAAATAATAGGCGTAAAACTTATATAATTAAAAAATAAACACCCACCACCTTATCAATAAGCTAAACATAACAAGAATTGATCTCAATTACAATATAATTTCTATATTTCTTTAAAATAATGCAACAAAATTCAAATTTATGCGACCAATAAATCTAAACAATATTAAAGTTCCCCCATATTGATACTTATTTATAAAAATAATCACTAAAATCCTAGTATTAAGAGTCAAAAGAACCATAAACTGATGTAGTAGTATATAATATTAAACTATTTAAGAGTATGTGCCGCGATCTTACTTAGAAATGAGGGTACTGGAGACACAATTTATTGAAATGAGAGGAGCAATCATTTAAAAACCGTACTGTCTGTACGCCAGTTGCTTTAACTGGGGTACAGAAATACTGCAGATTTAATTAAAGCCAGCCAGTAGGACAGCAGAAGTAAACTTGATGTAAGTATTGATATTGATAGGTCGATCCGACTGCTCAAGGTCAGGTAATTCCTTAGTACCTGCCGCTTCAATCAAATTATTTATATGAAAAGCGCTGTTATAGCACAAAAAAAGCCCCGATACAGGGCTAAATTATATGATATGCAATTATATACTTCGTGTTAAACTTTTCGGATCCTGATGATATGCAGCCAGTGCATCACCTTCATTAAAGGATATGTAGGATCAAATTCAAACCATTTTGATGCAAAATTTGGATTGTTAGGTTTTTTATGGTGGTTATTCTGAAATAACTCTCCCATCATCAGAAAGTCCAATGGCAGGGAATTTTTACTATGATCATTATTGTCATGATTAGCATACCCGTATTTATGTCCGCACCAGTTCACAATTGCCCCATGTAACGGTCCCATCAGGAAGTGGATTGGCAGAAAAAGGAACATCCACCAGGCTGTTGCAAACGTAATATAAAACCAGGTATAGAAACTGATAAAGATAATCCTGGTGATCCATGAATCACCGATTTTATCAATTAGTGGCCATGAAGGGTATTTATCACGGAATTGCTCTTCAGGTTCCTCATTATATTTGGCATAATTCAGATAAATATTTTTGGTCTGGATCATCATCCCCCATACATCCTTTACAAAGTGAGGTGAGTGTGGATCTCTTTCGGTATCACTAAAGGCATGGTGCATCCGGTGAAGAATGGCATAGGCACGTGGATTAAGAAAGGAAGATCCCTGAGACAGGAAAGTAATCGTATAAAACACCCTTTCCCAGAAAATATTCATTTTGAACATCTTATGTGATGCGTATCTGTGCAGGAAAAATGTCTGAGAAAAAAGGGATAAAAACCAGTGTAGCAGGAAGAAAATTAAAATTATCATAGGGGGATTTGACTATACTAACGGAAGTAAACACCTTTTAGATGTGTTTTCCGAAAATATTTTGGAAATGTAGATATATGGTAGGTAATGAAATGAAGGAGGGCTTCATGGTAAAAACAAGATAACCGGCATACATATATATACTATACGTATACCGGTTACCGGTAAAATTTATTATCTGCCAAAATCGTCAGACACACGCACAATATCGGATTCATCAGAAGGATTAGATGGATCTGTGTGTTGCCAGATCTCTGAAACAATACCCCAGTCATCTAAACCAACTAAGCGGTGTCTTTCACCTTGCTTTAGTTTAATGGTAGTAGAAGGCGCAAGCTGCTGTACTTCACCCTGCTCGTCAGTTTCGCTGGTAATTACACCAACAGTACCGCTCACTACACGCCATATCTCAGCACGACGGTGATGGTATTGCCATGAAAGACGGGTGTTTGGTGCTACAATCAGGATTTTAGGGCTTAACTTACCTGATATCCTTAATTCTTCAACGTTTAAACCGTCGAAATATACATTGGCAAATTGCTGTGCCTGTTCCTCATCGATCACAAAGAAACCTCCCCATGGGCGGGTCTCATCTCTGTTTACTACGTTAAAACCCTCACTTTTAAGCCTCTGGGCAACACTGTCGAATATTTCTTTTTTCTGATCTGACATTATTTTTAAAGTTTTGATCTCCAAATATAAGGAACTCAGTTAAATTACCTGACAGAAGAATTCATACAATTACCCCTTTTATATTAGTACTTTCGCATCCAAATAGCCAAAAAAGTCAGATCTTGTCTATTTTATACCATTTGGTATTAAATATTAACTTACTTTTACGCTTTAATCTGCTGCTGTATAAGCGCAGATCAATTAAAAATTATAGAAATGAATATGTTAAAAAGAGTTGTTATCACAGGGATAGGGGCACTAACCCCAATAGGAAATGATGTAAATACTTTCTGGAGCAATACCATAGCTGGTAAAAGCGGAGCCGCAAAGATTACACGTTTTGATGCCTCCCTTTTCCGCACGCAATTTGCCTGTGAACTCAAAGACTTTGATGTTACTCAATTTTTAGACAGGAATGATATTAAAAGAACAGATCGTTTCACACAATATGCTTTAGTTGCTTCCGACGAAGCTATTAAGGACTCAGGCTTTGAATTTGATAAGATGGACCCCTTTGATGTAGGTGTAATCTGGGGATCAGGACAAGGTGGTATGGATACTTTTGAACAGCAGTCGGCAGAATTTGCCCTGGGCAATGGCACTCCACGTTACAGTCCCTTCTTTGTTCCTAAACTGATCGCTAATATGGCCTCCGGAATGATCTCTATCCGTAACGGATATATGGGTATCAACTATACTACCGTTTCTGCATGTGCAACTTCAAACACAGCAATTATGGATGCCTTTACCTATATCCGTATGGGAAAAGCGAAAATTATTGTTACCGGTGGATCTGAAGCACCCATCTCAGCTTCTTCGGTTGGTGGTTTCTGTGCCATGAAAGCAATGTCTGCTCAGAATAATACACCTGAAACAGCTTCAAAACCATTTGATGTTAACCGTGATGGTTTTGTAATGGGTGAAGGTGCAGGTGCATTGGTACTGGAAGAATATGAACATGCAGTAGCCCGTGGTGCGCATATCTATGGAGAAGTTGGCGGTGCATCAATGACTGCTGATGCTTATCATATGACAGCTACACACCCTGAAGGACTTGGCGCTTCTCATGCGATGAAACAAGCACTGGAAGAAGCTGGATTAACGATCTTTGATATTGATTATTTAAATACACACGCTACTTCTACCCCGGTAGGAGATTTGTCGGAAACCAAAGCAGTGACTAACTTATTGGGTAATGATAAAAACAACCTCCTGATCAGTGCAACCAAATCAATGACAGGTCACCTTTTAGGTGCTGCAGGCGCTATAGAAGCAATTATCTGCTTATTATCAATGCGCGATGGTGTTGTACCGCCAACTATTAATACTACAGAATTAGATCCGGCAATTCCTGGTCATTTAAATATAGTTATCAAAGAAGCAGTACAGGCAAAAATAAAAAATACCATGAGCAATACCTTTGGCTTTGGTGGCCACAATGGAATTGTGGTTTTCAAATCGGTATAAAAACATCCGTTTAATAATTGATCTCAGTCTTTACTGGTTTAATTACATTCTGAAGCCTTCGGTTAATAACCGAAGGCTTCATTGTTTTACAACCGCGCCGTTGTTTAATTGAAATAATAACTTAAATTCGGTTCGAATAACCAAATTAAACACCCCCACTCTCCTATAACAAAAACAATATGTTATTACTAGGAATTGATATCGGAACCTCATCTATAAAGGTGTCTGTTGTAGATGCTGATACACAAAAAGTAGTTAGTCAGGCGCAATACCCTGATGAAGAAAGCCTGATTACAGTAAATCAGCCGGGATGGGCGGAGCAATCACCAGAGATGTGGTGGGAAAATCTGCAGCATGCTTTCAGTCGCTGTAAGGCAGACGGAAGTTTTGATCCAAAAGATATTGTTTCAATCGGAATTGCCTACCAGATGCATGGGCTGGTATTAATCAATCAGCAGCAGCAGTTATTGCGAGACAGTATTATCTGGTGTGACAGTCGCGCAGTAGAATTGGGCAACAAGGCATTTGATGCGCTGGGCCAGAAGTTTTCTTTATCGCATCTGCTTAATTCTCCTGGTAATTTTACGGCCTCCAAACTCGCCTGGGTAAAAGCTCATGAACCAGAGATCTTTGCACAGATAAACAAAATCATGCTACCTGGAGATTATATTTCTATGCGCCTGACCAATGAGGTCACAACTAGTATATCGGCACTATCTGAAGGCATATTCTGGGATTTTAAACTTAAAACACTGTCGCTGGAACTATTGGATTACTATGGCTTTGACGAGAATGTAATACCAGAAATAAAACCTGTTTTTTCTGAACATGGCCGTGTGAGTTCTGCCGTAGCACAGCTGATGGGCCTGAAAGTAGACACACCAGTTTCATACAAAGCGGGAGATCAGCCTAATAATGCCCTATCCTTAAATGTACTTCTGCCAGGTGAAGCAGCTGCTACAGCCGGAACTTCAGGGGTTATTTATGGTATTACGGATCAGTTAGGTTACGACACGCAATCTCGGGTAAATACTTTTGCACATGTAAATTATACAACTGCGGAGCAGCGTATGGGAATACTGCTTTGCATCAATGGAACTGGCAGTTTAAACCGGTGGGTAAAAAATCTTTTTGGATCAACAACTACTTACCAGCAGATGAATGCAGAAGGCAGGCATATTGCCGTGGGCGCAGAGGGATTACGTATTTTACCTTTTGGAAACGGCGCAGAGCGCATGCTTAACAATCGCCAGGTGGGCGTACATTTCCATAACATAGACCTGAACCTTCATAGCCGCGCACATATCTTTCGTGCCGAACAGGAAGGAATTGCCTTTGCCTTCCGGTATGGTTTAGATATTATGCGAAGCAATGGCCTAAATCCACGGGTGATCCGCGCGGGCAAGGCCAATTTGTTTTTAAGCGACCTCTTCCTGGAAGCATTTGTAAACAGCACCGGTGTTCCGGTAGAGCTTTATGAAAGCGACGGAAGTATTGGCGCTGCCCTGGGTGCAGGTATTGGCTTAGGCATCTTTGCCAGCCCTCAGGAAGCTTTCATCAATAGTAAACCTATACAGTTTATAGAACCTACAATAACAGAACAATATGAACCAGTTTACCAGGAGTGGCTTTGCCTGTTAAATAAACAATTAACCTAACATAAACAATCATTATGCTGAATGTAATTACAGGAGATAAAGAATTTTTTAAAGAGATCAGACAGGTACCTTTTGAAGGCAGGGAGTCTGATAATCCGCTGGCCTTCCGCTGGTATGATGAAAACAGGATCGTTGCTGGCAAGACAATGAAAGAGCACCTTCGTTTTGCCGCAGCTTACTGGCATTCATTTGTAGCTTCCGGTGGTGATCCTTTTGGCGAACCTACTATCATCCATCCCTGGAATGAAAAAACTGATGCCATCGAGCGTGCCAAAGATAAAATGGATGCCGCCTTTGAGTTTATTACCAAAATGAATATCCCATTTTACTGCTTTCATGATGTGGATGTAGTAGACTATACCAATGATGTAAAAGATAATGAACGCCGGTTGCAGACCCTGGTTGCCTATGCCAAGCATAAGCAGCAGGAAAGCGGAGTAAAACTGTTATGGGGCACCGCTAACCTATTTTCGCACCGCAGGTATATGAACGGTGCTTCTACCAATCCTGATTTTCATGTGCTGGCCCATGGTGCTGCACAGGTGAAGTTCGCACTTGATGCTACTATTGAACTTGGTGGCGAAAACTATGTTTTCTGGGGCGGTCGCGAAGGTTATATGACCTTATTGAATACAGATATGAAACGTGAACAGGAGCATCTCGCAAAGTTTTTACATGCTTCAAAAGATTATGCACGGCAGCAGGGTTTCAAGGGTACGTTCCTTATTGAGCCCAAACCATGTGAGCCAAGTAAACATCAGTACGATTATGATGCCGCGACGGTAATTAGCTTCTTACGTCAGTATAACCTGATGGATGATTTTAAGCTGAACCTGGAGGTTAACCATGCCACACTTGCCGGACATACCTTTCAGCATGAGGTGCAGGTAGCTGCCGATGCTGGCTTGCTGGGGTCTATGGATGCCAACCGTGGAGATTACCAGAATGGCTGGGATACGGATCAGTTTCCAAATAACATTAATGAGCTGACCGAAACTATGCTGATCTTCCTAGAAGCTGGCGGCTTAAAAGGGGGCGGGATAAATTTCGATGCCAAAATCAGAAGAAATTCAACAGATGCCACAGATCTGTTCCATGCTCATATAGGCGGAATGGATACTTTTGCAAGAGCGCTGATTACGGCCGACCAGATCTTACAGCAATCAGATTATAAAAAAATCAGGGCAGAAAGATATGCTTCGTATAATGTTGGCGCCGGTAAGGATTTTGAGGAAGGCAAGCTTACCTTAGAAGCTCTCACTGCCTATGCTATTGAGCAGGGAGAACCAGAGGCACTTAGCGGAAAGCAGGAATTACTGGAAAATATTATCAACAGATATATCTAAACGTAATGGTGTGTGAACCATTAGTCATTTGATAAAAAATTTAATATCAACTGACCAAACTTGTTACTCTTAATAACAAAGCCTTTTCATCAAATGATGAAAAGGCTTCTGTCTTCATTTGTGTGTTGTAAATCGAAAACCCTATAATTTTCAATATAACACCCATTATTAGTACAATATCAGTTAACAAATCACACCTGATATAAACATCAAGCCTGGTAAGCTCATTGAGTCCTAACCTCAACAGCTGTAAAACGCTGGTAGTTTACATAACGCTACAGTGATTCCTAATTAAATTTTAATTTAAAAATGAGCGGCCAGTTTTTGCCTGTAACATATAGCTGTTTTTGTGCTTTATTCCAGGCTATACCATTCAGTACACTATCATCAGATTTGGGTGTGTAATCCGGAGCATATTGCGACAGCAGGCCAAAACAGTCAATGGTGCCCACTACATGACCGCTAGCCACATCCACTTTCAGGATTTTCGTGGTTTGCCACTTATTCACATAAATAAAGCCATCCACAAATTCCAGTTCATTAAGATTGTCAACCGTACCTAATTCATCTGTAACCTGGATCTGTCCTGTAACGGCGAAAGACTGAGGGTCTAATTTATAAATGATGGAACTGCCTACGCTTACATAAAGATTGTTTCCGTCGTTGGTCATTCCCCATCCCTCATAAGGCCATTTAAAGGTTCCTACTGATTTACTCAGATCCTTCAGGTCGTACACAAAAGCCACATGGTTCTGATAGCTTAACTGATAAAGCCGGTTTCCGAGAATCGTAATTCCTTCCCCATAAATGGTTTTATCTTTCAAAGGGTACTTATGAAGCACTTTACCATTACTGGTATCTGCTATTGAAATAAAAGAGTTTTCTAAGGTACCTGTCCCTTCATATAAATGGTTTTCATTAATCTCAAAACCTTCAGTATAAGCAGCGGTATCATGTGGCAGGGTACCTGCAACTTTGTAAGCAAGTGCCGCCGCGGCAGTTGCCACTGTGGTATCTTGCGTTTCTGAGGTGTTTTCCTGAGGTTTGTTGTTACACGAATAAAGGGCAAAAAGAGAAGCCCAGCAGATGAGGATATATTTTTTATACATGAATTAAAAAGGCATAGCCGAAGCACGTTGAACTCTATAGTCAACGTGCTGATCTGGCAAAGTAGTATTACTAATCTTTTTTAGGAGCAATTCCGTCTTCTACGTTTAGCGTATAAGATGATTCAGAAGCACGGTCTGCCTGGCTGAGGTTATCAATTTCTGAGGCTTGCTCATCTTCAGGAGATGGCGGTACAGCGTCAATACCATCAGAGTGCACGTCTTGCTGACTAAACTGCTCATCTGTTTCTTCAAAATTGTTGTCTGGGGTACTTTCTTCTGGAGTGATCATAGTCTGTAATTTTGTGTAATCTAAACAAAACAACACGATTATCCCACTGGTTGTTTCGCTTATGTTACCTTATATTGTTTACCAGCGGTAAAGAAAAGCAGAAGGTAGAACCTTTGTTTTCTTCACTTTCAATCCATATCTCACCGCCTTCCTGCCTGATAATCTCTGCCGAGATGAAAAGTCCGAGGCCCATCCCCTGATAAGAATATGCTTCTGCATTACTTACCCGATAGAACTGCTCAAAAACCCGGCCTTTGTTCTCTTCACTGATACCTATCCCATAATCTGTTACGCATACCAGCAGGTCGCTCCCCCGCTGTTTAGTGGTAATAAGGATACGATCATTATCCGGAGAATATTTGATTGCATTGGAAATCAGGTTTTTTAAAACCTGACCAATACGTACCCTGTCGCAGAAGATACTTCCCATAAATCCCAGCTCGGTATCTATATGGTGGGTCTTATGTTCATCATCAAGATCGCTCACATTATCGTTTACGATATCGTTAAAAACATGATAATCACGTCTGAAGTTCAGTCGCTGGTTGGTAATTTTACTTACATCAAGTAAGTCGTCAAGCAATGTGGTAAGCCGGTTAACTTGTCCGGTAAGCCTGGTCATCATATCAGCCTTTTGCGTCTCCCCTTCCCTTTTCAGCATTTTCTCCAATAGCTGCGCATACGCTTTTATACTGGTAACAGGGGTTTTAAGCTCATGGCTGGCAATACTTAAAAAATTATCTTTTTGAATCTGCAGTTTGCGCTGTTCTTCAATACCGGCAACTTCTTTTGTTATATTCCGTACAATGCCATCAAAATGCTTAACTGTTTGATTGTCATTAAAGTCTGCCTTTCCTGTACACTGCAGCCACCTGATCTCATTATCCGCATCCAGAACACGAAAGCGTATATCGCATTGATGATCATTATCCTGAACCAGGCAATCAGTAACCGACTGATAAACATTCCTTACATCATCTGGATGGATATTTTTCAGTGTTTGTTCATAAGGAAATGTAGTGCCACCCTTTATGCCATAAAGTTCCCTGGCAAGGCTATCAAGAGTAATCGTATTGTTGGCAGCATTAAAGTTCCAGGTACCGATACCAGCAGATTGCAGGGAGGACTTTATCCTCTCATTTGCTATCTTTATTTGTGCCCGTATATCTTCCATACAGCTATAACAACAAAAAAAAAATAAAGCTCAAAATATTTGAAAAAAGTTTTTATATAGCCCTGTATTATGGATGACGCTGTTTTTGTGCAATTATTACCGAATGTTATTCTGCTGTAGAGCTGCAGCTGGGCGCTGAAAGGATAGATTAAAGGCTGCTGTAGCGGAGGCTGTAAAGCAGGTATACTTTGAGGGAAGAACATTACCGGATAAATCACATAGGAGCCTATCCGGTAATGCTTATTTTAAATATTCTTTGGATTGTAGGCGCCATTCTCCCTATCATTCTGATAGTTCAAGGCATCATTTTGCTGTCCTGCAGCCGGATCTTTCTCAGCAGACTTATCCTGCTTGTTCTGTCCGTCTTGTGATTCCCCGTTTTGTTGTCTTTTCTGCATTTCACTGATGCTCAGATTAGAATCAATATTACCTTCACGGGTATCTTCCCTGCTGGTTAATTTGTCTGGGCTTTCAAAACCTGGATCTACACTTGGGTTTTCAAATTCAGTATCATTGTCATCAGACAAGACACTATCTTCATGACTTAACTGTTGATTTTTTTCGTTTTCTGGATATTCATTACTGTTTTCCATGGCTGTATAGATTTAATTGGATTGACAACAAATGATTTTTCATTTGGTTTGCCTGGCTGCGAAATCAGTTTTTATCCTATTTTTATAGCGGGTTATCATGGCCGGTATAAAATGACAAACGAAAATCTAAACACTGTCTTCCCCCGGGGGCTCCAAATATATGCCCTCAACGAAGAGTCAGTTACTGTACAATTCGGAGAGGAGATCAATGGCAGTTTGGCCATGCAGATTAGTATTTTCAATCATTCCCTCCAGCAACAGCCCTTTCCTGGCTTCCTCAGTACGGTTCCTGCCTATACAACAATTCGGATTGTGTACAACCCGTTGGTGGTAATCCATTCTCTGTTACCTGGAAACAATTGTTATGAAAAGGTCTCCAATTACCTGCAGTCACTGGTAGTGTTGCCCGATGAAAGACTGCTCAAAACTGAGACAATAACTATCCCGGTATGTTATGAAGCAGCTTACAGTGCAGACCTTAATGAGGTTGCAAAGCATACAGGACTATCGCCTGAAGAGATCATTGCGTTGCACAGTGCACAAGTTTATAAAGTACATATGATTGGCTTTATACCTGGTTTCGCGTATCTGGGTGGTATGAACCGGCAGCTATTCTGCCCTCGCAAAGCACAGCCAAGGCGGGCAGTTCCGGCGGGCGCAGTAGGTATAGCCGGTCATCAAACTGGTGTGTACCCGCTTAATGTACCGGGGGGATGGCAAATCATCGGGCAAACGCCATACCGTTTATTTGACATTGGCCGTCAGCAGCCCTCTTTGCTTAAAGCCGGAGACGAAGTAATCTTTAAGGCCATTGGCCGCGATGAATTCAGCTACTTGCAGGGGATATAGTATGCAGATCAGAATCATCAGACCTGGGATTCTATCCACTGTTCAGGATTTAGGAAGGACTGGATATTATAGCCAGGCCGTTCCAGTTTCCGGGGCTGTGGACAGTCTTTCTGCACGAATAGCCAATAAGGCTGTAGGTAACCCTGATAATGCAGCAACGATTGAGTTCACTTATGCCGCAGCAGAATTTATTACTGAAACGGCTGTTCTGCTTGCTTATGCTGGTGATGGGGCAATTTTTACATTACAGGGCAGAATGCTGCCAGCCGACCGCCCCTTGTTCCTTCCGCCAGGGTCGCTGATAAAACTAGAAAGCCATCCATCAGGGTGCCGCAGTTATCTGGCTGTAGCCGGTGGCTGGGATGTCCCAAATATATTAGGCAGCAGCAGTACATATCTGACAGCCAGCTTTGGTGGTTATCATGGCCGGAAATTACAAAAGGGAGATGTACTTGAAAGCTGCCAGACGTTGAGCCCTATTTCCGAAAGTATAATCGGCAGGCTTCATGGAGATACCCTAAAGTACCTGCCATGGAGCATACCAAGAGCGTTTATTCTTCCGGCCGACCGGAAACTGATCCGCTTTGTGCCCGCTCACGAGTTCAGCTGGTTTGACAGCCGCTCTATTATAGATTTCCTATCAGGTCCCTTTACCATTGCCTTGAACAGTAACCGCATGGGCTATCATCTGGAGGGCAGCCCAATAATCCAGTCTCAGCCCAGGGAACTGCTCAGTACACCTGTTTGTCCGGGAACCATACAGGTAACCAGCGGCGGAAAAATGGTTTTGCTTATGGCAGACTGCCAGACTACTGGCGGCTATCCGCGCATTGCGCAGGTAGCTGCGGTAGATTTACCCCTCTGTGCACAATTAAAACCTTCAGATCAGCTGCGTTTTACAGGAATCAGCAGAGAAGAAGCAGAAATCCTGTATATTGAACGAGAAAATGAACTCGGCAGACTTACCTTAGCTGTCAACAGCAGATTTTAACATTATTTATATATTCTTACATGCAAAGTATTGATCTGAACTGCGATATGGGCGAAGCATTTGGAAATTATCCAATGTCGAATGATGGAATACTGATGGATTACATAACCTCGGCAAATATTGCCTGCGGATTTCATGCAGGTGATGCACAAGTGATGGAGCAGACCGTGGCATTAGCTATCAAAAAGGATATAGCCATTGGAGCGCATCCGGGCTTACCAGATTTGCAGGGCTTCGGCCGCCGTGAAATGAAGATTTCAGCAAAGGAGGCTTATCAGATTACCCTTTACCAGACCGGTGCGTTATATGCTTTTGTTAAAGCGGCCGGGGCGCGCCTAAATCATGTTAAACCACATGGTGCATTATATAATATGGCGGCAAAAGATGCTTCAATTGCCGCCGCTGTTGCAAAGGCAGTCTATGATTTTGATCCGGGGCTTATCCTATATGGGCTGGCAGGCAGCGAAATGATCCATGCTGCTCAACAAATTGGCATGAGCTGTGCGGCCGAGGTATTTGCAGACCGTACTTATCAGGATGATGGTTCATTAACCCCTCGTTCACAGCAAAATGCCATGATAACTGACGAAGAGGAATCCCTGAAGCAGGTATTGCGTATGGTGAAGGCACAACAGGTGATTTCGGTCAGTAATAAAACCATTCCACTGACTTCAGATACCCTTTGTCTGCATGGTGACGGGCAACATGCAGTAAGTTTTGCTAAATTGATTGTAAACAGATTAAAGTCAGAGGGAATTACTATCAGTAGTTTAAAAAGATGAAAAAGAAATATAACTGGAGTGTTCTGATCGGCGCCGCCTTTCTAATGGCTTCTTCAGCTATTGGTCCCGGATTTCTCACCCAGACTGCCGTTTTCACCGAGCAACTGGGCGCAAGCTTTGCTTTTGTTATATTACTTTCAATAGTGCTCGACGCAATTGCACAGCTCAACATCTGGCGGATTATAGCAGTAGCAGATAAACCTGCACAGGATATTGCCAATCTGGTTTTTCCAGGTCTGGGCTATTTCCTCTCCTTCCTTGTTTTTCTAGGCGGTCTCGCGTTCAATATCGGAAATATTGCAGGGGCAGGCCTTGGTCTAAACGTATTATTTGGTATTAGCGTTGCACAGGGTTCAGTAATCAGTGCCATCATGGCCATTGGTATTTTCATCTACAGGGAAGCCGGTAAAGCAATGGATGTATTTGCTAAAACAATGGGCCTGTTAAAGATCTGCCTGGCACTTTTTATCGCCTATATTAGTAATCCTCCATTGGCAGAGGCAGCTATTCGATCTGTTAACCCAACACAATTTAGTTTTACTGCGGTACTCACCATAGTTGGTGGAACTGTGGGCGGATATATAACTTTTTCAGGCGCACACCGGCTGCTAGACGCAAGGCAAACAGGCATCCATAACCTAACAGCTGTAAACCGTGGAGCTATCAGCGCCATCGGGCTGGCTTCACTAATGCGGCTGCTGCTGTTCATAGCTGCGCTCGGTGTAGTAAGTACAGGTGCAAAGCTAGACCCTTCCAATCCAGCGGCTTCCGTATTTCAACTGGCCAGCGGTCAGTTCGGGTACAAAGTTTTTGGAGTTGTGATGTGGGCAGCTGGTATTTCCTCGGTGGTGGGTTCGGCCTACACTTCCATCAGCTTTATCAAAAGTTTTCATCCGGTGATATTAAAGTATAACCGCCAGATCATTATTTCATTCATTTCCGTTTCCTGTTTCATTTTTGTGCTGATCGGCAAACCTGTAAAGGTATTGCTCACTGTAGGTGCCATCAACGGACTCATTCTCCCAATTGCCTTAACCGTGATGCTGGTTGCCGCCTACCGTACCAAAATCATCAGCACTTACCGGCAGCCCTTGTGGCTCAGCATAGCTGGCGCAGCGGTTGTGCTTACTATGATTTGGATGGGTTACGGAGCTATTTCTGATATATTTAATGCTATCTAGATGCTGCAAAATATTATATTCACACTTAACAGCGATGAGACCTGCACTTTACCGCATCTGCGCATGTTAATCTTAACAGAACCAGCCTTATGAAATACGCCATAATCAGGATCACTTTTGCCGCCCTCTTATGTACTACACTATCTCAAACGCAGTTACAGGCACAGGCAGGAAGCTCAGAGATAACCGTCCACATCAATCAGACAAAAGGGCCTCTAAGACCTATCTGGGCCTGGTTCGGTTACGACGAACCAAACTACACTTATATGAAAGATGGCAGGAAATTGCTTACAGAAATTTCTGCCTTAAGTCCTGTACCCGTTTACGTCAGGGCACACAGTCTTCTCTCATCTGGTGATGGCGTTGCCGCTTTAAAATGGGGATCTACAAATGCCTACACAGAAGACAGTAATGGTAAACCGATATATTCCTGGAGTCTTATTGACAGTATTTTTGATACCTATGTAAAGCGCGGTATGAAACCTCTGGCACAAATAGGCTTTATGCCCGAAGCGCTTTCTATCAAACCACAGCCTTACAGGCATTATTGGAAACCGGGTGATCCGTATTCTGACATCATTACCGGATGGGCCTATCCGCCAAAAGATTATGATAAATGGGCAGAACTTGTTTATCAGTGGGTGCGCCATAGCGTAGAACGTTACGGACAGAAAGAAGTGGAGAGCTGGTACTGGGAAGTATGGAACGAGCCAGACCAGGTGTACTGGAAAGGTACAAAAGAAGAATTCTTTAAACTTTATGATTATTCGGCCATGGCCGTAAAAAAAGCCTTACCTACTGCCAGAATCGGGGGCGCAAATGTTACCGGGGGTGCAACAAAATTCCTGGATGATTTTATCAACCATTGTTTAACCGGTACAAACTATGCTACTGGCAAAATGGGCTCACCACTAGACCTGGTACTTTTCCATGCAAAAGGCTCTCCTAAACTTGACAGTGGCATTGTACAGATGGGCATACGTAACCAGCTCAAAAATATTGAGAACAACTTTAAGGTAATAGCCTCGCATCCCGAATTAAAAGACATTCCGGTAGTAATTGGTGAATCTGATCCGGAAGGTTGTGCAGCCTGCGGTATGAATACCGATCCCCAAAACGCATACAGAAACGGCACTATGTATTCCAGTTATACGGCCGCCTCATTCGCCAGAAAATACGAACTGTTAAGCAAATATGGTATTAATTTGATCGGGGCAGTTACCTGGGCCTTTGAATTTGAAAATCAGCCCTGGTTTTATGGCTTCCGCGATCTTTCCACTAATGGGGTAGACAAACCCGTACTAAACGTGTTCAGGATGTTTGGAAAAATGAAAGGCAATATGGTTAAGGCAGAAGCCGATGACATGTACCCCCTACAAACCGTACTGGATTCTGGAATCCGTAAAGGGAGCGATATTGGCGTACTGGCTGCTGCAGATCAGGAAAGCGCAACGGCTATGGTTTGGAACTACCATGACCGTGATAAGAGAAAGGACCAGCGCAAGGTGGCTGTTACTTTTGAAGGAATAAGTGCAGCATACGTAACAGTTATCCAATACCGTGTAGATCAGCAGCACAGTAATTCTTATACCTTATGGCAGAAGATGGGCTCTCCACAGAAACCAGATGCCACACAGGTTGCAGCATTGCAAAAAGCAGGTATGCTGCAAATAAATACTAAACCTATTAAGCAAAAAACGGTTAATGGCAAACTTACTATACCCCTTAGCCTGCCCGCGCAGGCAGTTACTCTCCTAGAACTTAAATGGTAAACGTTACAAATAAATTTTGACCAAACATGTTATATCAACCCTCAACAGATCGGTATTCGAAGATGGAATACAGAAGATGTGGTAAATCCGGACTTAAACTATCAGCATTATCTTTGGGCCTCTGGCACAATTTCGGCCATGTAAACGATTATGAAAACAGCAGAAACCTAATCAAAACAGCATTTGATCACGGTATCACACATTTCGACCTTGCAAATAATTATGGCCCACCTCCTGGTTCTGCAGAAGAAAACTTCGGTAAAATATTGCAACAGGATTTCAGTGGCTACCGCGATGAAATGGTAATTTCCAGCAAAGCAGGATATACAATGTGGGATGGCCCTTATGGCGATTGGGGATCAAAGAAATATTTGGTTTCCAGTTTAGACCAGAGCTTAAAAAGGATGAAGCTAGATTATGTAGATATTTTCTATCATCACCGGCCTGATCCGGAAACTCCGCTCGAAGAAACCATGACGGCGCTGGATCTGATGGTAAGACAGGGAAAAGCTTTATACATCGGTCTGTCCAACTACAGACCTGCAGAAGCAGAAGAAGCAATTAAGATACTCAAACACCTTGGTACCCCCTGCCTAATCCATCAGCCTAAATATTCATTATTTGAACGCTGGGCAGAAGATGGCCTGTTAACGCTGCTTTCTAGCAACGGTATAGGCTGTATTCCCTTTTCGCCGCTGGCACAGGGATTACTTACAGACAAATATCTGGATGGCGTACCGGCAGATTCAAGGGTGGCTACCAGCGGTGTTTTTTTAAATGAAAGTCACCTAACTACGGAGAAGCTGGCCCAGGTATATGCATTAAATGAGCTGGCCAAACAAAGAGGTCAGAAGTTGGCACATATGGCATTAGCATGGCTGCTTAGAGATCCACGTGTAACATCTGTGCTGATCGGATCAAGCAGGCCAGACCAAATCACAGACTCAATTAAGGCATTGCAGAACACGGTGTTTTCTGAAGAAGAACTACAGCTCATAAATACCATAGTTCAATAAGAAAGCCTCATCACTAAGTTTTAAAATCCATTGAACTTGCCGGTGTTAGCAGGCACTTCAATGGATTTATATTAAACTAATAGAAAGCGAGCATTTTATTAAGCTTCAATTTGCAGCAGGTAATCAGTTTAGCTTTTCAAAAAAAGGATTAGCCCTGAAATATTTTTTCCCCTCAAAACTGATCATATAATCAGATTTAAAATGTGTACTCTTCTGATAATAGTCTGTGGTGATAATCTGTGCACCCGATGCGCAGGCTGCTTCAAAACTTGAATAATCATTGCGGCGTGCCTCCTGTGTATCAGAATCCGCACGTGTACGGATCATATAGCCTTTTTTTATGAATTCAGGTATTTCTTTATTTCTCGCATCATTGATAATCATAATTGCCGCTTCGGGTGTTCCTACCGGGCTATTGGTAAAAAGCACCCGGTTTTTCAGCGAGGGGTGACCCTTCATATAAAGCTTCATTTTATCACCTTTCTGATCCAGGATAAAGATAAATTTGCCCCTTGCAGCTTTTAGTAAAGGCCAATTTCCATGTAAGACCGCTTCTTCTAAGGTACTGAATTGTCCACGCACCTCATCTGGCATAAGCAAATGTTCCTTTCCTAAGGTATTAATAATTTCATGGTCAAGTTCGTCATAGGTCTTTTCAGTAAATAGTTCGGGTACGGTGAGCGTAGAATCCCTCATCCTGCCATCTTTGGGCTCAAGTGTTATAAATATGGGTGTATGGGAAGGATTTGCCTCAGACCATTGCCTCAGCTGTTTTAAGCCCGAACGGAAGGTCAGAAAATCACTGCGGAAGTCTAGTTCCTGAATATGAAAAACCTTAAATCCCGGCTCCATCATTTCCTTATGCTCATCATACCCTGATTGTCCCTTTACCAAATCGAGGCCCTTCGGATGGGCATATTTCCCTCCCCTGGCATCTGCATAGACATCAATTTCAAGATTTCTTAAACCAAGATCCAGTTGTTTGGTAACAGGGATATGTTCGTAGTCTATTTTGCTGGCCGATACAGAATCGCCTTTGGCAAACATGCTGAATAATAAGGGGTCAATTGCTTTTTTATAACTATTGTGTGAGCCAATTACCTGTATTTTATTAATTGGCAGATTGTCATCCACCTCCTGTATGGTTACGGCTGGTATGCTGAACAGCAATGCTGTACAAATGACTAATTTCATCATCTCTCATCAAATTAATATGATCAAAGATGCGAAGCAGGAATTAGCATAAGAACGGCCTTAGATTATCAAATTGTTAAAGTTGATTATAATTGATAAAGGCACTATAGTGCCATAACATTGTTAATATTAACCTCTGTCTTCAGCTCAAGGTATCTCTTACAGATTAACCTTCATAAATTATTGAGTTTTGTCCCCTTTGTCCCCTTTATCTTGTGGCTGCGGATTAAGATCAGCATCCCAACTTGGGTCTGAAACATTAAATTCGGCATTTCTTAACTGACGTCTCCGCTTAACGATGTCGTTTACATTTACAAAGCCATCAAATGGAATATAGGCATCTTCATCATGATTTTTTGCAGAGTCAGAAGAATTTTGGTTAGATTCAGTAGGCATTAATTCCCGAATTAGCTTTTGTAATATAAATATATGAAATATAATTCTGTTTCAAATCAAAATTATATTTATCGTCAGGCAAATTCTGTACCCAAATGCCCCAAAGCTCTAATATTTAAAAAGATTATATCGCACGCCTGCATAAAATCTTAAACCCTGCAGGGGCGCGTAATTATATTCAGTATCAAAAGTGTAACCGTTTGGATTACTTACAGGGTCGCCCGCCGTTTTATCAAAGGGATCAAATGCCCTGATCAAAGAGTATTTCGGTACAAAATTAAACAAGTTTTTAATCCCCCCATATAATTCGATTCCACTGTCAAACTTTTTGCTCAACTGTATATTAGCAAGGGTAAACCATGGAGAGTATTCCGGACGGTAGTCATTTGGCTGTACAGGCAGGCGCATCGGCCCCGTAAATGTCCCTGTAAAATCTACTGTAAACTCTTTTGGAAAAGTATATGAAATAAGGTAATTACCTCCCCATTTTGGCGCATGTAGCTGTACCGTTTTCCCTGTCTTTCCAGCTAGTTCATTTACCTGGTAAACATCCGAATAGGTAAGACCGGCCAGTACTTTAAGCGGTATATTCAAGTTCATTTCCGTATTCATAGATAATCCCCTTGATATAGCATGCCCGTTTAGGTTAGCATAAATAATTTTATCTGGGTCCACATCAAAATTCCCTGTAATCTTATTGGTAAAATAGGAATAGAAAGCACTGAAATCAAGGTTAAGTAAACCTATACCAGATTCTATCCGGGTAACGTAATTCAGGTTACTGTTGTAAGAACGTTCGGGTTTCAGCTCCTCTTCAACAACTACCTGCCGGGCACCGGTTAAGGCCGCATGATCTTCCGTAAAGAGGTTAACAACTCTGAACCCCGTCCCAAAACTCAGGCGAAAGGAATGATGCTGATTCGGAGAATATTTGTAGGCCAGACGCGGAGAATGTATGCTTCCATGATATTGATCGTAATCATACCTGTAGCCCATCAGCAATGTCTGCCGATCATTAAATTTCCATTCGTCTTGTATGAATATGCCTGGCAATGGTGTTTTGGCTGGCATATTGCCAAGCCCGTCAGCCGTTGAGGTAGCTGGTGTGTTATCATCGTACCAGGTATTGCGGTAAGTAAGGCCCAGCAGAAGATTGTGCTTTTTGCCCACAGATTTGTCCCAGTACATCTGTGCAAAGGCAACCTGCTGTGTAGCCATATATGGTCTGAAACCATAATATGAATTTTGGTTATGCCAATTATATGACAGCTGCAGCATAACTTTTTCTTTCAGGGGCAACTGGTACAAACCGATCAGCTCCCACCTGCGGGTGTAAATACTTTCACCATATATGCTGTCAGAGCCTCTGTAGCTTTTGTTCCAGCTGTTTTGTCCGCCCCAGCGATCTTCATTTACAAACCTTACCGCAATGCTTGCCTCACGTTGGTTTTTCCGAATAAAATTCCATTTGTTAAATACGGAGATACGGTTTTGAAGGGTAACATCAGTAAAGCCATCATTATTTTTATCCTCCGGATGCTGGTAATTAAAATAATTTACCCCCAGCAAACTACTGAATTTTTTACCCGCAAGTTTTACTGATCCATCAACATTATACTCCCGCCATGAGGTACCAAAGGCATCAAAACTAAATAGCGGCGCTTTCACTGCATTTTTTGTAATCACATTAATTACCCCACCCATTGCTTCAGAACCATAAAGCGAAGAGGCGGGACCCTTTACTACTTCAATATGGTCTACCAGGCTATTGGGAATGCCGCTTAATCCATATACTGTTGAAAGACTGCTGATAATTGGCATTCCATCAATGAGGATCAGTGTATATGGACCTTCCAGACCATTAATATGGATATCTCCTGTATTACAGATATTGCAATTTAATTGTGGCCGTACGCCATTGATCAATCCTACAGCTTCAAAGAGGTTAGGTGTAGGGTTCTTTTGAAAAAAGGCAGGGGTGTAAACTTCAACTGGCACGGGACTATCCAGCTTCCTCACTGCCTTAAGTGTTCCGGTTACCACTACTTCATTGAGGTTATCAGCTTTGTCGGTCATTTCAATATTGTAGCGTGCGGTACTGTCTGCAGAAACCTCTATCCTGGCATTGTAAGGCTGGTAACCTAAAGCGGTAATGATTAAACTATAGGTACCGGGGGTCACTCCGTTCAGCCTAAAGTTTCCTTCCTGATCAGTCTTTGTTTTGAATGGGGTTTGTTTCAGCGCAACCGTTGCAGCGGCAATTCCCCTACTGTTTGAAAATACATTTCCACGTAAGCTGCCGTCCTGTGCATATGCATCACAGCCTGTAAGAATTACCAGAAGAGTAATAAGTTTTTTCATCCGACATTAATTAGTTATTACTATTGACATAAATTAGCCTTGTACAATTATTAAATATGACTTGCCAAATATATATAATTAGATTAACCTAACATATATGAATAGACAAATATTTATTTACTTTTGTTTCAAGTGTTATATTATGAAGAAGACCTATTCTGAAGAAAACTACCTGAAAGCGATTTACCATATCAGTAAGCAAGAACAGAAAGTTAGTCCTAAAGCCATTGCCGATGCCCTGGATAATAATCCCGCTTCAGTTATTGATATGTTAAAAAAACTTCAGGATAAGGCACTGATTAGCTATGATAAGGTTGCCGGGGCAATACTCACTGCCAGTGGCGAGGCTGCAGCTTTAGATATTATCCGCAAACATCGTCTGTGGGAGGTATTTTTAGTAGAGAAACTTCAGTATGAATGGGATGAGGTACACGATATTGCAGAACAGCTGGAACATATTCACGATGACAGGCTGGCGAAAAAACTAGACGATTTTTTGGGTAATCCGTCGGTTGATCCACATGGCGATCCTATTCCAGCCCCAAATGGGAAAATGCCCGTATACGCCACCATAAGGCTCAGTGAAATTGAACGTGGAGACCTTTGTAAAGTGGGTAGTGTAAGAGATACTTCTACCCCATTCTTAAAGTACCTTAAACAGCTGCAGGTTGGATTAGGCTCTAAAATAGAGGTAGTAGAAAAAATGGAATTTGACCAGAGCATGGTAATTAAGATTGATGATGCCGAAACAAAAACCGTATCAAGCAAGATGACCGATAATATTATGGTTGTACTTCAATAACCTTCGCCTCATCTTATTAGCGCGTGCTGCTGAACTTCGGTTTAAACAAAAAGGTTATTTCTTGTTTTAAAGCAAACCTTGTCTGCCCCGCCGTGTTTATCTTTCATGAAAAGAATTCTTCAGGTGTTGAATCTGCTGTCGGTCATTGTGGCTATTGTAGCCAGTTACCTTGTTAATGGTAAACAGGAAGGTAAGGCCTCCATCGGCGAAATTTCTGCTCAGTACGATACCTTACTTACCCCTGCCGGATATGCTTTTGGCATTTGGGGACTAATTTATATCGGACTGCTTGTTTTTGGGATATATCAGTTGATGGACCTCCTTAAGAAGAACATTAAAACAGATTTTGTAATTAAAATAGGGTGGTGGTTTATACTGGCCAATGTTGCAAACACAGCGTGGGTATATGCCTTTACCAACAATCAGATTGGCTTATCAGTAATACTGATGTTGGTTATTTTCCTGGCCCTGCTTAAAATTGTTATCAATCTGAACATGGAACGATGGGATGCCCCCACCCGTATTATTGCCTTTATCTGGTGGCCGGTTAGCCTGTATTTTGGATGGATTAATGTAGCGCTTATTACAAATGTGGCTGCATATTTTACCGCATCTGGCTGGAATGGCGATCCATTGAGTCCTCAGTTATGGGCAATTAGTATACTAGTACTTGCTTCCGTAGTGTTTATTGCTATGATCTGGACACGAAACATGCGCGAATATGCCAACGTTGCGGTATGGGGCTTCGTGGCAGTAGCGGTAAAAAACTGGGATACAGAGCCAGCCGTTGCATGGGTAGCCCTCGCTGTGTCAGTAGTGATCTTTGTCAATGCGGCACTGCATGGTTATAAAAACCGGGCTACAGCTCCTTTTTCCAGAACTATACCCTTTCCCAACCAACAAGATAATTAAATTATAACTAAGCATTCCTCAAGATATTAACCTAAAACTAAGCATATGGAAAACAACATGACACCAGGTGAAGTCCCATCAAAAGGCGATTCTGAAGGAATCGATAATTGGAACGACAGATTGGATGAAAACCTGGAACCTACAGATACTGGCGATCCGGAAGCTGATGAAAAAGCAAAGCGTTTCAGTGAACAAAATGGAAGTGGTGATCAATCCGACCAGGCCGGGGGGCTAACCGGAACTGGCACACCTTTAAGCGGACAATAAAAAAAAGAAAGGGGCCTTTACGAGGTCCCTTTCTTAGATATGTAATCCCCATACCCTGTATGTATTATATTATAATGATAGCAGGCTTTAATAACTTATTTCTTCAGACTTCGTTCCCTTGCAGCCTTAAACTCTGAACCTGTCTTCCATTGAGGAAAGCTGCTTTCATTGCTTAACCTGTAGCCCAGATCAAAAAGCATACGAACATCTTCAACCATACCGCCCCGGTCTGCAATTGCGCTGAATTCATCCTGCGGAGAATGATACCGGGATTTGGTAAACTCTTCCGCCTGTTTTCGCCCCCATTCCCTGCCATGGGCAACATTATCCACTCCAGAACCGGTAAATAATGATGGGATACCTACTTTAGCAAAATTAAAATGATCAGAACGGTAATATAATCCGGTAGAAGGAACAGGGTCTTTAACAATTACCCTTCCTTGTTTTTTAGCTGATACTGCCGCATAATCTTCAAGGTCAGACTGACCGTAACCAAAAATAATAACGTCTTTGGTTTTCCCGGCAAGGCCCATCATGTCCATATTTATATCAGCCACGGTTTTATTTACAGGATAAACAGGGTGCTTTGCATAATACTCAGAACCGAGCAGCCCCTGTTCTTCAGCAGTGAAAGATACAAATACGATAGATCTTTCTGGTTTTACAGGCAATTTCTGGAAAGCTGCAGCCAGTTCAAGCAGCGCGGCTACGCCTGTGGCATTGTCTACCGCACCATTATAAATCGAATCACCTTTAACAGGTTCACCAATACCAAGATGGTCCCAGTGTGCAGAATAAATAATATTCTCCTCTGGTCTTTTTGTACCTTGAATAACCGCTACAACATTATGCGAAACAGATTTTTTAATCGTATTCCTGATCTTCAGGGAAGTGGTCAGCTTAAGGTCTACCGCTTTAAAACCAGGCTTACGGGCATCATTAAACAACTGTTCAGACTGTCCCGCCAGCGAAAATAACTGCCTGGCTATATCCATACTAATCCAGCCTTCAACTACCGCTCTAGACATGTTATTATCTTTTTCTTCAGCCTGCAGTTTAGATTTAGACCATCCGCTGCGTACAACCGACCAGGGATAGGCAGCTGGTGCAGTATCATGGATTATCAAAATCCCTGTAGCACCCTGGCGTGCCGCTTCTTCAAATTTGTAGGTCCAGCGCCCATAGTAAGTCATATTCTTACCTTTAAATAAAGTAGAGTCGGCAAATCCGGGATCATTGATCATTACTACTACTGTTTTACCTTTCACATCAAGGCCGGCATAATCATTCCATTTATATTCTGGCGCCACAATCCCATAACCTGCAAAAACCAGCGGAGAGTTTTGTATGCTAACTTCCGGCTGTACCCTTCTGGTAGCTGCCACAAAAGCTGTCAGATAGTTAGCAGTCAGGGTTCCCGAAGGGCCAGAAAACACCATTTGAGCATTTGGCTGCGATTTTATTTCTACCATTGGCACATCCTGAAAATAACTATCTCCATTTCCCGGTTTTAGTCCCATAGCACTGAACTGAGTTTTCAGGTAATTAATGGATTTGGTTTCTCCTTCAGTAAAAGGTTTGCGGCCCATAAATTCATCCGATGCCAGTACCTGCAGATGTTGCGCAAAGCTAGAGTCGTTAATCATTTTGATGGCTACAGAATCGGCATCGCCGCCGTTTTTATCAGATGAGCAGGCAGTAAAAAACAAACCGGCTGCCGCAAGGCAAAGTCGAGATTTCTTCATTATGGTTTAGTTCAGGGTTAACTGTTATTTCCAATAATATATGATTTAATTTCTGGTTTTTCATCCATTATTTACCGTAAGGTCTGCTCCTGCACATCCAGTTGGTAGAACTCCGTAGCCGTTCTGGCAAAAACCTGCTCCTGTTCGCTACGGCTGAAAGCTGAAAAATAAGACCTCACCAGGTTAATTACCGCAGTATAATCAGCCGCTACCAGACAAACCGGCCAGTCTGAACCATACATCAGTCGTTTCAGCCCGAAAGCTTCAGTAACCACATCCAGATAAGGATTAAAATCAGATGCTTTCCATTCTCCCCGTCTGGCTTCTGTAACCATACCAGACACTTTACAATATACATTATCGTAGCCTGCTATTTTTTGCATATCCTTTTTCCAGTCTGCTATTTCTCCGCTATTGATCATCGGTTTCGCCAGGTGATCAATTACAAAACGTTGGTTTGGAAATTTCTCCAGCAGTTCTGGTACATAGCGGAGCTGATCTGGCAAAATCAACACGTCGTAAGTCAGGTGGTATTGTTCCAGCAGGCTAAGGCCATGAAGAAAAGGTGGTTGAAGAAACAAATCACGCTGTTCCTCACCCTGCAGGATATGACGAAGGCCCTTTAAAGCAGAGAACTGCTGAAAATAGGCTAGCCGCTCATCTATGCCGGTCGATTGCAGATCTACCCAACCCACTACACCTTTAATAAAGCTGTGTTCTTCACAGAATGCTATCAGTTTATTAGTTTCAGCCTCCGTTTGTGCTACCTGTACCACTACACAGCCGTCAACCTCATTCTCCTTCAGTATGTCGGCCAGCTGGGCCGGCAGATAATCCCTGCGGATAGTCTTCATATCATCCGTAATCCATTGATGCCGCTGCGGATCATAGGTCCAGAAGTGCTGGTGTGAATCAATTGTTTTCATCGCAATTTATCTTTAAGGGCCTATTGTACTTTATAACTACCTAATGTGCTGCAGTTATTTTAATACGCCCCACCCTAAGGTTATTAAGCGCAAAATAGAAAACTACAGTGAAGCAGATGCCAGGTACAAGATAGGCAATCTGAATATTAGACCGGTCAGAAAGCCAACCCATTAACACCGGAAAAATCGCTCCGCCTACAATAGCCATAATCACTAATGACGAGCCGCTTTTCATTCTAGACCCCAACCCGCGGATGCTCAAAGAAAATATAGTAGGGAACATAATCGACATAAAAAACTCAACTCCCATCAAGGCATATACCGCAGCTTTTCCTTCCAGCAATACAGCGGCAATAATCAGCACTATATTAACCAGACTGTAGACTGCCAGTAAGCGTGAAGGCATAATATATTTCATTAGAAAAGTGCCTATAAAACGCCCTGCCATAAAACCAAGCAAGGCCGCAGATAAAAACAAGGCCGCAGATTTTTCATGGATACCGGCTACCTGTGCGGAAAAGCGGATAAAAAAACTGCTCACACAGGTTTGGGCGCCCACATAAAAAAATTGCGCAAGTACACCAAGCATCAGGTTTTTCTCACGAAACAATGAACCCTGGTGTACCGCGTTATGTTCTTCCTCCTGTATTTCAGGTAAAGGTGTCCGGATAAGGAATATCGCAATCAGCAGTACCACAGCACCAATAATAATAAATGGAATCTGCACTGCCGAAGCTTCATGATTCAGGTACTTGTTTAAGTCGGCTGCAGACATCCCCTTTATTACATCCTCCCCTAGTGTTTCTCCCGATAAAATAAACATACCGCCCAGCAGCGGGGCAAGTGTGGCCGCCAATCCATTAAAAGACTGTGCAAAGTTTAAGCGCTGCGTAGCACCTTCAGCATCGCCCAACACAGTGATATAAGGGTTGGCAGCAGTTTCCAGAAATGTAAGTCCGCTGGCAATGATAAATAATGCTATCAGGAAAAAGAAGTACGACCGCATTTCTGCAGCCGGATAAAACAAAAATGCACCAATGGCAAACAGCATCAGGCCAAAAACAATCCCCCCCTTATAACCAAACCTTTTCATAAACCATCCCGCAGGAAGTGCAACCAGAAAATAAGCAATATAGGAGGCAGAATCTATAAATGCCGACTGCGTATCGCTCAACTGGCAGGCTTTTTTGAGGTGAGGAATTAAAATAGGGTTCAGGTTAAGTGCAAATCCCCATAAAAAAAACAGGGATACAATCAGCACTACGGCGAAATGGTTTTTTCTCATTATTATACGTTAGCGTACAGGTTTAAATTTATATTGGTTAATATAAAGAAAAGAGATTTGCACATCAAAAGCCATACTTAGGTTATCCAGTTATTAAGCTATTTTAACATCTACACTTTAAATAGAAATACCCTGCCGGGGCTGGCAGGGTATCATCTTATTTGAGCGTTATAATTGTCGGAGCAATAACCCGAAGGGTATTTTAGGTTCTATCCAGGTAGATTTGGGTGGTAAGAGCAGTCCCCGCTGTGCAATATCAATGAGCTGATCGGCATTAATTGCTGCCAATGTAAAGGCTATCGCATTAGGGTGTTCTGCGAGAATCTTTCCGATCTCTTCCACAGCACCTGCACCGCCTACCGGGATCAACCGCTGGTCCGTTTCCGGCTTTTCAATTTTAAAGAAAGGCTTAAAAACCATTTCCTGCAGCATACAGGCATCGGGTAAACCACCGGTATCCTTCAGTTTACAGATCATATTATACCATCTTCCGTCTATAAATAATCCAAATTCATGTTTCCGGCCAGGTATAACGGGCTCATTCCGTGCCGAACGGGTAATTGAAAATGACCTTTTCAAATCACGAAATACCTGCTCTATATAAATATCCTCCGAAGGAATAATTACCCGGTGAAACTCTTTGATCCTGATCTGGTCGCTGGCCAGGTAAAATGACGATATATAATTAATATTACTGTCTTCACTTACCATGCCCTTTTTCATCTCCCGGTACCTTACCGCAGCTTCCAGCCTGTGATGCCCGTCGGCCAGGTACACATTCTGCAATTCAGAAAAACATGCTGTAAGCATCCTGATAGTTTTCATATCGTAGATGCACCAGATGCGGTGAAAGACCTTGTTAGAATAGTATACAGAATTGGCTTCCGCCGATTTAATCTGCTGTAGCAGTTTTCTGATTGGTGTGGTTGGACGGTGTGTAATCAGCAATGGCCCGCCCTCCAGCCCCACTTCGTTTCTGTAATTAGTAAGTCCGGCTGCATAACAATCCATCATTGAAGAATGTATTTTGATATGCCCATTTTCGAAATCGTTCAGATGGGTTACTGCCCATACACCTGTCTGTACAGAACCGCCTTCTGTTATTTCGTAGATAAAGATACAGGGGTTTTCTTCCTGATAAAAATCGCCTTCGCCAATCATCTTCCGGAGGTTGCCCAGAATATTTGCATTGGTGAGACTCTGGTTGCCATCAGAGCCATTATCAAGCTTTTGTGCAATCGCACCTTTTCCTTTTTCAGAAAAAGAAGATGGCTGCAAGGAGAGCATTTTATCTACATACACATCTTGAGGCCTCAGGGCCAGGAAAGGTTTAATTGTCGCCATAGGTTAAATATTTGAGAGTATCTGGTTATTGGTTAGTACAAATTTCATCAGAGATTATCTGATAATCTCATGGCTTCGATAGAAAAGGAAATTATACTGATTACCTGTAAAAATTCCGAATTAACAATGGCTATAAAGAAATTGGGACATAGTTCACAAAATAAAGTTCCAGCTACGCCCACGATAATATTAATAATATGTAATTTCTACACTAAGAATTGATAACCTGACACTTACTCCGGATACGTGCAGCTAAAATCAACCTACTAAAAAACTACCAGGGCACCTGCTGAGCTATAAAAACGAATAAGCAGGTAGGCATCTCGTAAATTTATCCGCTCAGTCATATATTTTATAATATTTTAACTGAGATATGCTCCAGGTAATATTTCCCTCCAGAGCAATGAAAAAGCTCAAATTGGGCACAGGCTATTAATTGTGGCCGGAATTTGTCATATTTAAGATTACCAATTCCGTCAATTAACCCCTGAGGGGGGCAGTAAGCAGATGAGAAGTTCGCTTTACTAAAATGATATAGCTTATAAAATAATTATATATTAGCCTCCTGTTTAACAAGAAAACACACACCTTAATGAGGACTATTTACAAAGCATTACTGTTCTTTTCAACGTCTATCTTTATGTTATCTGCTGAAAGTTCCGGACAGCTAATTTACCGGCCTGTTAAATTAGAAACAGAATATCTGGCTAACCCTGTCGGTATTGATGCAAAAAAACCACGGTTCAGCTGGCAGATGGCCGATACTCGCAAGGGGGCCGCGCAAACTGCCTACCGCGTTCTGGTAGGTACAGATTCAGCAGCTTTATTAAAGGAACAGGAAATAATATGGAATACCGGATGGATACAATCGTCGTCCAGCCTCATAAACTATACCGGGCAACTTAAGCCCTATACAAAATATTATTGGTGTGTGGCCATTGCAGATCAGCAGCAAAAGAAATCTACATCCGCCATTGCCAGTTTTGAAACCGGCCTGATGGAGATGAGAAACTGGAAAGGTTCATGGATTTCAGATATTTCAGATATCAAACTTAAGCCAGCACCCTATTTCCGCAAAACCTTCTCCGCACAAAAACATATTAAATCAGCCAGGGCGTATATTGCTGCTGCAGGATTATATGAGTTATCCATCAATGGCAAAAAAGTGGGCAACCATCGGATGGACCCGATGTACACACGTTTTGACAGAAGAACACTTTATGTTACCTATGATGTTACCGATAATCTTAAAGATGGCAATAATGCCATCGGCATATTGCTTGGAAATGGATGGTACAATCATCAAAGTACCGCAGTATGGGATTTCCATAAAGCCAATTGGCGCGCAAGGCCAACTTTCTGTCTGGATTTAAGAATTACTTATGAGGATGGTTCAGTTGAAACTATTACTTCTGGAAAAGGCTGGAAAACAGCGCTCAGCCCGGTTATTTTTAATAGTATTTATACCGCTGAACATTATGATGCCAGATTGGAGCAGCCCGGATGGAACACCACAGATTTCGACGACAGCAAATGGAAAGATGTATATTTCCGCTCTGCCCCTTCTTCAAATATTGTAGCGCAGGCTATGCATCCTATCCGTAACGTAGAAAAGATCAATGCCAAATCAATCAGGAAATTTAATGATACTACCTACCTGTTTGATCTGGGTCGAAATATATCCGGCGTAAGCCAGATCAGCATTAACGGTGCCGCTGGCACTATAGTAAAACTTAAACATGGAGAACGCCTGTATCCAAACGGGCATGTAGACATGTCTAATATTGATGCCCATTACCGTCCAACCGATAACACAGACCCATTTCAGACCGATATTGTGATACTGAACGGAAAGGGCAAACAAACTTTTATGCCGCATTTCAATTATAAAGGATTTCAGTATGTTGAAGTAACCAGCTCTGCCCCGGTTACGCTTCAGAAAGAAAGCCTTAAAGGTTATTTTATGCATAGCGATGTACCTGTTGCCGGAGCTGTAACTTCTTCAAACCCGGTAATTGATAAAATCTGGTCTGCCACCAACAACTCCTATCTTTCAAATCTTTTTGGCTATCCTACCGATTGTCCGCAAAGGGAAAAAAATGGCTGGACGGGTGATGCGCAGATTGCTATTGAAACCGGTTTATACAGTTTTGATGGTATCACGGTTTACGAAAAATGGATGGCCGATCACCGCGATGAGCAGCAGCCTAACGGTGTACTGCCTTCAATCATTCCAACTGATGGATGGGGTTATGAATGGGGTAATGGTCCAGACTGGACCAGCACTATTGCCATCATCCCATGGAATATCTATTTGTTTTACGGTGATCAGAAACTGCTTGCAGACTGCTATCCGAATATCAAATTATATGTAGATCATATCAATGAAGTATATCCTACAGGTTTAACCACCTGGGGCCTCGGAGACTGGGTTCCAGTTAAATCAACCTCACCTGTAGAGTTAACTTCTACCTGTTATTATTATGCTGATGCAGTAATCCTGGCTAAAGCAGCAAAAATATTAGGCAATGAGGCAGATTATCAAACCTATAGCGCCCTGGCAGAGAAAATTAAAAATGCCTTTAATGCCAAATATCTTGATAAAGCCACAGGGATTTATGGTAAAGGTGTGCAGACAGAATTGAGTGTGCCGTTGTTCTGGGGACTGGTTCCGACAGAGATGAAGGCAAAAGTAGCAGAGAACCTGGCCAAAAAAGTAGAGGCAGATGGCTTTCACCTCGATGTAGGTTTGTTAGGCCAGAAAGCTATCCTCAATGCTTTAACAGAAAATGGATATGCAGAGGTTGCATATAAAGTTGCGGCACAAAAAACCTATCCTTCCTGGGGCTGGTGGATTGCAAATGGAGCCACAACTTTATATGAAAACTGGAATATCCAGGCAGAGAGTGATATTTCTTTAAACCACATCATGTTTGGTGAAATAGGAGCATGGATTTATAAAGGCCTGGGTGGCATCCGCCCGGATGCCGCACAGCCAGGATTTAAAAATGTAATCCTTCAACCTCACTTTGTAGCAGGCATGGAGCACTTTGAAGCCAGACATAACAGCCCATTCGGCGAAATTATCTCATCTTGGAAACGTGAAGGAAAAGGGATGAGCTATAAGGTGGTAGTCCCGGCAAATTCTACTGCAACGGTAAAACTACCCGAAATGACAGGCCTTGAACTAAAAATTGATGGCAAAGTGAATATCGAAAACACTATACAACTTACTTCAGGTACTTACCTGTTTAAATGGAAATAATGTTTAAAACAATAGCCAGAGCTGCCCTTATTGTAGTATACTGTGGTTGTTTCTTTAAGGCAGACGCCCAAACGGAAGATTTTACTACCAGGTATGTCAGCCCTACCCGCATTGTCTGGAAAACCGGCACGCTCAGCAATGAGCAAATCCTGCTGCAGCCCGGCACTGGTCAGGCAGAGCTAAGTGGCAAGCCTTTGGCTATTCTTAAAAACACAGAAACTGAAAAAACAAGTATCCTTTTAGATTTTGGAAAAGAGCTGCAGGGCGGCCTGCAACTTGTTACGGGTATCTGGAACGGTAATAAACCTATTAAAGTACGCATCCGCTTTGGCGAATCGGTAAGTGAAGCTATGTCTGATGTGGGCGGTACCGGCGGGGCCACAAACGACCATGCCATCAGAGATTTCGAAACCTTACTGCCATGGCTGGGCGTAGCTGAAATTGGAAATACCGGATTTCGCTTTGCGCGGATAGATGTGCTGGGAGAAAAAACTACACTGATACTGAAAGAAGTACGGGCCATCTCCAAATATCGCGATGTAGCCTATAAAGGCTCTTTTAATTGCAGCGACCCCCTGCTCAACAAAATATGGAAAATGGGGGCATATACTGTGCAGCTTAATATGCAGAACTATCTGTGGGATGGAGTCAAACGCGACCGTCTGGTATGGGTTGGAGATTTAAATCCGGAAATATCTACTATTAATGCTGTGTTTGGCAGTCACCCTGTTGTACCTAAAAGCTTGGATTTCGCCAAGCAAATTACCCCTCTGCCAGAATGGATGAACGGAATCAGTGCCTATTCCATGTGGTGGATTATTAACCAGCGGGACTGGTACTACCACAGCGGAAACCTTAAATACCTGCGGGCACAACAGCCCTACCTATCTAAATTGCTTAACCTTTTAAGTAAGAAGATTGATGAGAATAACAGTGAAGTATTAGATGGTCAGCGTTTTCTCGACTGGCCTTCAAGCGAAGACCCTGCAGCTATACACGCTGGTTTGCAAGCCATGATGGTGATGGCTCTATCTGCTGGGGCCGATCTTTCCACTGTGCTGCACGATCAATCCACGGCTGGAAATTGTATACAGGCAGTTCAGAAACTCAGACAGCATATTCCGGCACATCATCAGAGTAAGCAGGCAGCTGCGTTGCTGGCCTTATCTGGCTTAATGCCCGCAAAACAGGCAAATGATGAGGTAATTGCAGTTGGCGGCACTAAAAACTTCTCTACCTTTTTTGGTTATTATATGCTGCAGGCAAAAGCCCGGGCCGGAGATTATCAGGGTTCACTAGACGTGATCCGCGAATACTGGGGCGCAATGATCAGCATGGGTGCCACTACCTTCTGGGAAGACTTCAATATGGAATGGTTAAAGAACGCGGCCCCGATAGACGAGCTGGTACCCGAAGGAAAAATTGACATCCATGGGGCTTACGGTGCTTACTGCTATATAGGCTTTCGTCATAGTCTTTCACATGGATGGGCATCAGGTCCTACACCCTGGTTAACAGAACATGTACTAGGTATATCTGTTGTTGCACCCGGCTGCAAAGTTCTGAAGATACAGCCTCACCTGGGAGATCTGAAATTTGCCGAAGGCAGCTTTCCTACGCCCTATGGCTTAATTAAAGTAAAACATATCAAGCTAACCAACGGTCAGGTTAAAACAACTATTATTAAACCCGCACAGGTAAAAGTTATCCGTTAAACAACACAGATAGTTAAAATCCTAATAAAGAAATAAAGCCTAAGCTTAACATTGCTGTAACATTGAGGTTGCAGGGCTTTCGTATGCTTGTCTGTGCGTTTCTTCAACATCAAGCGGTTAAGGTTTTTTAAGGCAAGGCTCCTTTTAAGCTTTTTTTCTTTTATTCCGGTCGTTCTTATCTGGCTTGCTACCTACCTGTATATCAATCATCAGCAGAGTAAAACCAAATTGCTTTCTGCTAATTTAACGCAGATACAAATCCAGTACCTTGAAAGCACCGGCCACCTGCAGAAATTCATGCTATCAGGTTTCCATGAAGCAGACTTTTATAAAAGCGGTCATCAAAAAGATATAGATCAGTTTCTGAAACATCAGCAATTGATTATAAAAGATCTTGAAAACCTGAAACTACAGGCCGCTAAAATGGGTCTGAATTTGAAGAAGCCCGTAAATAGCCTTATATTTTTAAGTAAAAACACATTGTTACTCGGTACATCACTCAAAACGATGTATTTAAACAAAGGGTTTGAAGATTACGGACTGGAAGGTGAAATGAGGCAATATGCACACAAGCTGGAAAACTCAGGCAAGGTGCCTAAAATTGATATCCTTCAGTTGCGACGCCATGAAAAGGACTACATGATCCGCGGAAAAATGGGTTATGCCACATTGTTTATCCGTAAAGCAGATTCATTGTTACTGCATCTGCCAGCAAAGCAGAATCTACACTCAATTCTGTACTGGTATAAAAAAGATTTCAGCAGCCTGGTAGCATATACCGAAAAACTGGGAATCAATAAAGCAGTAGGCATCGTTCCTAAAACGCAGCAGTCTATTGCGGCCTTCGACAGGCAATATGCTGTTACCAATGATATTTTATCAGAAGAAACACATCAGCTGCAGGTCTTTTTTAACTGGCTCATGATTATTGTATCGGTTCTGGTAGTCATTCTGGTTCTGCTGCTGAGTGTATTCCTTTCAAAATACCTTACCAGGGATATTACTGAGCTTAACAAGCGGATGGCTGCCTTTATCAATTCCGATTTCAGAGATATACAGGCAGCAGAGCCAGGAAAGGGAATTATGCCTGATAGTGTGGAAATAGAAAAGCTAAATTCAGATTTCAGCCTGCTGAAGAGAACATTAAAAAACTATATAGATAACCTTAATAAGGGGTCTGAGCGGCTAAGAATACAGTCTGCCAGACTTCAGGAACTCAATGAAGAGCTGCAGGTACAGTCGGAAGAAATGCAGGAACAATCTGAAGAGCTGCAGGTGCTCAATGAAGAATTACTTGCGCAGCGCGAGCAGGAACAGCTGGCCAGACAGGAAGCAGAAAAAGCCAACCAGGCAAAAAGCACTTTCCTGGCTACTATGAGCCATGAGATCCGTACCCCGTTAAATGGCGTTTTGGGCATGTCATCCTTGCTGCAGGATACGCCTTTAAACCATGAGCAGTCTGAATATGTAGACACCATCAAAATCAGTGGTGAAACTTTACTTAATGTTATCAATGATATACTGGATTTTTCAAAGATAGAATCAGGAAAACTAGAACTTGATCCGCATGAGTTTCATTTGCGGCAGTGCATAGAAGAAGTGATGGATATGTTTGCGGGCAGGGCCGCCCTGGCAAACCTAGACCTGATCTATCAGATTAATAGCGAGATATTACCCTATCTTATTGCAGATAGTATGCGGCTAAAGCAGATTCTAATTAATCTTATTGGCAATGCTATAAAATTTACCACTGAGGGCGAGGTATTTCTGGCAATTAACCCTGTAACAGTTGGTGAGAACAATAGGATAGAATTGTCATTCGAAGTACGGGATACGGGGATCGGGATACCCGCCGACAGGCTTACCAAGCTATTCAAGGCTTTTTCTCAGGTAGATTCTTCTACTACACGTAAATATGGGGGCACGGGTTTAGGGCTGGCTATAAGTGAAAGCCTGGTGCATCTGATGGAAGGCCATATCGTAGTACGGAGCGAACCTGGCAGCGGAACCTCATTTATATTTACCATTCAGGCAGAAATGAGCACTAAAACTGTAGCTCAGGAAGAAGATATCTATACTCAGTTACATGAAAACAAACAGGTCTTGGTGGTTGATGACAATAAGACCAACCGTAAAATCCTGCAAATGCAGCTTGAGCAGTGGAAACTTATTCCGGTTATGGCATCTTCAGCAAGAGAGGCACTCGACCTCTTAGACCATCAGCCTTTCGACCTGGTTTTAACCGATATGCAGATGCCAGAGATGGATGGTGTGCAGCTTACTACTTTAATCAGGGAAAACTATCCGGTCCTCCCCGTGATCCTGCTAAGTTCCATCGGTGATGAAACCAAAAACAAGTATCCACACCTTTTCTATTCTATACTTACCAAACCGGTAAAACAGCAGCATCTATACCAGGTAATACAGATCAGCCTGCATCAAACGCAGCCAATAAAACTGAAACCTGAAAAACCAGGTCTTCTTAATAAAGAATTTGGTTCTATAAACCCACTGCATATCTTGATTGCTGAAGACAATGTCATCAACCAGAAATTGATCAGCAGGATAATTAACAAATTGGGCTATGAGCCAGGCATTGCGTCAAATGGGCTGGAGGTAATTTCCTGCATAACTCAACAGCATTATGATGTAATTCTGATGGATATACAAATGCCCGAAATGGACGGATTGGAGGCTACAGTCGCCGTCCGTAATTCCGCTATCCGGCAGCCCATTATTATTGCCATGACTGCTAATGCCATGCAGGAAGATAAAAATGAATGCCTGAGGGTGGGGATGAACGATTATTTATCAAAACCTATCCATCTGGAGAGCCTAATGGCCGCACTGGCAAGTGCTTCAGCAGAAAGTAGAATAACAAGTAATTCAAACAGTCTTTACCCTACATTACAATCCTGATCATATAACCATTCAACTATTTGGCGCCTGTTGCCGGTCCTACTACTCAAGGGCGTGATTTTGCTTTACATCAAGGTTTTTCTTATTTCAAGTCAATGTTAAGTTCCTATATTAGCTTAACATAAGCATAATGTTAATCAGATGTTAACATTAAGTACATTTGATAACTACTGCCAATAGCGGCAGTTATTCATAATTATTTGATAATACGCCTGTTGATATGAAAAAAAAGAAATTAAAAGCCCTGGTTAAATCAGCGAAGAAAACAATCCGGGAAGATATTAAAACAGACCTGATTACCCGGTTACAGGAAATAACCGGTAAGTATGGCCAGGATTCTAAGAAACTTAACAAAGATATCCAGAAAGGTGCTTCTCAGCTTGCGAGAAAGTTAGCTAAAGATATTAAAGTAGATAAAGCAGCGGTAGCTGAAGTGCATGAACTGATTGATCAGCCTGTCGCTGCAGAAGAAACACCGGTAAACTAGTACCGGGTTGTATAACCCGGTACTAGTTTACCGGGTTTAATTTTACCGCCCCCTCCTGCGGTCATCATTTATTTAAAGGATCTCTCCTATCCTTTTTCGCACCTATTTTCTTATCCAAATACGGACAAGCTCCCCAATCCTCTTCATTCAAAAATTATCAACCTGTATAACAGACGTTTATGTATTAAACTATTTTTATAGTTTGCAAACTATGAAAATAGTTGTAGCTTTAAATAAGCAATACATATATGAGAGAATTAACAAAAGCAGAAGAGCAGATCATGCTGATCCTGTGGGAAATAGAAGAGGGTTTGGTTAAAGATGTGATAGATAAAATACAGCCCCCAAAACCTGCCTACAATACTGTCTCCACCGTAATAAGGGTTTTGGAAAGCAAAGGTTTTATTGATCACAAAGTAATAGGTAACACCCATATCTATTATCCGCTGATCACGGAAGAGCAGTACAAACATTTTGCATTTGATAAGGTACTCAATAACTATTTTGAGAATTCCTATCAAAGCCTGGTTTCTTTCCTGGTACAGGAAAAGAATATGGATGTGGAAAAACTCGACGAACTAATCAAACTGGCCGAAGAACTTAAAAACAAGAAATGATGAACTGGCTGTATTATTTACTTGAAGCAAATTTATATCTGGCCGTTTTTTATGGCTTTTACCGGCTGTGCTTACATCAGGAAACCTTTTATACCCTTAACAGGTTTTTCCTGATCCTCTCAGCCTTTATTTCCTTTCTTCTGCCTTTGCTTAAGGTAAGTTCCGTATACAGCCTGTTTAGCAGACCGGAATCGGGTCGGATGGTGGTAAACGCAGTAGAATTAGAAAAAGGTGCAGCTGTATGGTTAAATCCGCCTACGGTTATATCTGCTGTATATCTTATAGTTGCAGCAGTATTCCTGTTACGAATATTTATCAGCCTGGCAGCTATTTTTAAGATTTATTTCAAAGCGAGGCGAAAAAAGATAGACAATGTAGTTTATGTAGAGCTCGATAACCAGCAGTCGGCCTTTTCATTTTTTAATATCCTTTTCATCAATCCAAATGTAACTGAGAAGAAGACTGTGCTAAAGCATGAGATGATTCATATCAGCCAGAACCATAGTGCTGATATCTTATTTTTTGAACTGCTACAGATTATCTCATGGTTTAGTCCGGTAGTATATATGATAAAACAGGATATTAAACTTATACATGAATATATAGCAGACGAACTAACTACCGCGTCGGAGCTTCAGAAACACGATTATGCATTGTTCTTAATCGAAAACTCATTTGGTGTTGTACCCGCCAAATTATCAAACCAAATATTCAATCAATCACTAATCAAAAGGAGAATCAAAATGTTAAACAAAGAAAAATCAGGGAGACTGGCAAAGTACCGGCTCCTGCTGCTCGCACCTATCACGATGGCTCTTGTGGCTGCATCTACCATGGCCTTTTCAAAAGACTATGCAGTTGTAGACCTCTTACCCCAGAAGTCACTGCAGCAAGACACGGGTAAGCTTCGCAACCATAAACTGGAGAATGTGCAAATTACTGGAAAAACAGTCAATCCCAAGGTTAAGGTTAAAAGGCTTCCACCTCCGCCACCAGTTCAACCTGCAGGCAAAGCTGCTAAATCTTCGCCCCCTGCACCTCAAATTGAGGTAGTGCGATTTCCGCCGCCAAGAGTAACTAATAAACGTCTTCCACCGCCGCCGCCAGCAGAACCTGCAGGTAAAGCAGCCAAAACATCCGTGGCCGAACCTGAAATTGAGGTGGTACGGTTCCCGCCGCCAATAATTAAAAAGAAACGTACGCCGCCACCGCCGCCGCCGGTAGAACCTGCACAAAAAAAGTCGGGCACAGATGAAAAACTCAAGTCAGTTATCATTCATGGAAACCCCACTCCAGTACAGACCGCTCCTGCAACATTAAAACAGATATCAATAAAATTAAAGGAGCCAGAGTTAGCCTCAGTTAAACAAAAAACTGCTGGAGGAGAGCCTATTGTATTAACAAACGTTAATATTATAAAGGCAAACCCTTAACCCGGGGAGTTAAAGATTTGCCTTTATAATTTAAAGGACGCGCAAGCGCCCTTTTTTGTGTTTAAAATTATTTGATATCCTTCAGGATTCTATCCCATCGTATCTGATGAAGCAAAGATTTGGTCGAATCGATACTCATCCAGGTAAACATAGCTTTACCAATCACATGGTCCTCCGGCACATATCCCCAAAATCTTGAATCCAGTGAATTATGACGGTTATCTCCCATCATCCAGTAATAATCCATTTTAAAGGTATAATGTTCAGCTTTTCTGCCATTAATCAAAACCTCCTGACCTTTCTTTTCCACTTTATTGTTTTCATAAAGTTCAATCGCCCTGCGGTATAAAACCATAGTTGAATCGTTCAGCCTGATGGTCATTCCCTTCTTCGGGATAGTTAGCGGGCCATAGTTGTCCAGGTTCCACTTAAACATCGTATTATGCGGAAATATCTGTTCATCATAGGTTCCTGCAGCTGCAACTTCCGCTGTTACGCTTTTGATAAAAGAATTACTCTTAAATGCAGCGAGAGAAAACTGCGGAATAACCATAGTAAAGGTATTCAGGTCAAGCTGCTGCTGTACTTCTATTTCCAGGTCCTGAAACAGGTCGGGATTTATAGCATTTCCATCAGTAACAACCGTATACGAAGTCTGCATTTTTTCTGCATTGGGAGCTGCTATTCCATTTACAAATACCTGCCCGTTTTCAATGCGCAATACGTCGCCAGCTATTGCCTGGCAGCGCTTAATTAGGTTAGTCCTTACGTCAACAGGTTTATCAAATACTGGATCGGCTTCCTCAGGCTTATTAAATACCACTACATCGCCTCTTTTAATATCCATCAGGCCCGGCAAACGATGATAAGATAATTGTATCCCGTCCCAATAAGTTTTGATATCATATTTGGTAATGGTAGATTCTGTAAAGGGATTTTGCACAGGTGTAAAAGGCATTCTGGGTCCATAGCTTATTTTGCTCACAAAAAGATAATCGCCTGTTAACAATGAGCCTTCCATAGAACCTGAAGGTATAGCATAGGCTGAAAACAGCAGACCTCTAAGCAGCGTACCTGCAACCGCAGCAAATAACACGGCATCCAACCATTCTCTTTTTTTCGACTTTTTCGGTCGTACTCCCTTAGGACTTTTTCGAAAATTAAAGTTCCATTTCATAATCTTGTTTTTAGTTAAACATTTGATTACAATCCTGTTCCATTGTTACACCGGAATACTTCCTTAGTCAGATAAAAGGAACAAAATATATATTTTATCTGCCTGATGAAACTATTTTCGGGAGCTACAGCTATATTGCATTACCTAAAATCAGAAAATGGATACCCTATATCAATTATGGTTATACAATAATTGGGCTAATCAGGCAATTATTCGGCTTTTCACTGAACATAGTAACATGCCTGCTAATACCCTGCGCTTGTTCAGCCATATCGTAAATACCCAGAATGTGTGGCTAAGCAGGCTGCACAATGCACCTCAACTGTTTGGTGCCTGGGACGAACACTCGATTGTAATCTGTAAAAACATGCACGAAGACGCTTCCGCTAAGCTGCACGAACAGATACTGTTCCCCGAGATACGCTTATCTGAAGTTATCAGCTATCAAAACTCCACCGGCAAGCAGTTTGAAAACACCAGACATGATATCCTTATCCACGTTTTAAACCATGGCACCTATCATCGTGCACAAATTGCCACAGAGATGAGAAAAAATGGTCTAGATCCACTTAATACCGATTATATTAATTTCAAGAGAACATAAAATATATCAGCAGCATTCATATAAAAATTGAAACTTGACATAACTAAAGTTTTCGTTATATTAGGTGATATCAAATTCTCTATATGAAACAGCTCCCACTTATACTCCTGTTCTTCTTACTTATCTCTGGCTGTAATGAAGGTGAAGCGGTATTTAACGTTCAATCTAAAAACTACGGCCCCAATGCTGTAATTGAAATTTACGATCCTGTAACCAATACAGTATTGGCGGCAGATAACCTTGAGAACACCAGGCACCAGTTGAGGTTAAACCTTAGTAGTGCACAACATGCACTGATACGGCTTAAAGATTCAACTGGTACATTCAGCTTCCTCATCTATCTTGGAAAAGGCAGTTACCAGGTTAATGCTGACCGTAAACGTGATAGAACCTATCCGGTCGCTGCAAGTTCTATAAAAGAAACTGCACAGCTGATAGATTACTATAAAATCAAAGAGCAGACAAGCAAAAGTATTACTGATAGCCTGGCGATAGTAACAAAACAATTTGATGAAGCAACAACTAAAAATATTCTGCAAAAAAGTGAATTACTAAGTTTATGGTCAGCTAAAAAGATTACTGTAGAACTTGAAGCAATTAAGGTTTTTGCAAAAAGGTATCCTGACTCACAAAATACTCCTTTCATTCTAGACCAGTTTGGCCTTGTAGAAACTCATGCCCGTACCTATAAACAGATTTTTGATGGATTAGACAGGAATGTTCAGCAGAGCAAGGTTGGAGAGAAACTGTTAAGGGAGATTACTGTAGCAAGCCAGATGATGGAGGGCAGCACAATCCCTGCAATAGCAGGAGAAAATCCAGATGGGGAGCCATTTAAAGCTGCCAAGGTACTAAAGAAAATTAATGTAATTATCTGCTGGACAACCTATGATAAAAAATCCAGACAAGCCAGCCCCGTTCTGGTTTCGCTATATCAAAAATACAAGAGCCAGAATGTTGAATTTATTGGAATCTCTTTCGATGATAATAAAGAATGGTGGACCGACGTAATTAGGGATGACCACTTAAACTGGCCGCAGTATACGGATTTGAAAGGTGCTAAGTCACCAAATGCCAAAGCATTCAGCAACCTCCGTATACCTTACTTTTTAATCGCAGATCAAAAGGGAAAAATACTTACTGCAGATGTTGAGCTGCAAAGCCTCGACTTAATTTGAACAATTATTTAAAACCTGGCTCAGGAATATAGTCAGGAAATCATAAAGGCGGCATACCTCGCCTTTATGAATTAATCTATAATAGGATTAAGCTACAGGAACGTCATTTAATTTCAATTGTTCGTTTATATGCTCAAACATTTGTCTTCCGTTAGGATGCAATGCCAGAATTCCGTTTACCTGATCGGTAGAACCTTCAGCAATTCTTGAATTTAATAATTCAACATCTTGTACAGAAAGGGTATTATTTGCAAATTTATCATACCAGTGTTTAATAAATGAAGAAACCTGTTTAGTTTCAATTTCATGTACAATAGGTGCTAAAGTTGCTTTAAGACTGTCAGGTTGTTCAACAACAGGTGCTGATACTGCGTTTGCCGCTTTCCTTGCAGCAGATTTTCTGAAAACTGTAATAAGGTAGATAACTGCAATAACGGCAACAGCTACAATGACGATGGTTAAAGTGTTTGAATTCATGAAGTATAAATCTGAGGGTTTAAATCGCTTCTTAAAATGCTTATCTTAAATGGTATGTGTAAGGTCGTACAAATTTCTTTAAATTTTTACAAATATTGTGCCTCACGCTTCTTTTTATTTGAGTTACAGTTCAGAAATTGGAATTTTAGATCTCTCTGGTCATTCCACATCTTAATTATATTGCTTTAGCAAATCAAGTTGTAATGTAATATCTATGTCTCGATTAGCAAAGTACGCATCCCCGATACTTTACCTTCTGCGGTCTGCCCAATAATAAATACATCCACCTGCACCTCTCCCACGCGGTAAACCTCTATATGGCTAAGTTCCCGGTTTAATTGAGCAGCTAAGTTGCGGAATCGCTCTGCGGTTTGTGCATCTACAGATCCTGAAGCCGGATTAGTTACATTCCGCAGCAGGTAATCAACAGATGATTTTTCTACCAATGTACCAGGTGGCTTATCAGCAAGTTTCAAAACAAGGTTTTCATCAATTACTGCTTCATCCGTAGTGAAGAAAATAAACGGATTATCTGATTCACTCATCATCAGCAAGCCCGAGGCCGCCTCTTCTAAATTTGTTTGTACACTCATTTCCTGATTATTTTTTCAATTGTTTACCTTTCAGATTAACCATATCAGTATATACAGGTATTCTTCTGATAGCTTGCAATATCTGACAGAACTATATTTCAGACATTAAGTTTTAAATATCAATGCAAGTCCCTGCAATTACTTATCTTAACAGGATAGATGTTAATATAACGGGCTTTAAAGCTAACCGGATCGAGATGTCATAAAAATGCCGTAAAGAAGTCGCATGAAGTTTATTTACAACATAGCTAAGTTTGATCTATCAAATCAGAGAAAATGAAAAACCTACAACTCGCCAAAAAGATCAAAGCACTTAGAAAGCAAAAAGGCTTAAGTCAGGAATTGCTTTCAGAAAAATCTCAGCTTAACTTACGCACTATTTAAAGAATAGAGGCTGGTGAAACAGAAGCCAGGGGCGATACCTTGCAGCGCCTTGCCAATGCACTTCAGGTTTCATCAAATGATTTGGTTTATTGGACAGAAGAGGAAGATCGGCCTTTCCTTACTATGCTCAATCTTTCTACCTTAAGCTTTATTGCCTTCCCCCTCCTCGGCATTATTATTCCACTGGCATTGTGGGTTGGTAAAAAAGGCTAAATCAGAGATCTTGAAAAACTTGGCAAAAGACTACTAAATTTTCAGATATCATGGTGCATATTGATATGTCTGCCTTATATTTTTTTTGCAGCCTTTCAGATATTTCATTTTAATGTCTCATTCCTTAATTCCCTCTCTCTATTAAATTTTGGCGGGTTTAAGATGCTATTTATTTTTATCCCTATACTATATCTCGTCAATATATTATATGTGCTAATCAATTCTTACCGCAGCTATAATGGGAAGCCTCCTGTTTATCAGCCTGCAATACCTTTCTTAAGATAATCTAAGTCAGGCCTTAAAATTTTGGCTTTTTGTGAAAACGATGAGCTCATGAACCAACAGGCTTAAAACAAAAAAAGCTGACCATTAAAAATGATCAGCTTTCTGCAGTGGGGGGAGAAGGATTCGAACCTTCGAAGTCTTGCGACAACAGAGTTACAGTCTGTCCCATTTGGCCACTCTGGTATCCCCCCAATTCCTGGAAACGATGTTTCTACTAGGGATGGCGAAGGTGCACAAAAAACTTGGTTTGCAAAAATTATTTTGCACTTAAAACATACCCTACAAACCTATCAGCTTAAGTTCAGGCACTTGTATTAGATAAGTACTATTTCAAAATGTTCAATAACTGGAAAAGGATCTAATGTATATCAAATCCTTCCTAATTGGGCCCAGTCCAAAAGATTAAACTTAATCTTAAACTCAATTTCCGGTAATACCGGATGGTTATCATTGTCCCGTTACCAAACCACACATTCACAACTATGGACAATTTTACCCATTACCAATATCCCCCATTTATACGGAAAGGGATAGTTTACTTATTTTTTCTTGGAGCCACCGGTACAGCCCCGGCACTGGCAGCAACGCTCAGCCATGGCATTAGTTTTGGAATGCGAAAAGATGTCAGCATCAGCGGTACCGTAACTGATAAAAATGGTCTGGCACTCCCAGGCGTTTCCGTTAGGATCAAAGGTGCTGTAGGTGGTACTACTACAGACCGCAATGGTAATTTCAGTCTCAATGTGCCAAACGCAAATGCTACCTTGCTGCTCAGCTTTATTGGATATAAAACCCAGGAAGTTGAAATCAACGGACGCAGCAACCTGCGCATCACCATGGGCGAAGACAATAACGAGCTTACCGAAGTTGTAGTTACTGCCTTAGGTATTTCCAGGGAAAAGAAATCATTGGGTTATGCCGCACAGGAGATCAAGGGCGACGAACTCGACAGAGCTCGTGAAACTAACTTCTCAAGCGGGTTAGCCGGTAAAATTGCCGGTGTAACTGTAATGAACAGCCCTTCGGGCGTGGGCGGTTCTGCCAGGGTTACTATCCGTGGAGACAAATCACTTAATATCAACAACAATCAGCCTCTATACATTATTGATGGTATTCCTATCTCAAATGAAAACTACGGATCCTCAGGCAGCAGTTACCAGGAAGTAGATTACGGAAACGGTGCTTCACTGGTCAATCCAGATGATGTAGAATCTGTAAACGTACTAAAAGGAGCCAATGCCGCGGCTTTATATGGTTCCAGAGCGGCAAACGGGGTAATCCTAATCACCACTAAAAGCGGTAAAAAATCTAAAGGTGTAGGCGTAAGTGTAAACTCAGGCATTACTTTAGAAACACCCCTGGTGCTACCTAAATTCCAGAAGAAATACGGACAAGGTAATGATGGGGAGTTTTCATTTGTAGACGGACTGGGCTCAGGAATCAGAGATGGGGTAGATGAAAGCTGGGGGCCTGCCTTCAACGGTCAGCTGATCCCGCAGTTTGATTCACCAACTTCCAAAGGATTCCGCGGAGGCGATATTTACCTGATCAATGATGGCTCACTGGGTTCGGCAGCAAACCTTGCTGCCCGCGGCACTATTACTTCCACCCCATGGACAAACAAGTTCAACCTTAACGATTTTTATGAAACCGGTCTCACCACCAATAACAATGTTGCAGTTACTGGTTCAAATGACAAGGGAAACTTCAGGGTTTCTTATACTAATCTATATCAAAAAGGTATCGTTCCCAATACAGATCTGAAGAGGCATACCTTTGCTTTCAATTCAGATTATAAGTTAACACCAAAGCTGAATGTTAAAGCCAGTGTAAATTATATCCTCAACCAGAGTGATAACAGGCCAAACATCAGTTACGGAACAGAGAATATCATTTACCTGCTCAACAACTGGATGGGTCAACAGGTAAACCTCAACTCCCTTAAAGATTACTGGATACCGGGTATGGAAAACCGTCAGCAGTACAACTTTAACTATAATTACCACGACAATCCGTATTTCAATCTTTACGAGAACACCAACTCGCAAAATGCACACCGCATAATCGGAAACATTGCCGTAAAATATGATATCAGCAGCTGGTTAAACGTATTACTCAGGGCGGGAACAGACTATGGAAACGAACTCAGAGAGCGTAAAAGATCATTCAGCACCCAGCGTTATCCAAGAGGCGCTTACCGCGAAGAGAAAATTGAAAATACAGAGACCAATCTCGACTTCCTCATCAGTGCCAATAAAGAACTAAGCAAAGACTTCAGAATGTCAATCAATGCAGGTGGTAACGCCCGTATCAATAATACCGATCAGATCTCTACTTTCACTACAGAGCTGCTCACCCCAGGTATTTACAATCTCAACAACTCTTCTATCCCACTGGTAACAGAAGTCTTTAATCCGCGCAAACGGGTAAACAGTTTATATGCTTTTGGTCAGCTATCCTTCCGCAATTACCTGTACCTTGATATCACTGCCCGTAACGACTGGTCAAGCGCTCTTACCCTGCCGGTAAACTATGCTACCCTTGGTATAACAGATAATTCCTACTTCTACCCCTCCGCATCATTAAGTGCATTGGTTAGCGAAATGGTTACGCTGCCAAACTGGATCAGTTACGGTAAAGTGAGGTTAAGTGCTGCGCGAGGTGGTAATGATACCAGCCCTTATGCATTTACCCAGGCTTATAATAAGCAAAACCCAATCGGAAGCAACCCTGTATTCAATACTTCAGGTGTGTTAAGAAATTACAACATCAAACCAGAAATCAGTACCTCTCTTGAAGGTGGTTTAGAGTGGAAATTCCTTAATAACCGGATTGGTGTTGATCTTAGTTATTACCACATGACTACCAAAAACCAGATCCTTAATAATGTTCCCCTATCAGTAACCAGCGGATGGGATACACAAATCTTAAATGCCGGAGAAATCCGTAACTCAGGTCTGGAAGTAGCCCTTACCACTACACCTGTAAAAGGCGCTTTCCGGTGGGATTTTGATGTAAACTTCTCTATGAACAGAAGTAAAGTAGTTAAACTTACCGACGATATTACCGTATACCAGATGGCCAGCAAAGAAGCTATTTCTATCGAAGCCCGGGTAGGTAACCGTATGGGCGATATGTATGGCGAGGTCTATCAGAGAGTAACCGATGCAGGAAGTCAGTATTACGGACAGGTAATCAACAATGCAAATGGCCGTCCTTTAAGCACCGGTACCAGAGAACTGTTAGGAAATTACAATCCCGACTGGCTGGCAGGTATAAGAAACACTGTTTCCTTCAAAGGAGTAAACCTGAGTTTCCTGTTTGATATCCGCAAAGGCGGGAAGGTATATTCACTTACTCAGGTAGTAGGTCGCGAAGCCGGACAATTAGAAGAAACCTTACTGGGCCGTGCCGATGGTTACGATCTTACTAAAGCCGGTAACGGTGTAATCAGCCCCGGGGTAATCCAGAATGCTGACGGAAGCTACCGTCCAAACGATGTAAAGCTAAGCGCAAGGGCATGGAACTCCGCATTCACCAACGGTCGCTCTATTGCAGAACCTGCAGTATATGATGCATCCTTTGTGAAGCTTCGCGAGCTTACACTAGGTTATAGTATCCCATCTAAATTCCTGCAGAAATACAATGTAACTAATCTGTCGGTTTCCCTGGTTGGGCGTAACCTTTGGCTGGTACATTCCAATGTTCCGCATATTGATCCAGAGCAGATTGCGATGGACGGTGGAACCTATGTTCCTGGTGTAGAATCTTCATCTATCCCTACTACCCGTTCATATGGTCTTAACCTGAAATTTAACTTCTAATCCACCTGTTAAAGCTTTTAAAATGAAATTCACTATAAAATCCATACTCTTCAGTACCATGATCTGCGCTGCTTTCGCCGCAGGTTGTACTAAAGATTTTGCAGAAAAGAACCAGGATCCCAATGCGATCACGGTTATTACCCCAGACCTTTTGTTGCCCTCTATCCTGCGTTCATCTATCAATACCCAAATGGGCGAAGCCTGGGGAATAGGTACGCTGGTAGTACAGCAAACGGCCAAGTACCAGTTTGTTGATGACGACCGTTATCTGTGGGACAATAAAGATAATATCTGGAACTCTTACTACAGTTCTATGAGAGATGTAAAAAAACTTTCAGAGCTTTCTGCATCCAGTGCACAGCCAGCGTATGGCGCCCTGGCGCTAATCCTGAAATCATGGATGTTCTCTGTAATTACCGATGCTTATGGCGATGCCCCTTATACGGAAGCTACCTCAGCCGATAATGATATCTTCAAACCTAAGTATGATTCGCAGGAAGTTATTTATGCAGGTATTCTCGCTGACCTGGAGAAAGCAAATACGATCTTATCTACCGCAAGTGCTACGATCAAAGGCGACCTTATCTATCAGGGCGATCTGTTAAAATGGAGAAAACTGGCCAACAGCTTACGCGTCAGATATCTTATGCGCATTTCTGCCAAACAATCAGTAGCTGCCGCCCTTCAGGCCATAGTTTCTAATCCAACTACATACCCTGTTTTTACCAGCAATGCCGATGATGGCGATTATTCCTATTATGCAGAAGCACCCAACCAGTTTCCCAACTATACCAACAGGATCGGTGGGTTTGATGAATACCGCTTAAGTAATACTTTCGGTAATACACTGCAATCTTTTCAGGACCCGCGTCTGGCTATCTTTGCAAGGCCCACCGCTGCATCGGTTACCGCTGGTACACCACAATATGTGGGCATGCCAAATGGTTTAAGTGATACCGAAGCTTTAAACTTTAACGGAGGTTCCAATAATATCAGCCGTATCGGAGCCTTTTATTACGAGAGCTCCATTACCCCTGCAGGCTTATTGGTGGCCAAAGGTTATATTATGGGCTTTGCAGAACTACAGTTCCTGCTGGCAGAAGCAAAGTATAAAAACCTGATCAGTACAGCTGTAACTACACAGGCCTATTATGAAAAAGGAATTGAAGGTGCTTTCATTTATCTGAACACCACTATGCCTGCAGATTACCTAACACGTACAGGCGTTAAATTTGATAACGCTACAGCAATGAACCAGATTATTACGCAAAAGTGGATCTCCCTGTTCTATACCGGACTGGAAAACTGGTTTGAGTGGAGACGTACAGGCTTACCCGTTTTAAAAGCAGGACCAGATAACCAAAATGGCGGACTCATACCACGCAGGTTAAAGTATCCTTTAAACGAACGCCTTCAAAATCCGGATGCTTTAAATACGGCAATAGGCAGACAAGGAGCTGATAACATTAATACCCGTGTTTGGTGGGATAAGTAAACAACTAGATACAAGGCAAGCCTCTCAGATCACAATCTGAGAGGCTTCTTTATAGATGTATCAGGAAAATATGGATATTTGATAACCAGGTTACAATCACCCAGCCGTTCTGCGGATAGGAAATCTTTTTCCATATGACAGCTGCCTCCAGATCCATTCAACCGGTCCAAATTGATAACGCTTCAGCCACCATTTACTAAACCCTATCTGAATAACAAATACCAACAACGCTATCAAAATATAAAACCAGTACGGTTTGGTATTAAATATACCCAGACCAACATTCAAGAAAAGAAAAGGTGCCAGTATGCTTTGCATCATGTAATTTGTAAGGGTCATTTTACCCATTACCTGTAAACTGGCAAAAAAGCGCTGCAGTTTTCCATTCAGGTATATCAAGCAGATACCCGTTAAAATACAGATCATGGTACTGCTGCTAATCCAGAAGTACGGCTTAAACCATGCAAAGAAATCCGGATCAGCTTTGTTGATTAAAAACACAGAGACATTGCTTAGTACAGAAAACGTAAAAGTTATATAAAATACAAGCTTCAACTGCTTTTTAAATTCCAGTAACCGATTAAAGAAATCTATCTGCTGCGCAGCAAATCCCAAAAGCATGCAGGCAAGCATTACCATGTGCACGTTTATTGCATAACCCGGATTCAATATTTGTCTGTAAAACGTACCCTTCAGGTTCATCACAAAAATATCAATCCAGTTACTGCTATAGTATAATGGCATAAAATGCGTATTTGCTACATCACCATTATACAATTTCAAACTAAATATATATGCTGCAACAAAGGGGACCAGCAACATCAATACAGCTGCAACGATAAGGGCAAATTTGGCCGGTCTTTTATAAAATAACAATAATACAAAACCTAAAATGGCATAATCTTTTAGAATGTCACCAAACCAGAATGCCGAATTAATAAAGGCCAGCACCAGCAGCCACCACATTCGGCGGCAAAAGAATAGTACTGCATTTTTTCCTTTGGCAGCAACATTATCCATCACCACCGCAAAGCCATAACCAAACAGCACACTCAGCATAGTCCAGGATTTTGAGGCCAATACATATCCAATAAAGTATTGCAGAACTAATGAGATAGTATCGTCTGCATGCTCAACTTTATTTCCCGCCTCTGCAAAGTATTCATAGTTTCCAATAACAACCCCAATTATGGCCCAGCCACGCAGAATGTCTACAATTGCTGTTCGTTTAGCTACTGGGACTAGGGATGCAGGTATTTGCGGAGCAGGTGTTTCAGGTGAAGAAGCCAAAGGCGTAGAATTATGGTTCATAATATTGCAGTATATTAAATATGGGGTAGGATAAATTTTATAGTTGTGATATTCATATTGATGGACGCAAAACTACTACTCATGTTGCATCACATTAACCCCTGTAATTTTTTGGGACATATGCGCTACTGATCATATACTACAATCCAGGATGACATGAAAATTTAACAACACCAGTAACAATCAGTACAGAACCGCGTCTGTATGATAACACTCTTAAGAGATCAGAGATCTCATTACATAACAATCACCAATAGGGATGAAACACCTTAAACCGTACCAAAACATCAGTGAAGCGATGAGCCATTTAGACAACGGCGGACATTTCTTTAATCTGTTCACAAAAGCTGATGATGGTGAAATAAACAGTGCAGAACTCATTAAAGTTGCCGGTATGTTTAATCAGCAACAACGTCTCGTTCTATTTTTAGAGCTATCTATTTCCAGCCTTTCAAAACAAGAGCAGGTAGAAATCATCTCAAGGCTTGATGATAAACTCAGAAGTGCATTTCTCAAGTATAAAGCCCAGGAACTGATGGCTTGCGAAGCAAACAAGGTTGGTATTGTGGGTGGGAATACAATTATCACCGGCATTCCTAAAATTAAAGAATTTAAAACCGAATTCCAGGGTGTGGTCCTCATCCCTATTTTAACAGGTAAAGTAATGACATTTGTACCCATACCAATAATGGACCGCTACGATCTATATGAAGTTTGCGACGATGAGCAATCTGAAGTATTTATAATTGCACATTATCGCGGAAAATCAAAGTTACCTGCTGAAAAAATGAAGGTTGCAGGTTTGCTCAAAGAAATTCAGGTGAAAGAAGACGGTGTTACCCGAAACCAGAAATTTCTTGAAATCAACTATTATTCTAATTTCAACGAGGTACGTTAATCTTCAATCTAATCCTAGATTTATATAACTTATCTTTGCATAACGCCTTCATAGCATGTGTAATGACCAAGTAATACTCAGGCAGACAGAACTATCAGATCTGGAAACCCTATATCTATTCCAGCTTGATAAGGAAGCTAATTTTTTAGCCGCATTTACTTCAAAAGAATCAGCAAACAGAGAGTCATATATAAAGAAATATACACCATTTCTACGTAATCCTACTATCAACATGCAGACTATTTTACTGAATGGTACTATTGTCGGCAGCCTTGCAAAGTTTGAAATTGAGGGAGAAGCCGAGGTTACCTATTGGATTGACAAAAAATCTTGGGGCACCGGAGTAGCTTCAAAGGCATTAAAAGACTTTTTAATTACTGAAAAAACCCGGCCAATTCGCGGCCGGGTAGCATTTGACAATATAGGTTCCAGAAGAGTACTGGAGAAATGCGGTTTTTTAAAAATAGGCACTGATAAAGGATTTGCGAATGCCCGTCAACAAGAGATTGAAGCAATCATTTATCTGCTTTCATAAAACCAGGTAATTCCCGGTTCTTATTACTTAAAGTTATAAGATGATTATCAATCATCCAGCTCAGCAATCTTTTAAAACTGCATCAGCTTAAGAAAGCTTACTGCTAATCAAGGTAATCAGGCGGATATAGTATCTGTCCGTGCTTTTCTGCAATTGTCTGTATTTTCTTTATAGATTCAGGATCCATTGGCGGCGGCGGAAGAAATTCACCCGCAGCTACAGGCTCCCCTATTTCTTCAAAAAACTCTTCCAGTCCAGCTGGTACTACAGTGCAAAGCAATTGCGCCATCTTATCGCTAACATTTTTAAAATAATGTACTATCCCCCCTCTGGTACCACCACATATGCACCCTTTTTCGCTATATATGATCCGGCTTCAGAATGTACCTCAACTTCACCCTCCAGGATGTAGAACGATTCGTAGAAGCTGGCATGCGAATGCGGCCCCGGTCCGTTTTGAGGAGGCACTGTCATTTCTAAAGTAGAAAATGCCCCGTTGGTTTCTTTGCCAGATACCAGTACGCGATAATTACCACCCACAACTGCTAATATTTCTCCTTTCTGAGGATCTACTGTGATTGGGTTCCGTTTTAATGTTTCCATATCAATGATGTTATTTAAGTACATTATTTTAATATTTATATCAGGCGATTATTTACAATATTTCTCCAGCAATTCATTCAACCTACCTTTCCTTATGGCCATTTTGGCAAAGAAGGCAAATATGGGCTCAGCTATTTTTTGAAAACCTATCATTTTAGAATTGCTTAAATACACAAATAAAACTAAGTCCATAAACTTCCCTGGCGTACCCGCACTGCTGGCCAGGCTGTCATTTGCAAGTCCCCTTAAAATAAACAAAGCATTCTCAAAGTTCTTATTCCCTGGCTCAATGGTGGTAACAACAACACATTCCTTATCAGAAACATTATGATAGTAATGCTTTTCATTCCTATTTATGGTTGCGCTTTCGCCCTCCTTTAAGTGTATAACGTTATCCCCTTTACCTACTTCCAGGGTACCTTTCAGTACTTCAAATTTTTCCGAAAACAGAGTGTGGTAATGCCATGGCGTTCTTTGGTCCGGCAGGATGTTCAGTTCAACTACACTGCAATTACCTGAATCAGCCGAACTGATTACTTTAACATATCCAGCTGCTTTCATAAAGCCTTAGGTTTAGTGATTAATAAAGTCACACCCAATGCCCGCCTTTCATTCATCAAAACAAAAGCACAGATCACCAGGCCAGAAAACACGTCCCTAATGCCTTTTATATAATGAAATGAAAAGTCTCCCTGTGCGGTAAAACGTATGCCGTATCCTGCTGTAGCACTTTCAGGAGAAATAAAGAAGCGAGCGCCGAGAAAAATCATTCCCAGGCCCAGTAAAAATGCGATGGTATAAGAAATTTTGGTTGTCATGATATTTGTTTCTATGGTTAAATAATAACACAAAATTATCACCACAGCCTTCCCTATTCATGCACCTGGGTTAACAAATCAGAATTCTTTATACAATCTTTTGCGGATACGGCTAAGTGATTGCGGCTTTACCCCTACAAATGAAGCAATATGGTATTGAGAGATGCGCTGCTGCAAATCTACATGGTTCTTTAAGAAGTTTCTGTAACGCAGCTCAGGGGTTTCCGTATAAAATGAATTGATGTCTGCTATTAATTGCAGAAAAACAGCTTCAATCGCAATCCTTCCAAACCGTTCCCCCTCACTTACATTAGCATAAAGCAATTGAAGGTCCTGATGTGAGATAACAAAAATATCACTGTCTTCTACCGCCTGGATAATCTTTAAGGATGGCTTTTGTGGCAAAAAGCTTTCATAGTTACATACATAGTTGTATTCCTGACCAAAAGCATAAGTTTTATCATTACCATCATGGTTTATATAGTATCTGAACAGGCCCTTAACTATAAATCCAACCTGCCTGCAAACCTGACGTTCAGCCAGGAAGAAATCTCCTTTTTTATAAGTCTTTTTTTTAAAGAGGGTGCTTATCAGTTCCTTTTCGGCCTCGTTAAGCGTAATTATACTTTGTATACTCTCCAGTAAGCTATTAATCATAAAATAGTACCAAGCTAAATCCCTTTAAAAACGGCTATAAAGCCCCCACCAGAGGCTAAAGATATGTCCAGTTTGTCACTGGCACTTATACTTCTGCCAGACTTATTAGCCTTATCAGAATCGTCAGATAATGAGCTATAATTATACTTTCCGGCAGGCAAGAATGATAAAGGCAGAGAGATCGATCTTTTTTCTTTGTTATTCATTACTGCCACATACCACGTGTTTCCGCTCCTTCGGGCAAATCCTGCCACTTCACCAATTTTGCTGAATGGCAATACCACCGTTTGGTCCCATACCGAAGGAATTTGCTTTACAAAGTCCAGCGACGCGCTTTTAAGGAGGGTTTCAGGATCGGCACCAAGTACCAGCAAGGGCGAAGTGAATATAACTGATGTGGCTACCTGATGTGCCAGCGTAGTTTTAGCTACATAGGGTTGAAAACTAAGCGGCGTGTAATCACCCGGGCCAGCTAAATACCTGGTAAACGGAAGTATTGTATTGTGTTCAGCGTAATCCGTACCCTCCTCATATTCTAAGCCTCTTACTGCCTCCCTGGTCATTTCGTTAGGCCAGGTCCGGCTTAATCCGGTAGGCTTATTCACACCGTGAAAATCTAACATGAGCTTTAATTTTGCTGCCTCTTTCAAGGCTCTTCTGTAAAAAGCCATCATGTCCTGAGTTTCGCTGCTCATAAAATCTACCTTTAAGCCAACTATACCAATATCCTTACACCGTTTAAAAAAATCAGCCATATAGGTAGAGTCGGCCAGGCCTTTTAATCCATTGTTGTCAGGATATGCCGCCCAAACCCATATATTAACATTCTTGGATTTAGAATAGGAAACCAGCTCTTTCATCAGCTGCCAATGGTCTTTATCTCCATCCTTCCATTTGCCCCATCCATCATCCACCAGATTATAGGGAATGCCCAGCTCAGCAGCCAGGTCAGTAAACTTTCTCATGTTTTCTGGCGTTACAGACCTGTTCGGGGTCATCCAAGACCAAACACTTTTCCCTGGTTTTATCCATGGGGTAGCAAATCCCTGCGGAAACAATTTTTTATCCGGCGGGGCCGAAAGACTTGCAATTATATCACTGTTTACAAGCTTATCTAAACTATTGCTTACCTGGATAACCCTCCACGGACTCAATATTTTTCCGCTTTGCTTAACCTGTCCCGCCAGTACTGCATTAAAGCAAGTAGCAGTAGTTTTAACCAGATGTACCCCGGCAAAGTCTTCCAATCCGGCTTCATTTATTGCCACATAACTTCCATCGGGTACCTGAAATGTTATCGGTAAACCAATAGCCTGATTATCCTTAATAGCGGCCAGCGTGGTTCTGCGGTATCTTCCTTCATAATTTTTGAGGTCGTCCTGCCACCAGGACATGGTATTTTCAGGAAGCACAAACTCCGTTAATTCACTTTCAACTGTTCCTGCAGAATGCGAAGGAATGTTATACCTAAAGGCTACACCGTCGTTAAAAACCTGAACTTCCATATTAAAGTTCCTTTTTGCAGTAGGAGCTGTAACTGTCACCACCGCGCTATTTGCATAATGTACTGCTTTTCTATGTACCCCTCTCCATGCAAATGCCTTTTTTATAACCGACTGTTTTCCTAAAGAAAGCCTCCGCGCTTCACCATATTTTACACCACTAACCGCCAAGCCAACTTCAGACGACTCAATTACACTTTTACCATCAGTTTTAATACTATAGGTAGCTTTATGATTCTCTATGCGCATAGAAAATTGCAGCCTGCTATCCGGACTTTTAACAGTTATAGTCTGGCAGAATGCATATGATGATATCAACAGGCTTAGCCACACTACTGTTGAGGTAAAAAGCGTTCGTTGCATATTAGTTCCAGTTAACGTTAAGGTTATTTTCTGCCGCAAACGCCTTTCCAACAGATAACAGCGCACTGTATCTAGTTTCAAAACCCGCATTATACATCTTCTCAATCTTAGCTATTATTTCATCCTTTTGTGCCTGCGGGGCTTTACTGTCACATAGTCTGGCGTAAGCCGAGTATTCATTCTTATACACCGGAATTACAAACTCATAAAGCGCCACAGACTTCTCTTTGATATCTTTCCTGCTATCATCACCCGCAGAAAGTGCTTTGATATCTTTCAGCGATTTTTCCATATATAATAAATTATTCTGCACATAGGTAAGAGCTTCATTTCCTTTTTTCTTGCTAGATGGTATATCTGCAAATTCTACGGTTTGATCATTTATATGTTTTGCCAGTATCGGGGTGCCAAAATCAGTGATGGTGTTGGTGTTTAATACTGCTACACCAAAAAAATTGTCTGCCGGTTCCGCACATGACTGCAGAATAACACAGGTAAACAATAACAGATAAAAAGAGCAGCGGGCAAATAAAGACTTAGTAGTACAGTTCATAGTAATTCAGATTAATTATAATGTTCAGGTAATTTAATAAATTTATAGGTACTCCTCGTATGGCTAATTTATCCATTGCAATATCGCACAAGTAAAACATAAAAACATATTATCCATAAACTTTATCAAGTTATACTTTTTAAAACAAAAATAAGCTATAACTGTTTAGATTGATATAAAATTCAATTCCTGTGTCAATAAAATCGCTCTCCAAAACCCGTTGGAAATCCACAGCAGACCAGATAACCGTGTATCCATATGGTCTTTCCTACATTTTAGCATCGGTGCTGGCTGTTATTTTTGCTGCCGGTTACCTGGTTTATATTTATAATTTAAATAACTCCCCCCAGTCTTCAATCCCCCTGCTATTGGTCATGGTTGTTGTTATACTTTTATTTATAGGCTGGGCAGGTACCTCCATCGAGTTTAACATCAGCCAGGGCATCATGCGTAAAAAACTATTTGGCTTCCTGCCGGTACGTACACTTCCTTTTTCGCAAATCTTTGCTATCAACCCGGTTACCAGCCTGGGTTCCTACAATTATAAGGTGTTCAAAAAAAATAACCGATATGGTAAAGGCATATTAGTATCCTCTTCCTACAGCAAAGATGATGATCCAAATGCCCTTGCATTTATTCAGGAAGTGATCAGCCCTATTCATAGCTATCTAGAAAGCTATGATAGCCCAACAGATTTTGAACCTGTAATTATCAGGGATTATGAATTTTTTGAAGTGCAGGACGGCGCCTATACCATTAAGAAACACAAGGTGCGCAGTACCATATTCGGTTTAATCCTATTGGGCATTGGCATTCATAAACTTACACCCCTTGCCTGGTTAGGTCAGGAGGTAAACATTGGCCGCATTTGCTTTCTCTTATTCACAATCATTGGCGGGCTCGCCATCATTCTTGCCGGCTATACTGATGTTGTATTAGATAAAAATTCGCGTCTGCTAACCCGAACCAGTCCAATAAGATTAGGTAATAAATCTTTTTCGTTCAGCAACTTCAATGGCATACAAACCATCAGAAAATCTACAAATTTCATTTATTCGGGTACTGATGTGCAGCTTTATTTCTTAAAGCCTGAATCTCAAAAAGAGGAGGCAATTGTATTACAAAGCTTTTTCAGTACAAAGAAGGTAGAGCGCTTTATTCAGGAGGTAAACAGCATCATTCTCGATAACAAGCAATAATGCTGATATGCTCAGATGAGATCAATAATTCAGACAATCTTAATCCTGATAGGCCCTTTAATGTGATCTACATCCACTGGTATGCCTTTCTGTGTAATTACCACCTTGCCCTGGTTATGCAATTCAATTGCTATATCAACAACTTCTTTCATATGCTTACGCCAGTCGTGAGGAAACAACATCCGCGCAATTTCAGAGGGACAGGTAGTTTTTTCGGGGCCCCGTTGTGTAGCTACTGTTAAGATAGTGGGTAATATGTCTCCCGGCTCATTCATCACTAGTTGATCTTATAGTAAATCCAGCTGTGTAACCGGCATAAATTTACGCTTGTTCCAAACCCTGCGGTAAGCGTTGCCATCTATAAAACGATAAAAACAGGTAGCCCTTACATGGCCAGATTGCGGAATCATTAAGGTAATACAATGGCCCGTTGGCAGGTCAATTATCTGATGGATATCCGTTGCTTTTACGTAGTGAGATGTTCCGGGTTTGCGTTCAATGTCTTTGATAATAATTTCTCCACCACTATCTATTGTGTAAGTTCTTTCCATATATCCCCCATCCAGAATATGCGTTATAAAATCAAAGGGATGATCGTGAGGATCGCCGGTATCAGGTGCGCTGAACTCATTAAAAGATGCTGAAAAGGGTAAACCCTGAATATGATGCTTTTTAAAAACACCTGATAGTTTCTCAGCTTTAATAGATAGTTTCATTTTAAAGATTATTTAATTTGCAGGTCAGGTTATCTTAACAGCCACCTTTACTACCCTGAAAATGCAAAAAGCGGTAGAATGTTTTAAATACAATGTTTTCCGACCCTTTGATTTTTCCTTTTTTGGTACAAATCAAAGCATCAACACCATCCTTAAACAAAAAAACCTGCAGTCTTCCTGCAGGTTTTTTGTGGCTACAAAAGCTTCCTTTAGTTAAACAATGCTCTACCACGTGTTAATTCCTCCTTCTTTTGCTAATGATCAAGGCTTCTACATCTTCCCAGATATAGTACTTTCTGCCTAAATTAATGTAAGGCAAAAGACCATTTTTGCGCCAGCGATCAATTGTACCATTTGTTACTTTGAAATAAGTGGCGAGATCTGCGGTATCAAGTGTACCTTTTGCCCTTAATCTTTCGGTGGCCTCTCCTGTCGGTTTGGCACTTTTTTCTGTGTCAACTTCTAACCGTACGTCAATGTCGGTCATTCCAATAATTTTTGGTTTCATAATATTTGATTAGATTGATTAATAAGTTGAAGTCAATTCGGTAAAGTTATTTTTTGTCCATTTCAATCATTGCATCTCCCGACGTATTTAAAATTTCTGTTAATAATCATTACCGTAAAATCTTCAACTAAATTTATTGATATTTAATAGTTAGTTCCAATAGCTAACTTCCTATCATTAAAGTGTATTGAGCTTTTCAGCGGGTGACAATTATTCATAAAAACACCACTTCAGGGAATAAAATCTCATTCAGAATGCAAATTTGCGATATTAGTTTATTCAACATCTTCCTGCACAACCTACTTTAATAATTAAACTGATTTTAAAATATTGGTACTTCGTTCAAAATTTTATTCGTTTTAGCCAAAAATAAATGCCTATAAAGAGCAGACTTGTTACCATACCAATCACTAAATAATCTGGCTTACTTCTTTTTTCAACAGTTTTCGTATCCGTCTCTTCAGAATTTTCTTGTTTTATATCCACATTCTTATCATACTGCTGGTCAGTCTTATTGCTCAATAGATTAGTACTTTGCGACGTATTTTTCATGGAGCCTTTCATCTGTACACTATCAAATTCGCCTTCAAAACCTGTAGCATTATTAAATGACACCTTTCCTTTCGGCCATAACTTAATCAGGTAAGCAGAACTGGCAGAATCTGTATTAAAGGCCATGTATTGCATGTCAGCCCGGTTATGTTTGTGCTCCAGGCTATTAGCCGTACTGCTATTATTCCGCTCATTGCTCCATTGGCTTTTGTTATTACTGTTGCGTTTAATCAGCGAGCAGCCTCCCAGCCAGGCAAAGAGCAATATAAACAGTATGCTGGTTATGCTTTTCCCTCCATTCATTTTAAACCTCCTTTCTCAGCAATCCAGTCGGCAATCCTGTAGATTGTTTTTCTATGGCGTTTCTTCCTGTAAACCCCACTGCCTTCCCGGCTGCCTTCAACATTTGTATTTGCTTCCACGCTATTTACCCAGTCGTCACTGCTGCTTACAATTAACCCTACATGGGCAATTCTTTTACGGTCTGCAAAATAAATCCCAAGAATGTTGGCGGGTAGCGCAGAGCGGGCAAGGCGTGAATATGGAAATAAATCCGGCGACCATCCAGACCGTGGAGCTGCTAACCCATTCCTGGCAAATACCCAGCATACAAATGCAGCACAGTATGGTTCAGGTTTCTTTAGTCCTACCGCGCGCAGGTATTCTTCCACTCTGGCCCCATCATTATTATTTGTTTGTTCCCTAACTCCTACCTCAGCTTCGGCAGTTTTTACAATCCGCTGCCGGGTTTCCACTTCAGCTTTATTAGTTAATTGTGTCTTGTTTCCTGTTAGCAAAGCGCTATTAAACATCCTGTAGCCGCTAGCAAAAGCGAAAAGAACGATGCCCAGAAAAAGCTTAATTGTTGCCATAGTTCCAGTTTGTTAAAATGTGAAGTAATAGACTTTAGATGCGGCAATCCCAAATCGATCCAGATAACTTGCAATAGCCACCAGCATAAAGCCAGTATTAAAAGAAAGCAGATTATACTCAGGATGATGAGTAACCACACACTTTGATCAACGTTGCCAACCGTAGCATCCAAATGCTGCAGGCCCTGCGGCAAAAACAAATAGATGATTAAGATGATAATAAATAGATAGACGGGCAGTTTAAAAAACACCTTCGGTTTATATGAATGAAAACCGGTCTCGATGAAAGCGGACTTTTCAAAAATGTTAGTATTCATGGTAATAAATTTTAAATGAAATAATTAATTGTTAAAAGTAGCCCGGCAGCATCTCATAACTGCTGCACGGGCTTGCTATCTTAGTCGATGCTGATTATCGAACCCAGATAGTTGCTTCTCGACGATGATTTACCGTCTAAAGCCACAAAGATGATCCACAAGTGGATCTTGCTGTTATTCATCTCACCAGGCAAACGAAGCGTCATATTATTCATGCTTCTGGTAACATCTTCTTTCATCAGCAACCAGTCTTCGGTTTCATCGTACGCTATCAGGAAGCCTTTGTCCGTCAACCTAACTTTGTCAGATTTACTAGGCCAGTCATCTTCTCCAGCCGCACTCCAGCTTACTCTCACCTTTCCTCCGGCTACTGCTTCTACCGCACCATTGCTTACGCTTCTATCTTCACCGTTAGACAGTTTGATTTTGCTATAATCCAGGCTGAAATTTGGTGAAACACCTTTAACCGCTACTGCCAGGTTTTCTCTAACCGCCAGGTTAAAAGAAGATAGTTTTGGAAAAGGTGAGATGTACGATTGAGGAAGCAACTCATCAAATTTGCCTAAAAATTTAGTCATCATGGCAAAAATGAAACGCTGGTCAATCTGCGATTGTTTAGGAGGTTTGTTGGACTTAATAGGCAGGGCAGATAAATAGGTTGTCCCATTACTTACCCTTCCTACTGCATCTCCAACAGAACCATGGAATCCACTATTGATTCCTCTTACTAATTCTCCCATTGTGATAAAATTAAATTGTGAATAATTCTGTTAATTCAAGTGTTTCGCGTACCGGTAGCTCTTACTTGTTGAACGAATGTAAATCACAATTTTAAAAAAAAAGCATACTTCAGCCGGCATGCTAGGTTTTGCCATGTTAGCACAAAACAAACCATAATTTGCTGAGGGTTAAATCAAATGCAAAACGATGTTTATTGAAAGGGCGGGATGAAAATCAATTGAAATTAAGCTTATGGATTAGGATCATAACATTTCAGCTCAACTTCATGCTTCCCTAAGTATCATAGGTAATGGGTGCATTGAAAAACTGAAAATATTAGAGAGCTACTTATACACTTTGAACCGTGATGACGAAGTATTGGTTTGCACACTTTCACTGGTAAAAACTACAGAAAAAACCATCCTTTATTTTGCAATAATAATTAGAAGAAATGTGATCTAGCCTCGAATAGCCCTGAACTTCCTCATCACCTTTTCACGCTAAGCCCCTGATTTATGCGTTTAATTACATCGGCTGTTGTTTTCCTATCGGCTTTAAAATGTTACATTAATAAATCAGAGTAAGTTGCTTATAAGATTTGCTGGACTGTTGCAAATTGGATGATATTTAAAATGATATCCGGGGCCCTCATTGGGCTTAACTGGTAGTATAATTAACAATCAAACGGATTTTATCATCAAGTTCAATGGTGGCCCGCTCCATCAGTTGCAGCTCCTGGATCCTTTCAACATGCCCATCAAGCCTTAGTAAATCCATTAAGCCAAGGATTGTAGCAACAGGTCTGCGAACTTCGTGAGATTGGATCCAGGCAATTTCCTTGAGGGATTTGTTTTGTAACCCCACAATTTCTCTTTGCTCAACTTCTGAGGTAATGTAAGTCGAGTTAATAGAGACAGCAAAGATCTGTCCTTCATTGTTAAATGCTGGCTCGTACCTGGTGATCCTCCAGAACTCCTGTGAGCCATTGCTAACTTTCTGTTGGCTTAAAACAGGTGTGCCTGTCAGGGCTTTATAAAAATCATTAGACAATGACTATTGCAAATGGGAAACTTCAATTGATCCCACGGGACTTATCTATCCACATTAATAAAGCAATTGATATCTTCTTTAAATCATTAGCCGAAGACACCTTGTTTAAAAAAATAGCAATAATCTTGTCAGGTATGGGTATAGATGGTACTGAAGGGGTTAAAAGCCTAGCGGCGAATGGGGCCTATATTATTGCTCAAACTCCAATCTCGGCCCGATCTGAAAGTATGCCTAATAGCATAATTTCCTCTGGATATGCCAATGAAATATTGGATCCGAAAAAAATGCCGGAGGCTATTATCAAATATGTAACGATTTGATCTCTTTACACTCATGATTTTACATTACAAAATTACATCATTGAGAATCGGCCCTTAATTCTTATTAAAGGATAAGATCAAATGTGTTAATAGTCGATTGTTTAAATGAAGAATAGTTTCGACGATAGTAGATAATTCCATACAAATCCCCTGAAAAACAGCGGATGTACCGATAGATCTATAAGGATTTCCATGTTTGAAAGTCCTTATTATTGAAAATCAGCTTCCAGTATAAAACGGATATGATATCATTGGTGGAATGCTACAAATGATGTCTTGTTCAACGAATTTGTGTATCATAAAAAGATTCAAATTAAAGTGAAGTTCAGAGTAAAAATTAAATTGTGACTTCATCAGTCTCAAGGGAAGAAAAAATCTACTAAGACCCAGTATCATGAAGTGAGCATGTTCGAATATTCGACTAAGTTTAGTAGAGTTCATTTACTTGAACAAAGTTTTTTAAAACCAAATGGCACCAATGCAGTTTATAGAAAATTGAAGAATTTCCAAATTTAATGGTATGGATAGTAATAACATTGCAGCCAAAAACATTATAACTATTGGAGCCTCTGCAGGAGGTTTAGATGCTATTACCCGTCTAGTAAAAACGTTAGATAGCAATCTGGATGCAGCCATATTTATAGTGATTCATTTATCATCGGCCTCTAGATCAGATGTTATTGTAAAAATCATCAAACAACATACTAGTTTAAAATGTGTTGTGCCCGCAGATCAACAAAAGATTGAAAGGGGAACAATATATTTAGCTCCGACAGATCATCACATGGCCCTGGATAAAGATATGATCCGGATCTCCAAAGGTGCTCCGGAAAATCTGTACAGACCTTCGATTGATCTGCTCTTTCGCTCGGCTGCCGCTGCATATACGGGCTGTGTAACCGGCATTATACTTACAGGGCTTTTAGACGATGGTACCTCTGGTATGAATGCAATTAAAAGATGTGGAGGGCAATGTATTGTACAGTTACCTGAAGAAGCTGCCTTTCCTGACATGCCCAATAGCGTCCTTAGATGTATGGAGGTGGATCATATCGTGCCTATTAATGAGATGGGAGTCATTCTATCAAACCTCTATTCAACATCAGTGTGCCAGGAGCTGGAGGTTCCGACTGATATCAAAATAGAATCAGAGATCGCCAGACGCGTATCTACAGATATGGAAGATGTATCCAAACTTGGCAATTTTACACCCTTTACTTGCCCTAGCTGTGGAGGAGTTATGGTTAAAGTAGAAAATGAACCGCTGATCAGATATCGATGTTATACCGGTCATTCATTTACCCTAAAATTCATTGAAGGTGAGCAATTAAAGAAGATCGAAGAATCTCTTTGGGTTTCTATCCGAATGATGGAAGAACGGAAAAACCTATTGCTAAATATAATGGCTGATAGTAATCTTAAGGACTCTTTTGGAAATAAACGAACAGATGAACGTATTCATCATATCCAGCATCATATCGACAATCTGAGGTCAACTTTACTTGCAATAGATACAACAAATAGTTAGGAACTAAATAAGTATATTATGCTCTTGGAAGTCGGATATAAAAAGTAGTTCCTTTGTTCTCTTCACTATCAAACCAGATCTGTCCCCCATGCCATTCAATAATAGTTTTGATAATAGACATACCTAGTCCAGTGGAAGGTTCACCCTTTAAACCCGGGCGGCGTGCCTTGCTGAATTTATCAAATAGTGTGGTATGATATTTCGCAGGTATACCTATTCCATTATCAGCCATAGAAATTATAATATCTTCTTTATTTTCTTTGACATAAAGATCAATATTGCCGCCATCTGGCGTAAATTTTAGCGCATTAGAGATTAGATTATTAATCACCTGCATAAATTTTTGTTCATCAATATCTACATAGATGGAGTCCTTATTTGAATGACAGGAAAATTGGATCCGCAGATCATTCTGCATCTGAAAATACTCTTCAGTGGCAATGCTGATCTTTTCAACAAGTTCAACCCTGTGTTTGATCATATGAACATTTTCACTCTCTAAAAATTCTTGATCCAGGAAGTCGCGAATAAGCTTAATTCCATCCTGACTGATTTTACTGATAAGGCTAATATAACGATCAATCAACAGTGACTCAAACTTCGAAGTCTCCTTTGCCAGCAAGGAAGATAAATTTGCAATAGTCCCTATAGGGCCTGCAAGGTCATGCGCAAGTATATTCAATATAGAGTTCTTTTTAGTGTTATGTCTAATAATTGTCTCCATATTTTCTTTATTAATGGTTATATCCTCAGCTTGTCCGGCTAATAGTCTTTGGTCATTTTCGATAACCCGGTATGCTCTAATTTTCAACCAACGATGATATTCACCTCGATTCAATTTACACTCAATATATTCTATATGCTCCCCATTTATACAAGCATTGATATCTGAAACTACATTTTGCAAATCATCTGGATCTACAAATTTCAATAGATCTGTTGCCTCAATATCAGTAGAAGTCAGATCAAAAAAGCTAAGGCAAGTAGAATTCATGTAATTAAACCGCTTTTGTACCAGATCATAAATGAAGAACAAGGTGGTTGAATTTTCTATTAAATTTAGCTGCAGACTAGCACTATTCATATTTTGTATAGAAGTGAGATCATCCCGTAGGCACTCCACCGTAAAGATAATTAATTACTAAAATAGTATATGCTTATTTTCACACTTTATACTACCACATAACAGCATTGAATATAGTATTACTATACACGGGCAAAGTCAGGTGTTATGTATCATCCATAAATTGAGACGGTTTAAGGAAATAAAAATTATAAAGGCTTGAGTATTACATGAACATTTGTCCCTCTTCGACGGCATACATAAATCTCAAAAAACGAAGGTATCTCCTTACCCTATTTCTATTTCAGCATAATCCTAAGTAAAGCAAAGGGAAAGCACTAGTCTCTAGAGCAGTATAGATCCAAACAACAGTAGTGATATGAGTATATCTTTGCCACTCTCAAAACGAGTGAATAGTGATAAGCCTGAGTTTTTAATTATCAATTTTTGACTCTCTTTTGTTCGCTTTCTGCACCATTTGCATCGTGGTTATTTTGACTTTTTAGTACCTTACCAAAACGATAATTAAAAGAAACTACTGCTGTTCTTGTATCACTTATATTTCTATATTCTGCTTTAGTCAAAGCTAGGTTATTTATGCGTCCAGCGTTTACATAAGAATGAAATACATCGTTAACCACTACTTTAACGGTGGTATTGGAAGATATTTTTTTTGATATCGCAGCATTCATTCTCTTTTGCGCTGTTGCAACAAACTGTACATTGGTCACTTTACTTTGATAATATCCATCTACTTGTATTGTCCAGTCGCGACCAGGTCTAAACTGTAGCATAGGCTTTAGGTAAAAGAATGTTCCTTTTGTGTCTAATGGCCCTGTGTAAAATGAACTGACCGCATGAATGTTGGTTAATTGTCCATAAAAATGAAAGTTAAGCCATTTAAGTGGATCGAGGCTGCCATCCACAGACAGAGACTTTATGATGGCTTTGCCAATATTGCCCGGTCTGCTGTAATAAATACCGTCTACAATTTCGATTGTTTCGTTCACCTGATCCTTCGTCTTACTATAACTGAAGGTAGTCGTAAAATTGCTTTTATAGGTATGAGAAAGCTCAATTGCATTGGTGTAAGATGGTTTTAGAAAGGGATTTCCTACGTAATAAGTAAACCTATCTAGAGGCGATAGGAATGGATTGAGATCTTGGTAATAGGGCCTGTCTATGCGCCTGCCATAATCAACACTGAATACGTGAGTATCGGCAGTATCCAGTTTATATTCCAGGTATATTGTCGGAAATAATCCTGTATAATTACGTTTAAAGGTCGAGTCTGTTCTATTGATATTTCCCAGCTGTTCACCATTTGAAACTGTGTTCTCCATCCTTAATCCGCCTTGTACAGCCAGTCTGCCAAATTCTTTAGTGGCACTCACGTATGCAGCATTGATATGTTCATTGTATAAAAAATGGTTCGTTTTTTCGTAATCAGGTATTTTAACCTGATTCATTATGCTAAAATATTCTGCAGTGTTATTAGTTTTCGCGTAACTGGCTTTCAGTCCTGTTTCCACTTTAAGGCCATTTTCAAATGGATGGCTATAATCGGTTTTAAATGAATAAATATCAATGTCTGTAGGCAAATTACCCATTAGCAAATAGTTGTTTTTTAGGGTTCCAATTTTTGAATAGCTATTATTATCGAAAGTCTGATCGGTAAAGTTTGTATAGGTCAAATAATCTACATTCGCGGTTAGTTCCCGACCCCTTTTATTATATGCATGACGATAATTTAGATTTATACTCGTATTTTTAAAACTTCCTTTTTCTAGGTTGTTAGCTACAACAGTAGAGTCAGGAGCATTTTGTACATTTGTAAATAGACTGTTTACAGGTGCCTTTTGTTTAGAAATACGGTATAAACCGCTAATTATAACACCAATGGTAGTTTTGTCAGATGTTGCATAGTCCATCCCCGCTTTGGCGGTATAACCAGATCCTGTCCTGCGGGTATATGAATCTTGATAGAAATGAGATACTCTTGTGCCATTTGAATCTTCAAAGTGCCTGTTAATAGCCAATTTATTAAATGTATTAGTCGTGTTGTAACTAACGTTACCAAATAAGTTCATTTTATTAGTGCGGTAATTTAAGTTAACACTATTGGTTGTTCGGCCGTACCTACCCTGTATATAGCTCAAATTAACCCCACCATTAATGCCCTTGATTTTCTTCTTTTTTGTCCGAATATTAATTATTCCACCATTGCCAGATGCCTCATACTTGGCCGGCGGGTTAGTCATCAATTCAATCTGGTCAAAAGTTGATGAAGGAAGTGATCGCAAATAATTTTCTAGATCAGTACCCGATAGGTAAGTAGGCTTATCGTCAATCAAAATAGTCGCTTCTTTTCCTTTAAGGCTGACCGCTCCATTTTGACCGATGTTTATACCCGGTGATTTTTCAAGCGCTTCAAGCAGCGTACCGCCAGCATTACTAAGCATTGCATCGATGTTAATAACTACGCGGTCAATCTTCTTGACTACTGATGCATTATGGCTAGCCACCACTACCTCTTTCAAATTAACCTCATTTTGCTGCAGATAGATGGGAGAAAGCGTGATGTTCGCATTTAGTTCAAGCAAATTGCTTTTATATGGCTGATAGCCTGACATAGTTTTAATTAGCCGATAGGTTCCTGCTTTCAAATGGATGAACTTAAAATCCCCCTCCGGACCAATTAAGGAAGTTTTAATCAGGACAGAGTCCGAGGCATTGTATAGAGAAATGGCGGTACCTGCTAAAGAATGCGGGGGATTAGTATAGACTTTCCCACTCATTGTTAGATTAGTTTGTGCAATACCGATGGTTGCCATTATACTGCTACATATGAACACGGCGACGATTATTAGAAATTTGATCTTCATATTTTTTGATGTTAAGCTGCTTGTTTGTGAAAGGCTTTTAAAATTTTGCATTTTTGATACGGAGCAAAGGTGAGGTCCTATCCTAGCAACTAAGGTTAATGGATGGTTAATGAAGAGTTAATGGCGTTTGGTTAGTAAGCAATCACTAATAGATCACTTATCTTTGAGCTGACAGATGAATAAGAACCATTACTTAAAGGCCCTTTTGATTGCATGTATTCTCATTGTGGGCACATTATCTTTTATCCAATATTACCTTGTTAAGAATACCTATCAGCTTACCAGAGACATTTATTATGGAGAGGTAAAAAAACTTATATCAGAGCTTACAGGCAAACCAGAAATGCTTTTCTTTGCTGAGCAAGCACAAAGTAACTTACGCCATACCGTTCATCAATATCTTGACAAAAAGATGAGCAAGGCTGAATTTATTCGGCAGCTGAAGAAAAACAACCATGGTGTTCACGATAGTTCAACTATATATCTGAATAAACTACTAAATAAAAATCCTGAATTGGGCGGCATTAAATACAAATCTCAATTTGATGAAATAACCTGCCAGACAGAAGGCAAATCAGACACTTTGTTAAGGCATCGCGAAAGGCCTGTTGTTATTGTTGGGGAGGCTTTCCAAACAATTAATACGATACTACTAAATAAAGATTTAACAACCAGCAGCGGAGATGAATTGCGTATTGTGGTGCGGCAATCAAATTACATTGATGTTTCAAGCTGGCATAAAGAAGTATACAAGCGAATGTCCGGCATTTTAGTCCTTGCTATTGTTTTAATCCTGGCCGTTATTATCTTGTTTTACCTGATTTTTAGAGCCATGATCAAGCAAAAGAAGCTTGCGGATATTAAAACAGATTTTGCTAACAATATCACTCACGAACTAAAAACTCCTTTAAGTTCTGTCAGCCTAATTTTAAAGAGTATTCTCAGGAAAGACGTCCTGATGAAGCCAAAAGTATTGGAAGAATTGCTGCAATCGCTCGGAAGACAGCATGAAAAAATCAGGCTTATTGTAGACAGTGTACTTGAGAGTGCCATGGCAACTGCGGTAGTAGTTGAAAAGGAAGAACTAGAGATAACGGATTTTCTCCATAAATACTTCCGTGACTTAACACTAGCGAATCATCGCTTATTAGTTGAAATAGAACCCCGATCGCAAATATTGCTCACCAATGAAGTTGCACTGGAAAAAATCCTTAATATATTTATTGACAATGCGGCTAAATACAGCAAAACAGGTTCAGTTATCCAGGTGAAATCCTATATTCAGGATAACCATTATGTTATTGGAATTACTGATCAGGGTCGGGGAATCGCATTGGAATACCAAGGTGATATATTTGATAAATTTTACCGGATTCCGGAAATTAATAGCCACACCGTTAAAGGCCTAGGCCTTGGGTTATATTTGGCAAAACAAACTGCCATACAAATTGGTGTACAGTTGAGCTTGAAAAGTAAACCGGGATCTGGCAGTACGTTCATACTTACTTTTGCACTATGAGCATTAGAATATTAATCGTGGAAGACGATGACGATTTGGGAAACCTGCTAAAGCAATACCTGGAATTGAACGACTTTTATGCAGACCGTGTTTATAATGGCATCGAAGCGCGGCAACAGCTGCAAAAGGAATTATATGATATCTTGATAATCGATGTGATGATGCCGAAGGAAGATGGTTTTACTCTTGCTGAGAAACTTGCAGTTTCCAATCCCGGAGTGCCTTTTCTGTTTGTTACTGCACGCAAAATGAAGGAGGATGTTATGTATGGACTGAAGCTGGGGGCCGACGACTATATTTTGAAGCCTTTTGATGCAGACGAACTCATTCAGCGGGTAAGAAATATATTAAAACGAAATCAACGGATCCCTATTATTCCTGAACCTGTTATACATATCGGCATATACAGGTTTGAGCCTAAAAACTTAAAACTCTCTACTGCAGAAAGCCAAAGGATTCTTACAGAAAAAGAGACTAGTTTGCTGAACTACCTCTGCCAGCATCAGAATCAAATCATTAGGCGAAAGGATATATTAAATTTGCTATGGAAAGAGTCTGATTTCTTTAATGGGCGTAGTATGGATGTCTTTATAAGTCGCCTAAGAAAGTATCTAAGTGCAGATGCAAGTATTCATATAGAAAGTATTAGAGGTATTGGCTTCTGTTTTTCTATCGATAATTTAAATAAGAAAGGTTTATAACCTGTTGCAATCCCTCTTAAAAATAGGATTGTTTTGAAAGGTAAAAGGATGCAAATGAAGTACGTATTTATTTACAAATCGATGCTTCAAAGTTACCTTTGAATTCTGTATTGGTATCCTGGTCTTATATATCCACCTTACCGATAACCTTATCTGCTGTAATCGACGTCACTTCAATGATCGTAGTCTCTGAACTAAATAAAGCTCCAGACTGACCAGTTGCATCTCGCGGATCACCAATTAGTACATACGTGTCATTGAGTGAGAAACGTCCCACTTTTTTAGGAACTGTTAAACGTATCAAAAATGCCTCCTCCGCGCTTGCGCATGATTTATCTGCATCTGGAGATATGTAGATTTCAAAAAGCTCATCCGGAATATATTTGGTTATTCTAAAGGTACTGCTGTATTTTTCGATAACTACCTTAGCAGTAAAAGGAACTCCATAAAGTTTTCCCGAAACGGCGGTAGGCTGCTCAACAGGATTTTTATCCTTTTTACAGCCAAAACAAACAGCACATAAAATAAATAATGGTAGTAGAGCTTTCATAATCAGAATTTGTAATACAACAACTTTTAAAGAAAATAGTTTTCACTCTAAAAAACGAACTTAAGCCTATCGCCATCACTATTATGAATGAAAGTTAGGTGAAAAATTAGGACAAAAAGTTAATTGTTCATGATTCGCAAACCAATAGCAATAGATTCGGAATAGAAAAATGATTATTTAAATTCTGTTAAATATGATATTTTATACTTTTGCATCCAATTAAACCCCAACTATTTTTCACCAAGCTGTTGTTGGTTTTCAAGTATGGATCAGAGTCATTTTTTAGAGCTAACCTCTTATATTGGGATTGTTCTCGTCATTTTTCTAGTAGTGTTCTTGCTGACAGTAAAAACACAAAACAGACTTCCAAATTGGCTCCTTGCGCTGTTCCTTCTCCTATGTGCTATAGATGCATGCAAATTTATAATCAAAGATGTTCCGGTTCATCTCCTCGGCTTCCAGGCTTTCCGTTGGACTTTTGTTTACCTGGTTCCCGCATCGTTTTACCTGTATGTTTCGTCAGTCTGCTTCGAAAATTTTCGTTATAAACCGAAATACCTTTTGCACGCCCTCCCCTTCTTTGCACTTAATTTGTATTATGCAATCGAGATATACTCAAGAAGCACTTTGACAAAATTGCAATTCATCAATGGGATTAATAGGGAACCAGTAATGCATTTTTTTTACTTTCTGTTCGAATTTTTATTCCAGGTATATTTTATTGCTTCATTTAGATTAATAAAAAAATCTAGAACTGTATATCTAGAGAATTATGCCAACACAAACAATTATTTACTTAATGCACTATACACAATAACAATTCTGTACTACGCACTACACTTTATAGTTCTTCTCAGATGGCTTGTCATCTTTACTATAGGCTATGGCGAATTCATAAAATGGATAATTACATTCGATAGTTTTGCATTCCTATTTTGCACCAGTTGGTATCTCTTTGTCGCTCTACACAAACCCGAATTCTTTAGAGGGGTTAATTCAAAGCTAAAATCAATCAAAAATACTATTGCCAGACAAAATCCTGCTGCTCCAATTAGCGCGAAACAGCAGCAACAAATGGAATCTTTGAAAGTATTTATGCAGACAAACGAACCCCATTTGAATTCATCATTGACTATTCAGGATTTAGCCGACAAATTAAAAATGCCAGTCAAAGACTTGTCGACGCTGATCAACTTATATATGGATAAACACTTTTTCGATTTCATCAATGAATACCGAATTGAAAAAGCCAAAGAAATACTTCGGGATCCATTGCAAAAAGATTTGACAATTTTGGAAATTCTCTATAAAGTTGGTTTTAATTCCAAATCCTCATTCAGCACCTCGTTTAAGAAACACACAGGGACGACGCCAACAAAATTCAGAAACCTTCCATTTTAGGAGGTTTTTCCATACAAATGGGTTCGACTTTTTTTAGTCGGTCGCAAGATCAAAACATCTTGCTCTTATTTGCAGCGTATTATTTGACTAACAACCAACATGAGAAATTTCCTTTATGCATGCATCCTGTTTTTATCGACTGATGCTTTTGCTCAAGATAGCACGAGGACAAAATATGTGGATAGACAAAACACAATCGAGGCGATTAGAATGTCGAGCGCAAAAAAATCCAACTACGCTAAACAAATCGATTCCTTAATGAGGATATCCTTTAAAAGAGGCTTATTTAATGGAAACGTACTTGTTGCTAGAGATAGCAAAATCATCTACCAAAAATCCTTTGGCTTTACTGACGAGCTAAAACAAAATGCCTTAAACAGTCGGTCTATATTCAATATTGGCTCCATCGCCAAAGAATTTAATGCTGTTGCAATCATGATTTTAGTGGAACGTGGTTCGCTCAACCTAGATGATAAGCTTTCGAGATTTAACATGGGATTACCCAAATGGTCAGAAAAGGTTACGGTAAGGCATCTGATCAATTATGCCAGTGGTATACCGCCCATTGAGTCGGGATTGACACCAGTATATGATGAAGATGCCTGGAAAATTTTGCGAAGCAATGAAGACCTGCTTTTTGAACCAGGGACCAGTTATCGTTATGACAATGGGAATGTGTTTTTACAAAGAAGAATAATCGAAAAGGTTACCGGTTTGTCTTTTGAAGAGTTTGTGATTAAGAATATTGTCAAACCCTTGAAAATGCTTAATGCTGTGTTTGACCCAAAACCTGGTCATAAAAATCGAACTTCCTGCTACGATGTGGAAAATATCAGATGTCCGGAACTCAAATTTATTAGTGGTTGGCTTTGGGTAGATATAGACGATTTGTATAAGTGGGTCGAAGCGATGAATTCCAATAAAATTATCTCCAAAAAATCCTTCCAAACACTATTAGAAAATCCCTATGCTAAAGATGAAGGTGGATCATTGGGAAGATATTTAGAAAAGGAAGAACTTCAAAGGCACAATGGGGTATCTTATAAATTTGAATCAATTTTCCTAAATGATATGAAGGAAAATATTACTATTATTCTATTGTCGAATAACCTAAATCGGGTTTGGGAACTCGGGTATACTATTCACAACCTGATGTTGGGAAAGGGTTACGAAATCCCCAAAAAATCCATCTATCAAACAATCAGAACAGAAGCCCTTAACGATATAGTTAAGGCTATACAGTCGTATTATCGACTTAAGGCAAATGCTGGTGAAGAGTATAGCTTTAAGAATCCGAGTGAGCTTAACAGATTAGGATATGAACTCCTGCGATTGGGTAAAAACAATGAATCAATAGCCATTTTTAAATTGGCCACAACAGAGTTTCCAAATAACGCCAACCTTTTCGATAGTCTTGGAGAAGCGTACTACACAAATAAACAGTATGATTTAGCGTTGAAAAGCTACAATATGGCGATAGGCCTAGGTGAAGCAACAGGTAGCTCAAAAAAAATGGCCGAAAAAATAAGATCAATTAATTGATGTTACCCCCTAGATTCAGTCATTATCCCAATAGGCTTTCCCCACAACTCTATACTATCTTAGTTACGCTGATTTTCTATTTATCAGGTTCTATCAGCGAGACCAGTACCTTGTTTACTTTTTTTAGATGATGTTCTATATTCTTCAGTCCTATCAAATGGGTCAACTCAAGCCGCAAACCAGCTATACTTTCATTTTCTTTTAGGTAACTTGAAGGATCTACCACATATATATGCTCAGCAACAAGGCTGGCATACGCATCCGGTGAGAATTTTCCTTGCTTTGGTTCAAGATATATGGCTGCGCCAGAATCCACTCTAATGCCATACTCCTTCCATACGGATAATTCACTAAAAATGTTATATACAAACACCTTTAAATCCCTTAAGGCCGAGAGTATAGCAGCTACTTGCAGATCATAAGATTTACGATTCAAAAGCAAATTGATCGCAAAGGCATTAGAATAGTAAAACTGATGGTTTCCCTCGCTTGCTAGCTCTCTTATTTTGTTGATCAGGGTAGGTTTTGCAATTACTAATTTTATCCTCTGCAAATCAGGATGATGATTACTAACAGGTTTTAAATAAACTACCTTGTCAGCTATTTTTTTTGATAATCTCAAAAACAAACTGTTTTTTAAGGAGTTCCAGAACTTAAAGCGGTCATCAGCAATAATGTTAAAACCCCATTCTTTTTGAGCTTCAATTATGTGCTCAATCCTCCTTTTAGACATTGATCTGGTATCCGGAAAATTGAATTCGGGCATCAAGTATACTGCATTAACATCATTTTCTGAACAGGCTTTAATTAATTGTTTTATGCTCAGGCCTCCAGCATCACTATTTATTTCTATCAGTGCAGTATGGGAATTAGTTAGTGCATCTTTAAGTTTAATAGGCATATTTTTTGGAATGATTGTCACTCCACCAGGTTTCGAGATTGCTAAAGCTATAACTCGCAGCAAATCTGCATCGCCATGCAGATAATTAAAACTGGGGTATAAATGCGAAGTACCCTGCCCCATATTGGTCTGTTCACAGAGGGTCATGTTTAAAGGTTCGTAACTGAAACTTTGCAGGCTAGGTTGTGTCTCCTCATAATGCGCCTTGGTAATCCTGAAATAATCATCATGAAAACTTTTATTCAGTGAACCAATCCACATGCATGGATCGTTGAAAATCAGTTTCCTGTCAGTCCTTATACTTTTATCAAGAAAGGCAGAACTTGGATGCGATACTTTGATGGCCGCCCCTTGTTTTAAAATCACATAATTCTGTTCAGCCAACTTATGCATTGCCCGGCTTACAGTAGAAATAGATAACCCGGTTACATCAGCTAATTGTTCTATCGAAGGAAGAATAAAGCCTAGTGGCAAAGTACCATCCTCAATATGTATTTTAAGGTGGTTAACAAAAGAATTGCACTTATTGGCTGCTGGTTTAAAACTATTATAAATATTTTCTTCAATTATTTTTAAGTCTCTCACAATATTATAGGTAAGTATAGTCTATTCAAATTTATAATAATATTTCTTTAATTTAGTACTATTTAAGTAAAAAAGATATTATAAAATTGTTAAAGTTATAAATTGATACTGTTATTTGATAAGACCTACCATTGTAATTTTTTACGCCTTAAAGCCGCATCCTAGTTCAAAACAATCATAAGACCGGTCTGCTTTTTTCCGCAACAGTTTCTTGCTCCCTGCTAAGTTCCAAAGCAGCTCTGGAAATTTGTATAATCAATTCTTCTTCTGTTATCCGATATATATAGTTATGATTTGCGTTGGAATAGGTATAAATTCCAGATCTAGAATTTAATTCTCCACATTTCACCGCACTTATACTTGACTTGCTTCAGCATTCTAAAATAATAAACATGAAATAATATATTTCACTAAAATTGCAAAAATAGATTAATAACATTATTTTTGAAACAATACGTGTCTTAATGAAATTTAACATTACACGTGTCATTTTTAAATCTTATTTTTATTTAGTATGGAATACACAACAGGTTCAGATCAGGCAATTTTGTTCTACAACCGCATCGTTGAATTATTATTACGTGAAACGATGGTTATCCGAAAATCTTTTAGCAAATGGATATCTGCAGAAGAACGTAATCTCATTATTAATGCCTTAGAAGATTTAAAATGCTACCCTCAGGGAGATGAAACAAAATCCGAAATCTATATAGTAAAGAACATAGTTTACGAAAGTATCAGTAACCGGATAACAGTTTATGCTAACCCAGCATATTATGCAAGGTTAAGAGAGCCCAAAGCAACCCCATGGATATATTCTAGAACCTACCAAAGTGCGTAACACAACAAAATATCTGCTCTCCATATCTTTATTAGGTATGTTATGTCTTTCTAGTTGCAAGACAGGCAGCACTGGCATGGGCGAACTGATTGGAACCTATAATCCAAAGTTCAATAACAAAAAAGTTCCCTTAGGGATGGTTTATATTCCTGGAGGAAGAACTACCTTAGGAATGACAGAAGAGGATTTAAATTTCACCCAGGCTAACCCTCCGGCCATGGCCTCTTTCAAGGCTTTCTTCATGGATGAAACAGAAATCACTAATGCAGAATACAGACAGTTTGTTAACTGGGTCAGAGATTCAGTTGCTATAGCCAGCCTTGGCCCTACAGCAGCAGCCGAATTTTATAGCAACAGCAAATCGGCAGCCCCGGGTAATAGCCAAAGAAATATCGACTGGGCAAAAGTAGGCAATGGCTCAAGATTATGGAGCACCAGAAACGGAGGGTTAGGAAATAAACTACAAGACATGTATTACGCAGGAGATGATGCTTTGCCTGGACGCAACGAAATTGATATTCGGAAAATCAAGTATGCGTATAGCCAGCTTAATTTAGATCTGGCTGCCGAAGGCCGAAAAGACCCAACAAAATCACGTAGGGATTTTATAGAGATCTATACCGATAACCCTAATCCGGCTAAGTCAAATGAATTTCCATCAGTAATGGTTTACCCAGACACCATGGTTTGGAAATTGGATTTTTCCTATTCTCAAAATGACCCGATGGTCAGATCTTATTTCAACCACCCATCTTATGATAATTATCCGGTTGTTGGCGTATCGTGGGAACAAGCAACAGCATTTACGGTTTGGCGCTCAAGATTGTTTCAAAAAACAGCTTTGGCTAGAAAGATTCCTTTAACCGCAGTGCCAGAATACCGACTACCTACAGAAGCCGAATTTGAATATGCAGCAAGGGGCGGCAGAAACTTAGCGAAATTTCCATGGGGAGGCCCATACATCAGAAATGCAGAAGGCTGTATGCAGGCTAACTTTAAAGTTGGCAGGGGTAATTATTCAGATGATGGTGGTCTGTATACAGTGAATGTTAAATCATACTTTCCTAATGATTATGGACTATACAATATGGCAGGGAATGTAGCCGAATGGACTGCCACAGCGTACAATGCTTCATCAAGAACAATGTTATTAGACTTCAATCCAAATTACACCTATACAGCAAAAGCAGGAGATAGCAAATATCTGAAACGAAAAGTGGTCCGGGGCGGCTCATGGAAAGATATTGGCTTCTTTCTGCAAAACGGAGTTGGCACCTATGAATACCAGGATCAATCCCGGTCTTATATTGGCTTTAGATGTGTTTATTCTTACCCCGGTGCCGAGCTTCACTACACGAAATAATAATCAGTCAAGTAGATTCTGCTACAATCGTCAACTAGCTAAAATAATTAAAAGCATATCTGTTTAGAACAAGTTGTTTCTAAGCAGATCTTTGTGGCCGTTACCTACCGCAGCTCTTTCCTAGTTACACAGCCAAGATTAAGCCAATTTATGGTTTTTTAGGGATACACAAGCTCTATGAAAGTCTGCCTTAAATCTAGTAATGAATCCTCTACTCGCAATATTAAAACATTTGTGAAGAATGGGTTCTAATTAGACTACAGTAATAAAATGAAATTTCATGATTGATAAAACAAAATTATATTCATATTTACAATTGACCGTTGATACAAAAGGACCTATTTCTTTTAACATTCTAACATTCATTCTTGTTGAAAAATATTGTGATCTAGAACTTATGTTGACTATATGTATCGATTGGTTATTGATTCTGATTATCATCTCCTGACCTAAACTCGCTATAACTCTTACAAAATATAAGGGAAATTGCCCGGGCTAAGGGGATACACTTCATAAATACAGCATATGTATTCAAGTCAAGTAATCTATGCATTATTGTGCTTCGATTGTTTTTGCATTACTGACAACATATCGTCTGATATACAGTTTCTATTTGTAGCCTCCATATTTGCCGGCAGCTACTTGCTGATTTGCAGTCACCCCTACACACTTGCTATTGGCCAACCCTTTTCTGCTAAAAAGTAGTTTCGGAAATGCACGATACAGTTAACTGTTATGGCAGGCTTAAAAAAAAAAGGCCTGCTCCGAAAAGCAGACCTGAAACATACTAACCAACTAACATTATTTCTTTCCTACCAAGAAATTATCACATAACCGTTACCAGTATTTGATCCTCCAAATGCTCCTGAAGTGACACCTCCGATATAGCCTGAACCACCACCACCCGATTGCGCCATTCCTCCCGATCCTCCACCATAATACCCGCCACCACCGCCTCCATTCCCGTTTGTTCCATTACTACCATAAAAGGCAGCGTTACCACCTGTTCCAAAAGAACCACCGCCCGGATTATTAGGACTGTAGCCACCTGCAGATTGCGAGCCACCAGATCCCGCTAACGTAGTTCCACTCGCATTAAGACCATCACCTCCTACAGATCCACCACCATTGCCACCATTAGCCCCGGTAGCACTACCTCCTCCTCCTCCTCCAACGATAACTCGGTTATTGAGATTGTCAGTTCCACGTCTAACATCAGACGCACCTCCACCTGATCCACCATTTGTTGTTCCGCCCGTCATTCCTGATCCGCCACCATTGAAACCACCAGCAATTGGATTGCCACTTCCACCACCACTTGCAATTCCGTATCCACCAACCTTAATTGTTAATATTTCACCTGGTGTTACTGACAATATTCCAGTAGCTATTCCACCGGACGAACCGAAACCACCTCCTTGTCCCCCGCCTGAAGCACCTGCAACCTGGAGCCTCACACTTGTCACACCCGTAGGCACTGTCCACTGATAAGAACCAGCAGAAGTATAACTTACACTTCCATTTGGCTGAGCCAGAAATGTGATTTGTGGCCCATAAATTGGTCCTCCTATAGCATTGGTTGCATAAATACGCACGTAATATGTTACTCCCGGAGTAAAAGATGTAACCGTACTTGAAAAAGATCCAGCACCTGCACCTGCATTTACATCAGTTGAACCAGACGCTCCAAGTGTCGGAGAGCCATTTGTGTTATAAACAAATCCTTTATTAGTTACGGGAGATCCACCATCAGTTGTTATACTCCCATTAATAGTTACCGATCCCACTGTGTTACTAGCTGCGGGAACTACTGGAGTACCAGGAACCGGAGGCCCATTACTCGTGAATGTTACAGATGGTCCATTTGCAGTACCTTGGGAGTTGGTAGCATATGCCCATACATAATAGGTGGTATTTTGTGCTACGCCAGTAATTGGCGCAGTAAATGTACCAACACTACCTGCATTTCCACTGTAAGAGTTAGCTGTAGTTCTGGTAGTAGGGAATGTATTGGTAGTTGACCAGGCTACGCCATAATTAGTAATTTGTGCACCCCCATTGCTTTTTATATTACCCCCGCCAGTTTGAGTTGCACCAGATTTAGTTACAGGAGAGGTTAGATCAACAATTGGCAATGAGGCGGCAGATGATGCAAAACTTACGTTTGCCCCATAACCCGTCCCAATTGCACTAGTAGCATATGCTCTGATATAATATGTTGTTGATGCATTTAAACCAGTAATATCACTTGTAAATGCTCCAACTCCTGCACCATCAGTTGTTTTAAAAAATGCATTAGCCAGTGTTGGATTTGTACTTGTTCCTATAACCACCCCTCTTGCAGTAACCGCACTACCTTTACTTGATACTACAGTACCACCCGATGTTGCACCTGAATTTGTAATATTGGTAGCTGGTGTTGTTGTTGTAACTGTTGGCGGAACCGCAGCAACAGTTGTAAATGTAATTTCATTACCATAAGATGTTCCCACAGAGTTTATAGCAAAGGCCCTTGCATAATAAGTTGTATTAGCGGTCAAATTTGGGAGGGTAACTGTAAAAGCACCTGTACCAGCTGCTGCAGCATTGACGGTATAACTCGAAGTAGTTGGAGCTGTAGTTAAACTATAGGCAATACCGCGGCTGGTTACATCAAATCCACCGGTAGAAACCACATTACCGCTAACATTAAATTGGTCTGGCTCAGTAACAGTGCCAGGAGCAGTTGTAGTAACCGTTGGTAAACTACTAGCTGGGGCAGATCCTAAGGCTACCCAGCCTGGAATAGATGAATCATATATTTGCAGCTGTCTGTTACTGGTATTAAAAATCAAATAGTTGTTTGCAATACCAGTTAAGGCATCACGTTCAGATTGTGTATATTTTGGAATAGCCAGGTCAGCCCTTGATATTAACTCAGGTGCACCTGTACTTACATTGGTTCCATAAACCTTATTTGCATCTGCTGTACCACCGGATGCTAGCTTATTGATAGTTACTTTTCCTGCACCTATTGTCGTTACACCAGTATTAGAAACAGTAATATCACCAGTCAATGCAACTGGTATAGCTCTACCTGAAGCATTTCCTATCATAATTTGTCCGTTAGACAAATTGAAGCTGCCAAAAGAACTCCATGCTCCGGCTTCTCTTATTACGAACCTGCTGGTAGCTACGTCAAAGGCTAAACTACCTTCATCTATAGTTCCGGTCAGGTTGGCAATATTAGTTACCCTTGGTATTACCATTACTTTATTCGTAGAAGCAATATCAAGTATAACATTGGTATTTGTTAAGGTAGCGCTACCTATAGCCATCCCTTGTGCGTTAACAATGTTTTTGGCCCCCATATTAAGATCCATGGTAGCCTTATGGTTCCCCATATTGTCACCCAGTCGCTGCTGAGCAAAGAGCTGTGTACCGGAAAGGAACCACAGCAAAACAACTAATAAGCTGCAATTTTTTGTGTAAGTAATCAATTTATTCATGGTAAAGTATGTTTGTATGTTGTTGTATGCTTAAATATTTTATTGTCTAACCCTCAAGTCGTGTGTACCTGTTGTTCCAAAGTTGATCCCCAAAGTAATCTCATGAGTAGAATTATTAAACCCGGCTATCCTCGTTCCGCTAAACATAAATTGATAGCTGTAGCCGATGTTAAAGGCGGCTGTCTTATAGGATGTCATAACTGCCATCTCATTATTAGATCGGTAATTGGCACCAAAACCAATAGCATCCTGAACCCAGATTTTTCCGGAAAGATCTGCTTGTAACGGAACATTAGCCGTATAAGCAACCACCGCGGCAGATTCTATTTTAAATTCATCGGTCATTTCGAAAGTCCCGCCAAGGTTAAAAAAATAGAAGTTTTTAAAGTTGCGGCTAATGGCTGCGGATCCTTCACCTAAATTTTGAAAACCAATCCTGGGCAATGAAACTCCTGCATAAAACTTTCCTGGGACAAATAGCAATACTGATGCGCCTATGTTCCCACGGTTTTCTCTGATATCAGAATTCACCAGCGTCGGATCACCGGGATCAAGTTGTGAATACTGCGCATTATATCTTCTGAAACCGCCATTGATAGCTGTAGATAAAAACAGCTCATCAGACAGTTGAACAGCTTTCGCCACAAACAGGTTCACTTCAGTTAGGTTCTCAATAGCTACCTTATCTTGCAGGGCAGTAAAACCATATGAAGCGTTTATTTCCTTCACAGGCACATAACCATTTGCCATATACGTGCTGGGCGCACCTTCAATGTTCAGCCATTGCTTCCTGCCTAAAAAATGCACGGCTCCAGCATCCTGTGTAAGCGACCAGGCAGGGTTCATCGGCGTCAGGTTATCAATAAATTGGGTATAGGTAAACTGTTGTTGCGCATGCAGCTGCGATGTTGCACTTAGCAAAACAAAAAGTAATAACAGGCGGTATAAATTAATTTTTTTCATTTTCGAGCTTAGTATTTAAGTACAAAATATCCTGTTTTACGTTTGCTGGTACCACCTACCGTATAGCTGATAGAGTAGAAGTAAGTACCCTGAGGTAAATATTCCTGACGGCCTACAACTTTACCTGCAAAAGTTCCGTTTACCTTGGCCATTCCTAAAAAGATGGTCTCAGAGTTATCGTAGTTGTACACATCAAATATTTTTGTTCCGTTACGGTTCACAATCACTACATGGTTCTCAGGGAAGTTTTCCACCCCTCTGATAATCAGCTGATCATTAATACCGTCACCATTCGGTGTTATCACCAACGGCACCGTAATTTCCTCACCAGTACGGCTTTTCACCTCAACCAGCTGGGCTAAACTTGCCTCTTTGTAATTGTTATTTCCTGGAGCGGAAGCAGTTACGGTAGCCTTACCAATGTCAACCGGTGTAATCATGGTACCGCTAACTTTCACTACATAAGGATTTGCATTGGTTATACTAACCGGGAAGCCTTTATTCGAATAGGCATTCATCGTAGTAGCAGCATCACCTTTATACAATACAGGTACAATATCAAAAGTGATAATCTGGTTTGCCTTGTCAACAACCAGGCTCTGGTCCTTACTAATATTTGTACCTTTTATGGTTGCTTTGATATTTGCTGTTCCTGCACCAACTATTTTCACGGTATTTCCGTTAATAATCTGGGCAATGCTTTGGTTGCTGCTTTCATATACAACCGGACTTCCATCACTGGCAATTGCATTGAGCACAAAATTGGCATCCTCATAAGTTTTACCAGCCAGCGGATCAAAAATTAGCATGAGCTGGATCACGATATCGGAAGGCTGCAAAAAACCCTGGGTAAGCTGCTGCCCGTTTGGCAGTAACATAGTAGAGGTAACAGCTGTTCCCCCTACACTCCATTCGGCAATTTTATTACCCACAATGCCTGTTCCACCGGTTACACTCACTACCTCCCTCACATTACGCTGCGCGTAGGTCAGGGTAATGGTAGTCAGTAAAAGGAACAGTAATAATATGTAGCTTTTTTTCATAGATGGCTTTCTTAAGTGGGGCAGATGATTAATCCACATGATAAGTGGTCACAATAAAGTTCAATGCACTAAAATTTGGTGGTACATACACCCCATTATCTGGTAAGGGGCGCATATCAGCAAGTTTCAGGACTACTGAACCGTTTGTTGCATATGCAGATAATATCATGATATAATCAAAACTCGCCGCATCGCTGGCTTTGATATTTACTACCACGCCATCGTCTTCGTTCAAACCTCTTAAGCTCAAATTAACAGTTACAGCGGTATTAGCCATAGTTACAGATGCCCACGGATTGGAGTTTAACACCACTGGTGTTTTGGCCATACCAGTAAAAGCAAGCTTATTCACCCAGGTAGTTAATCCTGTATTGTCTGTGGTCAACACTTTATTCAGACCTTTGGTTGAGGAAGCTATAGTTGCAACCCCGGTGTTGGAGATAGTCACATCTCCTGTCATAATCCTGGCCACAGCCGTATTGCTGGCGTCGCCTATATAAATATTGCCATTGGTAAGGCTCATCGTACCAAAGCTTACCCATGCACCATTCTGGCGCGCGTAAAAGAATTTATTGGCATTATTAAATACCATCATCCCGTCAATAGCCAAAGCATTGGGAATGGAGGGCGCAGTTGCATTGAGCAGATCGTCCACGCGCGGAATCAGCATTGCTTTTGTACCTGCGGTAGCTGGCCCAACCTGTAATGAAACCGCGGCATTGGTTACAGATGCTACACCTATGGCTACGCCATTGATGTTATATACATCCTTACCATTCATATTCAGCGACTGTGTAGCCCTATGGTTACCAAGATTATCGCCCATCTTTCGGTTCTGGGCTAAGACCATTTGCCCAGACAGAGCCAGCAGGCCTATCAAAAGATATTTATTAATGTTAGTCGTAATGTTCATACGTTTGATAAGGATGTATAGGGTAAATTATAGGATAGATGTGTGTTGTTTTTGTTCTTTCGTTAAAGACCAGCCTGGCGGTAACGGGTTACAGTAAAATGTTTACCACTTAACAGTGTGCTGGCTGCAATTAATGGCGTTCCATCAGCATTTTCCTGTCTCAGGTCAGCTACTGTAATGGTTACACTATCAGTACCGGTAGCTGTTGCGTTTAAGATGGAAATAAAGCCCAGGTCCGGATTGGCAGCCAGATCATCGGCATCATAGTTTACCACTACCCCATCATTTTTTGCAATCCCGGTAATAGTCAGGGTAAGTTTTGTAGCTTCGTTCGCACCAAGGGTAGCAGTTGGTATCGCAATTTTTGCTTTTGACAAAGCATTGCCCGCAAAAGATGATCTTCTCAGTTCACCAGAAGTATTATCAATCACCATGAAACTTTCATCTGCAGTACCCAAAGCCGGCACAGCCGCAGTAATAGCTACCCCACTAAGAGGTGCAGCATTTGTTCCAATATTACCTGTTAAGGTAGTCTTACCAGACACGCCTATTGTTCCGTTAAACTGGGCAGCTGTAGGAGCAGCCGTAGTACCCATCGTCAAATTACCGCCCAATACTGTTGCTCCCGTTCCTACCGTTAAGGTACTGGTATTATTTACTGCTACATTACCGTTAAAGGCCTTGTTGCCACCAAAAACCTGGTCGCCATCAAACGTAACAATACCTGGAGTTGTAGCTGTTGCAGGAGAAAGTTTTAATACGGTTTGCTGACCAACCTGGGTAAGCGTATAACCTTTTGCATCTCCAGTCGTGTTAATACCATCTCCATCGGTTTTAAGACCTAAGGCAAAGGTTACCCATGCACCGTTCTGGTATAAATAGAATAAGTTATCAGTTGTATTGTAGATGATCATACCGTTTGCAGGCGTAGCAATTTCTGTATTAGCTGCAACAGAAGAGATCATAATTGCTTTACCAGCACCACCAATCTGTAACGATACACTGGTGTTGGTAATCGTAGCACTGCCAATCGCAATACCCGAAGTATTTAAGATCTGCTTGGTATTCATCTGCAGGTCTTTGGTAGCCGTGTGGTTACCAAGATTATCACCCATTTTTTGATTTTGTGCCTGGGCAAGAGTGGAAGCAGCAGCCATAATGGCAACAACTCCGGTCAGTTTAAGTAGCGCTGTTTTCATATTTGTAGAATAAAATTTTGTGTGGTTGTGCAAGCCCAGGCCAGTCGAAACCGACCCGGGGAACTGCAACTTGGTGTGTGTGTATATTGTTGAATTAATATGGTGTATTTACTGCGTTGTATTTTGTTACGATAAGGCTTGCATTGTCAATAGCTGGCGCAGCATAACCTACAGCAGCAGGATTCCTGAAGTCTGCAATGCTCACCACAACTGTATTTGCTGCAGTAGCTGTTGCTGAAAGAATAGTCAGGCCTGCAAATCTTGCACGGTCAACGGCTGAGAAATTCACTACAATCGCATCATCAGCAACTATACCTGGAATGGTCAGTGTAATTTCTATTCCTGAATTTCCTTCAGTATCAAAGTTAGCAGATGAACCAGCTGGCACAGGTGCCAGATATTTGGCAAAAGATTTCGCACTTAATGAACCTTTCTTCACATTACCTAAAGCGTCTAATACAATGTACTGCTGCTCATCTGTAGCGGTTGCCGGCAATACGTTTGTTAACTGGATAGATGGGGTTTCTGCACCGGCTGCACCTTGCGAACCACTTAACACTGTAGTTCCGGTAACAGCTAAATTGCCATTCAACGTGGTGTTTGCAGGAGTGCCTGCTGTACCTACAGTGACATCGCCAGCAGTAGTTAAGGTACCTCCCAAAGTGGTTGCTCCCGTACCTACAGTAAATGTACTTGTACCATCTACAGCAGTATTTGCCGCAAAGGTTTTTGCACCACCGAAGGTTTGTACACCCGCGGTTACAATACCTGGATTAGTCAGGTCAGCCGGTGCTAATTTCAACACCGTCTGCTCACCAATCTGGGTTAAGGTATAACCTTTAGCATTACTAACTGTTTCAATACCATCACCATCTGTTTTTAAACCTAATGCGAAAGTTACCCATGCATTATTTTGGTATAGGTAGAAAGTGTTGTCAGCCTGACTGTATACAATCATACCATTTTCAGGTGTGGCAATAGTAGCGGGCAGGATGTTGGTTACTCTTGGTATTAAAATAGCTTTGTTGGAACCATCAATCTGCAAGGCAACATTGTTGTTGGTAATCTCAGCTACACCAATGGCTACACCAGCGGCATTTTTGATGTTAAAGTTTTCCATTAATACATCTTTCGATGCTTTGTGGTTACCCATGTTGTCCCCAAATTTTTGCGCCTGGGCAAAGTATGAGGTAGCAGTAACCAGGCCCGTTACGAGGGCTAATTTTAGTAGAAGTGTTTTCATTACTTGTTGATTTTTATTTAATTGTGATGTTGTTTTTAATTATTCGGCTTAATCATTAAGATTTTATACTGTCGACCTGTAACAGATACAGGCACTGGCTGGTAATTTGCCAGTCGGATGCTGAGTACATTTGGTGCACTTACCCATGAGGCAACCACAGAATATTCGGTTTCATCGCCCACATTGATCAGGAATATCGGATCTCCTACTTCTGCACCAGTTAAAGTTATTTTCGCCAGACCTACATCATTCGCAGCCAATGTAGCTGATCCATTTTCAAGTGTAGACAAACTTACACTTGATATAGTGCCGGTTACCAGCTTTGCATCTGAGGCAGTCTGCCACTTCACCTGCTTATACGAATCTGTCATCAGGAAGGAATTGGCAAAACCGGAAGGCTTTAAACTGATATCCATATTTTTCAAGGCAGCACCAGCACCATTAGTCACACCGATAACATCGGGAGTACTTGTTGTTACATCTAATCCTGTAATATCTGCGATCGTTGCAGGCGCCCAGGATTGCCCGTCAAACTTCAGGATTTGACCGGTTGTTGGTGCTACACTACTCACTTCAACACCTTGTATCTTCACCACCTTCAATGTTGGGTATGTACCTGTTACGTCACCAGATGCATCCGAATTTGTTGCTTTTAATGCATTTATAAAATCAGTTTCTGAACCAGTGTTCCCCTGATCAAGCCATGTTTGATAAGCAGATTTTCCGTTCTGCCCTGCCGCACCAGTTGCTCCTGTAGCACCAGTTGCCCCAACTGGTCCTGCGGGTCCCGTTGCTCCTGCCGGACCTGCAGGCCCTGTAGCTCCCGTTGCCCCAGTAGCTCCAGCCGGGCCGGCAGGACCCGTAGCACCGGTTCCTGAGCCGCTGCCTGCGTTCGCAGCATATAAGGCATAAGGAACGCTTAGTAACTGGGAGGCGCCAGCGGTGACAAAATTATTTCCCCCTTCAGTATCTACCTCAACCTTGAGGTATTTTAATCCTGATCCCCAGGCGATAGATGAAAAGTTATTAGATGAACTTAATGTTCCTGCTGCACCGATAGCTACATTATATAAACCTAGCGAAGTAGTAGTTACCTGACGTGTTTCAGTATACTGCACAGCTCCGGTTTCAGAACCATCCAATACAGATAACTTTAGTCTGATAGAACGTGAAGCTACCGGAGTGCCATCTGCATTTCTCAATGCACCCTGGTAATTGAATTGCTGTGGAGCCTGGGCTTTTGCACCGGCAACGCTAAGCAACAAAGCTGTTAGTATTAGTAGTAGATGTTTATTCATTGTATGAATTAAATTAAATCACAGGTTGCTATATATTATTTCAACGTAATCAGCATTGTTTAAAGACATTACCTTCATGTTGATAGTACAAAGGTAAATAGCGAAACTATTAATTGCAAATTATTTGAAATAATTTATTTACAACTGTAGTGTTTTGGCCTCATATATGCTTATAAAAAGCGCAAACAGCCTATATATATGATTATAAGGGAATTTAGCATGATACAAAATATATCTGTGAAACATTTTATCCCCATATTGTCCAATTTATTGGACAATAAAAATCCGAGCAGCAATTGCCGCTCAGATCGATCTAACCCCAAAAAGAAAAATACCGGTTTATTAGATAAGTTCGGTAAAAAGACGCGAACGCTGGAAACGTTCACCTTCCCATTTAAATGCTGCCGCAGTATTTACCTTATCGAGACTTTTAAACGCCGACCAGTCATATAATTCTGCAATCAGCAAAGCAGAAAGCAAATCTGCTTTATATACTGTTTCATATCTGTCTATTGCATGTTGTGGTGCAGCATAAAATGCCGCATTGCAATTACTATAAAACTGATCTTTCCAAATCTCAAAATTCGCCAGCGCAAGCTGCTGTTGAGATGTAGGATTCTCGTGTCCACAATTTAACCTTAATATAGACTGCTCAGAAAATAGGATCCCGGCCTGTGCCACTTGTTCTAGCAATTGAGATGAGTACTTAAATAGCGGTGTTAGCATATTTGGTGTTTTTTGATTACCGATCAAAAGAACTACTTTTTTAAACTATTGTTAGTATGAAAATTGTTCCAAAAACCGTATTTTGAACAAAATCCGCGAGTTGGAACACATAATTGTATAATTTAATCAACACCTGGGAAACACAAGACGGGGAAATTCCTCAACCCTTTACCACCCTGTACATCTGTTTTTCCAAATTATTTAAATATTGTGAAGGACTCATCTGATGGATCTTCTTGAAAGCAAGAAAAAAAGTAGTTCTCGAGGAAAAACCCGCCTCCAATGCTAAGCCCTCTAAAGTTAACCCCCTCCAGTCATTATCATGAAGACGCTGTACCACATAATTGATACGGTATTCATTAATAAAATCATTAAAACGCTTTTTATATACATGTGTTAACATAAATGACAAGGCACGAGCCGGCAAATCACACATCTTTGTCAGCTGGTGCACAGTCAAACCCTGGCGCTTAAACAATTCTTCCTGCACCACCTCACGCTCCAGACAATGGCGGTAACTTTCTATAGCCTCCCTGGTATAAGGACTCAGACCCAACCCAACAAATTCATCCAGTTCATTATCTTCTCCCGCACCTTCTCCCAGGTCAAGTGTAACGTCCCTAGCTTCCAGCCTTTGAGACAAGGGCACGTTTCGAGACTGACTAATATAAAGCTCCTGATCATAGTCATAAGAAAGCTCATAGGCACCAAAATTAGAGCCATACAGCAATAAGGGATTCAGGTATAAATAGAATGCGATGATAATAAAGGATACACACATTAATATTGCAGGTACATACACAATCTTTAGCAGGTAAACATTATCCACCTCAAGCCACATAGCCGTACTGAATGCAGTTACAGAAAGGTACAGAATCAGCTCGATAATAGTCAGTGTAATTACCCATTTTGTAAGTGCCTGCCTGTGCAAAGTATTAAGCTTCCGGTTTTGCGCAACATATACCTTATATATATACCGGAACTGAAAGTACAAATAAATCATACCCAACAAAGGCCTGGCTACAAAATGCACCCAGATAGGAATATAACCCGGTGCTACAGTAAATATTGCCTGATGGTTTGTTGTAATAGCAAACACTGCTTCATACCTTGCCTGAGCACCAATAGTGATCCAGGGTATAACATCAAATGCCATGATGATAGCCGGCAAAAAATGCATCCAATAAGGTTTCAGCATTTTGTCTTCGGGCCGCAAAATCTGTTTAACATACAAATATATACAGGGAGGGATCAGATAGTACAAGGGTGTAACTAACCTGTAATATGCAGGTACTTGCAGAATCAGCTTGGTAAGAAAGAAAAAGTGGCTTAATGCATAACAACTGATGGAGAAAAAAGCAATTGCCAGCAAGCGCGTAATTGAATTGATCGACTTATCGTTAACAAATAAAATAATACTGATCGGAAACGATACAATTATACCTACCAAAATTAGTCCTTCCACTAGTATGTTCATAAACACCCCTATACAATAATTAGCATGAAGCCTTAAATTATATCATTCAACTATGCCTTCAACAAACACACTGTATTAATGTTTGAAAGATTGAATATATATTGATACAATTTAAAGCATTATTTATATGATAACGTCAAAAATAGCAAAATAGTCGACTAATCATATTTTAATTAAGAACGATTGGAGATATGCAACAAAAAGAATCAGGACATAAAAAAGCCACGTATGAGCATACGTGGCGCATATTCTGGAAAACTTATTGATAAATTTCAGGATCCTTATTTTTGAGCTTCCTCACCTCCTGTTGCAATTCACTGAAAGAACTTTCAAAATTTTGAAAATATTGCGATACACTGGTAACTACTTCATTGAGCTTAAAGGAGATTTTCGCTTTAACTTCCCATAGCTCGTAAATATCGCTCAGCTTTAAAACTTCAGAAACATATTTTTTATTATCGCAGACACAGACTATAGTAGAGTCGGCCATATTAAAATTCACAATTCTCCGGATAGCGATACCCTGTGCGGATAATATAATATATGGATTGGAAAGCACTATCTTTCTATGATCTACCACCAAAGCGCCAATAGCTACATCTTGGTGACACAAGGCCGCCTCCATGTCATTTCCAAGCACTTCAAACCCCCTCCAGGTACCTGTGCTCAACTGCGAAAGCGGCAGCGATAAGCGTGGCAAGGTATTAATATAGTCAGCATCCTGCCTTTGCGACTGATAAGTAATGTATTCATCCATTTTAATCAAGACAGTTGAATCAGTTACCGCCGCAGGTTGAGAAACACTTTCATCACCTGGTGCAGCAGCAACATAAGTATCAGTGGTCAATATATTTTTAGCGTTGGAAATCACATCGCTAATGCTGCTCCCATGAAGTATCCACTCGTAGGGTTTACCATAAAAGGATGAAGCCCTGGACAATACCTGGTATGAAGGAAATTGTTTACCTAACTCAACCTGAGAATAATGGCTTCGAGACAAACCAAGCGTGTCTGAAATTTCTGCCTGTGATAAGTCTTTGGATAACCTTAAGGTCCGAAGGCGCTCTCCGATACTTTTTTTTGAAATTATATCTTGCATTTTGATTTAGTTTATTGCAACTTTACGTTGCCTGTGAGCGCCAAACTAGAAATTAATAGTTTCATAATAATACTGTGTGAACGTTATCATGTTCATATTTATTACATAAGAACATTAATTATTTCAAATATATGAAAACTAGATTAATTCACCAGAGCATATTCCCCATATAAATGTAGTTATTATGAATAAATATTTTGTAATGGATCCACCTGATGGAAAAATGGCCCAATGGCAACTGGAGGCCATCCAAACTATGCTGGTGAACGACCACTACTTATTCCTGGATAAGGACCTAAAAATTATAGACTATTCTCACAACTGTAATATACTGGCAGAAGAAATTTTACGCGAGAAGATGTCTCCCGGCAAATCGTTGTTTGAAATATTTAGTGATGTAGATAGTGATTTGTCTCCCATCAAATTGGCTGACTTTTTCAACAGCACCTTTTTGCAGGACATAATAAGTTTCAAATTTAAAATTGATGATCAGATCCTTTCGGTTACACTGAAAGAAATCCCCATGGGTTATGAAAGTGGTTATGCCTGTGTAATGGTTAACCAGCAGCCCTTTGCTGACAGAAGTACTATCCTTGACAATCTGCATCTGGTTGCAAATTTATCCTGGTTTACCTCGCATAAGCTTCGGGGACCCCTTTCAGCAATGATGAGCATGATAGATCACCATGCCACACCTGGTCTTACAGAAAATAAGCATCTGCATCAGTTATTTACACAGATGAGGCAGCAGGCATCGCATCTTGATGAAGCATTGCATACCCTGAATACCCTGCTCTCCGGTAATAAACCACCCTTACCTGTGTTTACCAAAATTGAACAGCCGGAAATCAAGAACATCGTGATGGTTGATGATGAGGTGATTACACACATGGTAACCAAGCGTATTGTGGCCGACCTCAATCCAAATATCAATGTATTTTCTTTTACGGATGGCAATGAGGCCCTGGAATACCTGAGCACTTTCCCTACCGATCTTATCCTGCTGGACCTCAATATGCCCAACATCAATGGCTGGGAGTTTCTGGAACTGATGAATAAAGAAAGCATGAACATTCCTACAATCATCATTTCTTCATCAATTGATAATTCTGATATCAATCAGTCTTTTGAATATTCCGTAGTAAAAGGGTTTATTAATAAACCAGTCAGCAGAGATGATTTAAAACGCATCCTGGCAAAGTCAATCAAATTGAATAACCTGTAAGAACTTTTTATGTATTATATTTTTATTGCTACACCCGCAGCCAGAACACTGGTAAATTTTATCAAAGCTAAAAATAGGCAGGAACTACGAAAAAGCCTACAGAGTTTTCAATCTACAGCGCTGTTCATCTTTAATGAAACTACAGATGAGATTGACATTGTTTCAGATTATTATGATGCGCTGGAATGCAGTTACTTCATCTATACCTTATTGGGTATATTTAAACCCATAAAAGATTTAAAAGTAAGTTATCCTCATTAAACTGAGGTATACCTAAAAAAGGCCAGTGTAATTACTGGCCTTTTTTATGAATTGATCTTATTAGTTCATCGTCATCCTCAAACTGAAACCAAAATTACTGGTCGAAGTCCTGAATGCCGCAGAAGTATAAGGCTTACTGATATTGGTATCATAATACAATTGAAAGTTGAACCGGCTGTTCAAAATGTAATTCACACTTGGCCGCATCGTGATAATCCTTGCTCCCGAAGAGACCTCTGCTTCAGCCACATCTGCCCGATAAATTATCGTTTGATTATCCCTTATCGCACTTTCCAGCTTAAAGTCCATATTATTGTCCATTTTCAGCCCCTTAAATAATCCAAAAGGAAACCTGAAGCGATTGGTACGATAGCCCATCCCCAATACCAGGTTATTTTCTGATAATTGTGCCAGCTGGCTGTTGGCCAGGCTCAGCCCAAGCAACCTTGTCTTACCTACCTCAACGTTCAGGCTAAGGTTATTTTTGAACCTTGCATCAACACCAATCAGCGGCGACAAAGTCTCTGCAATCGTTACCTGTGAAAACTGGTACCGCGGCAGAAAGTTCATATTTTCATCACGCACACTGGAAAAGCCAGAGCGCTCATCATAACGCTGCAGCGAGTTGTAACCGTTTACACTATAAACGGAACGGTAAGCATGTCTTAGATCCAGCGACTGCACATATTCAGCAAAGAATGGAAACTTAGCCAAACCATTATAATTGATCCGCCAGTTGGGAAGCGGTATCCGCGGGAAAGAATTTAGCTCACTCCGGTACGGGTTCTTTCCGGTGTATGCAGCTACAAATGCCCCAACTACAACATCCTGCGAGTTCTTATCATAACCATCTGCAAATGCATTGTTCCCTGGCCGCGAATTAGGATTGGCAGCACCTAAACGTTTGGAGATGGCAGCACGCCCCTCCATAAAATTCGCATAAAGGGATGATACCTTACTGCCGCCCTTATCAGCAAACAACGTTTTGATACTGATAAAAGAAATGGAATAGTCTCCGTTGGTAATAGGGCTCAGGTTACCAAAACGGTCGGAAGCAGCATCGTACCTGAAGTTCGAACTAAAATTACGGGTACTGGTTTTGTTCGCTGATAAAGTGACACGGAAGCCTTTAAAGGGTTCAATTACCCCACTCACACTCACATCTTCCCTTAAGGTATTTACATACAGCTGGTACTGCAGCGTATCACTGGTAATCCAGCCTGAGCTGAGCGCACGCGCACGGATATCATGCTGACTGCCGAATACAAAGCTTAATCCCGGTGCGCCGGTAATATTATCCAGACCAAGATATTTGGTACCAGGCAAATAACCCGGCAGATAGATGCCTTTGGTTTGCGTATAAGCCCCATTGATCGTCTTGATACTGGTTAGCAGGTCTATCAGTAACTGTGAACCGCCAATATTATCATATCCGGAAGACACACCCCTTCTGTATGAGCCAAACTTATTATACAGCGTGATAAAGTTCAGTGAAGGGTTCAATTGTATTGTCCTTGAATTCTGGATGGTATTGCCCAGATTAATATTAGGGTCGCGCAGGGCAGCAAGTGGTTCGGTCTGCCAGTTAAAATTACTGCCATACCTGGCCACCACATTAAACCAGTCCATATACGGAAGCTTATTTAATGGCAAGGTATATCCCAGGTTCAGGTTATGGCTATAATCCGTATTCCGGCCCAACCGCAACAAATTATTTCTGACAGAATCAGTTCTCAAACCGTTGATCCGGCCCTCTGGTTCGTCAATAATGGAATAATTAGTTGCATCAAAATCTATAGTAAAGGATCTTGTCAGGTTCCAGGATACACCGTATACCCGCGTTACCAGAAAGTTCTTATTATAGGTTGTGTTTACTGGTATAGTATTTAAAGGATCAGTATTTCGTAAACTGTTTTCGGCATAATACCGGTTCATATCCATACGTAGGTTAATGGTATTTGGAAGGGGATTAAAGTTAATATCCTTTAAAATAGCGAGCATATTGGATTTAATCATCTTATCAAAAGGCCTGATATTTTTTGTTTCACCAGCATAGTTATATGCAAGCGATCCATTATAAGTCTTTTGCAGCGTATTGGCATTGATAAAGTCATGGTGCAGCAACTTGGTAAAAGCATAACTTGCACTGAAGTTTTCTATATCCCACAACCGGGGTTTACCCGCATTTGGCCCGCGTTCCTTATGTACATTGGTAAAAGAAATCCCGTTCCTTGTAGTTACATCCTGTGCATAGTCAAGAATTGCCCTACGCTCATCCTGGGTAGCACCTTCAAGTGATTTCTTCAGTTCTATATCTGGCATACTGGGATCATATTGCGGCGTACTTACCTGATGGGAATAATTGATATACGCAGGGATCTTTAATTGAGCGGCGGCAGGCAGTAATTTCCCCAGTTCAACTGCTGCAGATACATCAATATTACTTTGATCCGCCCGACTGCGTTCACTTATCCTGGCATCCAAAGCCCCAAACCCTACGGTACTTTTTGTACCCGCCACATTTACTTCAGCAATATCCGCTAGTTTGGCATTTAAACGGGCAGTAGCGGCCCAGCCACCATGCTCGTCAAATTCCGTAAGCCGCAGCTCATTAAACCATACTGAAGCAGATTTCTCCAGCCCGTCATCGGTTAAACCACCATTGCCTCTTAGCGGATTTTTTAATCCCAGCATATAGATGCGCACCTTACTCATGTCGGGCTGCCCCTTAACGTAAACCGTACGCTCCCCATCTCTGTATGGAAAAGGCACAGTCAGGTCCCAAGCCGCACCGGTGCTCGTCCTTGCCCTGTTCCGGGCAATCTTTGCCTGCTGAAATAATTCCAGCAGGATATCTAGCTTATTCTGCTCTGGCCATATCGCATTTGCACTGGTGCTCCCTGGTACCGTAACCATCAGGGGCTGCACATATTCATAGTAGTTATCCTGATTATCGGTACCAATCCGTAATACCGCACTGAGGTCCCTGTCATTCAACATTGAACCAGATAATGCCTCAAGATGGACAAACATCTCCAGGCGTTTGTAAGACCTGAAATCACTGTACCCGTTTTTAAATGCAGCACGGCTGTAGCCATCTTTTAAATTCTTAATTGTTAGTACCAACGATTGCTCATTTAGCCGGGTATCTCCGCGGTAGTTGCTAAAATCTCTTTCCCGGGTAATATCTGGCGGCAATACATAGGGTATAGGCGAACGTCGTCCGTTTTCTTCAATATTAATAGTGGATAATTCTATGGTCGACTGATCCGGGGCAGCCGGACTGATCGCAGGATCTGCAATTACCTGCATCGCCTCATTTTTGGCATTATACTGTCGCCAGTCACCTCTAACCAGCTGCAGCTTGGCAAAGCGCAGCACCGCTGTATCCTCAAAATTAGTCATAAACAGGCGCATAAAACGGATCGACTTGAAGTCGGAAATAGACCCTACTTTCTGCTCATAATCACCTATAGGCACACGTATCTGGTACCAGGTTGCGGCCTGTGTATTGCCATTGGCCAGTTTCACCTGGGCCACAACTTTATCTGTAACAAAGTTTTTGCCCACTACCAAATCCGACGGCCGCAGCGATACTTTGTACTGAAAATATTCGTCAGATTGTGTCATGTTGTTATCTCTGTTCACATCCTCCCCGTCTGGCAAGGCCGTAGCAGCAGAATTATCTACGCCCAATTCCGCACGGGATTGCTCTGGGGTTTTTGAGTTACCTTCAGGATTATTATAGTTTTCATAACGCTTTAAAATACCGGCATTGCTCTGGTCAAGGTCCGCTCCCCTAAAATATTTATAATCATCAGATGAAGGGTCATTGCTCAGGCTACTTGCTGCTTCACCGTTCAGCTGACCCCTCAGCTGATTTATCATATTAGCAAACTTTGTCTGTTCATCCGCATTAGATAAACCATCAAGGCCCACATCCTGCGCCGCACGGGCCACCGGGTCATTCTCAAACGAAGGGATTACAGGTTGTAGCTTAGGCACCCTGCCCCATACTGTTTCATCATATTTCCCTGGATCCTGATTAGCAGGCAGGCCATTCTCTAAAGACTTTCTTCCGTCTTTCAGTATATCCTCAGAAATATTTCCCAGGTTCAGGTACAGATCTCCACCGGCAGAATTAGGCTTATAGATATTGGGGTCCATCACCCACATTTCTATATACCCTACATTTAACGCTTCAAAATCACTGCTCTCAATGCGGCGCACAATCCCTCCCCAGCGAGACCTGGGCATTTGTAAGCGCCCGTTAGCACTTACCCCGGTAGTAGTATAATTATACGGTCCACGCAAAGTTGGATAAAACACCAGGTTAAGAATAGGAAAATCTGGACGCACATTGGTCGGAATCTCTTTATAAGGAAACACCTCCTGCTCCGTTACCTGACGTACATAATGATTAGACAATTCCGTCTTGTTTGTAGCAAAGTTACCAGGCTGCAGGCGACTGCCCTGCTCATAAAATGTCGGGTCTATGGTATAAACAGCCATTTTTGCCCGGTTATAACCATAAGCCAGGTCGTTCATCAAAGCTGATTCGGGAAACAGCTGCGGGGTGCCAGACAATTGCCATGGGGCAGCAGCTTTCAGGTCAATAACCGATTCTGAATCTTCAAAATCATCAAGATAACTTACCCCTGTTTTTTGGCCGGCAGTATTTATTGCACCCGGATGGCCGGGCTGCAACCTTGCAAACTCTCCGTAGAAAGAGATTGCTGAAGGAACTTTTGTAGATACAAAAGGAAGTTTGTTCAGCCAGCGGGTTAAGGTTTTAGAATTGGAACTATAATTCAAATCCATACCCCACATGCTATTAGACAGGGGTTCAAATCCATAATTCACTTTCTGACTAATGGGCTTTTCTTTAAGGCTCATAAAGGTCGCGCCCACATTGAGCTTACTATTTACCTTATAATCCAGGTGGGTACCAAATACGGTACGCTGCTCGCGACCAAAACTATCAGAATCTTCAGTACTGATACGGAGGCTCTGACCTGATGCCAGCAGGGCCGCATTCAGGATAGTCACCCTGCCACCCTGATAATCTACAACAAAATCTACTCCTTCTACCAACGGCAGCGTACCGGCATATACTTTTACACCGCCCGGTTCTACATTGGTTACATTCAGGTAATATTCAGAAGAAACAGCCGATTCATAAGAGCCGCGCAGCGCAAACCTGTTCTGTGCAGGAAACAGCTGCTGGGCTATTACCCTTGTTGAATCATATAGTGCCTGGAAAGTATACTTATCAATTAATGCCTGTTCCGAAGCTGTAAACTGGCTGGCCAGATCTTTTCCAAAAGGTTCCACTACAGGAAATATAACCCTGCCGTTCAGCGGGTCAATCGTAATATAACCCTGATGGCCATTCGTATTTAAACTTAATGTCCGTACACCGTTGTTGGAGTTGACCAGATTTGCCAAAGCAGTATTACTGCCCGACAAACTGTTTACACTCGCTGTATTGTCTCCCGTCAAAAAGGCACGTTCCTCAGCTTTAAAGTCAAAAATGCCATCGGGTTTTAAATCCTGCTGCTGATTAAGCAAATCAAGCCGGGTTAGCGTGAGCCATCGTTTATTACTGGTATTAACACCTTCTAACATCACCGGGCTTTCTACCCCCGAAGAATTTTCCAAACGGGTAACATTCAGAATGAAATTGGCAGGATTAATTTTATAGCCACCTATAGCATAGATGTTTTTCATCATCAGGTCCCAGGTAGGCAGTCCCGTTTTTATCGTTTCGTTTTTTAATAATTTTGCATAGAGCATGTTGGGGGCCTGGGGATCAAAGTGCACGTCTGTTGAAAACTCCCCTACCTGGTATTCTATACCATTTTTGGTATAGCGATAAGCCACCGCTAAAATCTCATCCGCATTCAGTGCACGGTTAAGTGATATATAACCTAGCTGCGCGTGATAGGAAAATTCCGCATCATTAAGTTTCCTGGCATAGGTCATTTTAGCAAAATTGTCTGTGCCGCCGTTAGCAGCAAAAAAAGAGATGAGGTCGTTGGAACTGCTTAACCGGCTCCCAGCGGGTATCCGTTCAAGAAGATTATTGGAAGGCCGTGGAAAATTCGCCGCCACAAAAGCCGATGGCAAAGCTGAAAAACCACCGGTTACCTGGGCAGTATTCCAGGGCCTGTTTTCTCCAAGATCTATGAAACCTACTACATCACGTGAGTCTGTTGTGCTGCCTGTTTTATTGGTAATCCACACCTCTACCTTCGTGATATTGATTCCAGAGCTGATCAGTGTGGGGTTAGAGGAAAACCGATTGTAATTTTCCCTGAAATAGCTGGCCAGAAAATAATGCCTGTTGGTTTCGTAGTTGTCGGCACTGATATTAAAATCATTCTGCTGCGCACCGTTATTGATCCGGATATCTGAGGTTACAGACCTTTGCTGCGAAAATACAGAAGTAAGATTTAGCCGGCCTAACTGCAGTTGCGTTTTAACCCCAAATAAGGATTGCGAACCATTGATCAGACTGGAGTTAAGCGGCATGCTTACATTTCCCAGTTCAATCTTTTGGATAACCGCATCCTCGCCTCCGGTATATTCTATTTTTTTCTGGTTCTCAAAATCGAAACCTGCGCTGGTATTATAGTTCAGTTTCATTTTCAGATTTGTACCAATGGCAGCCATCAGGTTCATTTGAATACGTTCATCAAAATCTACATCCAGCTGCGTCCGCTGCTTTTCATTAAATAGTGGATTCTGGTTTTTATTGATTCTTACTACAGAGTTTAATTCAGCTTCACCACGGGGCTGTATATCAATAATGGAACCACCAAATATTTTCTGAAAAGCTTTACTTTTTACATTGATCTGAGGGATAAGTCCCTGCCTCAGCTGATTGATTTCGGTATCAGAGTTTGCTTTCCACTTCTTTTGTTTCATCTCACGATCCAGCAAAGCCTCATACTCTTTTACTGTAAGATACTGGGGTGTACTGTAAAAACGGCCGCCAATCCGGTTTCGGATAATGTAGCGCTGGCTCAATGCATCAAATTCTACTTCCCGGGTAAAATTATCCGGAAGGGGTTTAAAAGGGGAACTGCCATATCCTAACGGACGTTTGGCTGTAGTGTCTGTGACCACATTTTTTTTGCCGACAGTATCTAGCCGGCTGGTGTCAGTTTGGGCCAGGCTTCGCCCGACCACCAAGATCAGGAGAACGCTCAGGCAAGAGGTAAAGATTTTTTTCAAGTTGCAGATGAAATAAAATGTTTATATCAGGTTGTTTAAAGAGCAAGCAGATAGAATAATACAAAGGTAATGACTTAATTTGTTTCATTCATAGAATATTATTGAAATAATATAGCTCATAATTGTATAGACCTCAACTGATTATTGCACGATCTTGCTTATATTTGCATCACTACCCTTGAAAACCATGAATATGAACAGAACTTGGAAAATCTTTTGTATGGTTACTGCATTTAGTCTGAGCTACTCCGGTAAGGCCCAGACCAGTAACGCCGCTAACTTCAGTGTACGCTATAACTTTTTGTACAATGCCAACGAATTGCTGGATCAGTACCAGCGTGACATAGTTCCTACACCACAGGAAGACTATGATAAACTGCTGCCAGTCTTTATCAGTTATGCAGAGAAACCTGATTTAATGAATAAGGTAATGACAAAAGCCAAAACCATTATTATTGAAAAGGGGAATAGTAAATATATGGGACTGGCCCATCTGCTGATGGCCAGGGCAGCCTTTAATAAAGGCGATTATATGATAGCCATCGCTTATAGCGACGACATTATTAATGATTATGCAAATGACAAAGAAATCAATGCCGGGGCAATGGTTGTCAAAGCGAGGGCTTTGTTCGCCATTCATGATATAGAGAACGGTTGCCGCGTTGCTGCACAGGTTAGCGAGCAGGCCCCCACAATGATAGACATGAAAGTGGAAGCCTACGCGGTGGCGGCACAGGGAGCTATTTACAAAGGTAACTGGAACCAGGCACTCAGCTATCTGGGCCAGGCCATCAAATACAGCCATACCGCTGAAGAAAAATCCAGGATGCATTTTGTTAGTGCGCAGCTGCTGGAAAAAACCCGTCAGCCGCAGCTGGCTGCAGAACAATATAAAAAAGCAAAATCTACTGCTGCCTTTGAAGAACTAAGGCTCAATGCCATCATCCGTGAAATGGAACTTAACCCTTCCGCCCAGCAATATGAAAACGGGGTACCGGAAGATCTTACACGGCTCCTGAAACAAAAGCAATATCAGGACTATCAGGATCAGTTATTTTATACGATAGGAAAATATGAAGAGAAAGCAGGCAATACTGCTGCTGCCCTTGCCCATTATTTGCAGGCGGCTAAAATAAATGGTAGCAATGCATTGCTAAAAAGCAATGCATATGCGCGTGCTGCTGATTTGCAGTTACGCATCAGCAAAGAGTATGACCAGGCGAGTGCAAACTACACACAGGCGATGAGCATATTGCCAAAATCTTACAATAATTACAGTCAGCAGCGATATAAATTAAAGTACAGCAAAGAAATCAGTGAACGCTATCAGGCTTTAGCTAAAGCAGATACCTCAGGGAGAGATATAGCACCGATACCTTACAATGATCAGATCGTGACCGCCTATTATGATATTGCAACTATGTATTTCCAGGATCTGCAAGATAGCGTGGAGGCAGAAAAAGTCTACACCCAGATCAATACCAGGTTTCCTAAAAACAAGCTGTCAAAATCCGTAGATTATGCACTTAATCTGTTAAAATCACGTCCGGGTGGCATGGATGGCAAGACATATGCCATAGGGAATGACTTCCTGACGAAACATGCACAGCGTGAATTTGCGCAGGCCATTACTGAAGCAGCACTCTTAAACCGTGACAGGAACCGTAAGCTGGAAAGAGACCTGCAGTTTTATGATGAGGGCAGCTCTGCAGAAAAGCCAGCGCAGGAAATAGCCAGTACACTGGCTCCCTTACAGCCCCACACGCTTAGCCTGGCCAAACCTGTTACCAGCATTGCTGCTGCACCTATCTTAAGCCCGGTAGCAGCACCGCTAAGCACGTCGAAAAGCCCTGGGCCGCAAATCAACTTTTCTAAAGAAAACGAGCTGGCCTCCTACTATTTTATGATTGCGGTTGAGGACGGGTCGCTTAACATGAGCCCGTCCAGGTTTGGGGTAGGTGAATTTAACCGGAGCAGATATGCAGAAAGCAACCTGCGCCACCGTTTACTGGAATTTGAAAAAACCCAGGTCATTTACGTAGGTGTGTTTAACAGCCTTACAGCGGCTAAAGCTTACGCCGCTGAAATTACCCCACAGCTTAAGTCTATCATGAAAACAGCTGGTGCGAAGTATAGCAGCTCAATTATCAGTAAAGAGAACCTGGAGAAGCTGGAGTCTGATGAGATTTACCGGGTGTATGAAGATTTCAGTAACAAGTAATTTTCATACCCCTTATTTTTCAGCGGCTAATAATTCAGCAAGTTTTGCGGCAAGCCTGTCGCCCCTCAGTCCTTTTGCTACCAGCTTTCCATCTCTGTCAACCAGAAAATTGGCAGGGATAGCATTTACGCGATAGGCCCTTGCCACCTCATTATCCCAGGATTGCAGGTCAGACACTTGTGTCCATTCCAGGTGATCATCTGCAATAGCCTTTATCCATGCATCCCGGGCACCGGGACCGTCCAGAGATACGCCCAGTATGGTAAAACCCCTGTCTTTAAAGCGATGATAGTTGACAATTAATTGAGGGTTTTCTTTTCTGCAGGGGACGCACCAGGAAGCCCAGAAGTCAATCAGCACATATTTACCTTTAAAATCCGACAGATTAACAGGCTTTCCATTAACATCATTCTGGGTAAAGGCCAGCGCTGGCTTTCCTATTTTGGTACGTTGTGCAGTAGCGAAAACCTGTGCCGAGCTTAAACCAGCCTTTGTATTTCTTACCTTCGAAGATAAAGCCAAAAAGGCTTGTTCTGCCTTATCAACAAATAGTTCATGTTCAGCTAATGGGGTTAACGCAGAAAGGCTCAGATAAGAGTCGGGATGTGTCTGGGCAAATTCCAACTGTATTTTATACAGTTTTGCTATCGCTTCCTCATACATCCGGCTGTAATCCTGCAAAAATTTATCATCATTTTTCTGACTTTCCGTGGCCGTCCTAAGGCTCATATTGGTCTTTGTCAAATGCTGCGAAGCACTTTTAATAGCCGCTGTATAGGTCAGGTTATCTGCATTCACGGCAGAATCTGATATTTTCGCGGCAGCTAAAGTATCAGGAACATTAATAGTTATACTGCCCGGCTCAAGATAGAAAGATAGAGCTGCCAACCTGGATTTTTTGGGCTCCCGGTTTAGTGATAATACCGCTTTGACTGGTTCCTCAATCTTTCCTGCTAAACTGAATGACTGATCTTGAACCAGCGCAGAATCAAGTACTTCTTTATGTCCGAGAGGATAACTGAGGTAAATACGTGTGCCATTTTTTAGCCCTGAGCCGGCACCCTTTAGCTCAAAGGCCTGCTGTCCGGAAACAAATAAGGGTATGATTAAAAAGGAAAGTATATAAAGTTTTTTCATAGTTCGCTATATTGTATATCTACCACTTTGCCCAAACCGGTAAATGAGTTGGTATAAAAAGAAAGGTTACCCATCAAAGCCGGCGCCTGATAAAAATCAACTGAACCAGAGGTATTAGGATTCTGTTCATCGTTGCTTCCTACAATAATCCCAAAACCTGGACAGCCTAATCTGGCCAGAAAGCCAGGGATAGAGCTGGCGGTATACACTGTAAGTGTATTACCTTTTAGCAGTGATATTTTTCGGTTGCCATAATCTTTGGCAACTTTTACAATTTTGTTATCCATATCATATTGATACAATTTGTTGCCGCTTACATAGAACAGATATCCATACTGCTGATCGAGCATAAACTTATCAGCATTTGCTATGCCTGTCAGCCGCGTAGTAATATCTTCAAATGAATTTACACTCACTGCGATGGAAGTAGATACAGCGGTTGGATAGGGAAATCCAATCCGTGCCAGATAATAGCGTTGATTTTTATCTTTTAATATAGCTGCTACCTGCCCGTTAAACACGCGCGTTGAACCCATCCATACCAGGTCCTTATCCACTGCTGCCAGATTGAGGCCCTGACCTGAAACATTTAATACCGTGGCAGCACTCGACGAGTAATTACTGCGCAGGAAGCGTTTGCCCTGCGTATCAAAAAATACCGCATGCATAAAGTTATTGTATGGTGCCGCCACAAATTCTGAGATCGGAAATGTTCCCATACTGCCGGCAATTCGGTTGATAGGCGTTCCATATAGCGAGTACAGATAATGGTACAGGTAAAGCTGGTGGTCCCTGTAAGCATAAGCACCCCCGGTAGTGCCCGGATAAATTGCCGAAACATGGTCAGGCTCTCCTGAAACTGTTTCGTTTGCAAATGAGTTACGGATTTTATCCCAGGTAAAACCAGTAGTAATATTAACCCATTTGGTTTCTTTATCAGTATTCATATACAGCCTGTAGTCAGCACTGTTATTAATCGCGTCTCTATTATCAAATGCTGATAACGATACCGGCTTACCTTCCAGTTCCATTGAACTGCCTGTATTGATATCTTTGATCATTCCGGTAAAATCGCGGTAAATAACCGGGAAAGTATTCCAGTTATTACGGTCTTCCTGATAGAAATCTAATCTGGCCTTACCATCAATATCATTTAACACAAACCACCCGCCGGGCAGGAATGAACCGTACACTTCAAGCTTAAAGCTTTTTTGCCAGCTGATCCCGGTGGCCCTCTCAGTTACCACATAATATCCATTGTATTTTCCAATAGAAAGAGGCAAAACCACATCAAGGTTTTTGCCGTTGTGGATCACCTTTTTGCCAACGGTAGTACCTAAATAGGCAAGCCATTCAAAAGAATAATCATTGTCATTGATGTTTTTTCCAGTCATAAACGTTAATCCCGGGGTAATACTGGCTTTGGTACCAACACTGTAGCGATAGGTATCAGCAATATTCTGGATCCCCAGTGAGTCTACTGGTTTGTAATCATAATTACCTACATCTTTCCGACAGCCAGATAGGGTCATAACAGCTGTGTACACAATCAATAATATAAAAAGTCTTATAAAATATCGTTTTTTCATTTTCAGTTGCATTAATTAAAGCTTAGTATTAAGTGGCTAACTGCCCCATTTTTATTTCCTGTCCGTTTTCATCTTTATATACCCGCCCCTGGGCAGCTTCTTTATCAAGCCAGTAATACATATACCGGGAATATGAAACAACCTGCGTGGAAGTAGGTGCCTTACCCAGCGGATCATAGAAAAAGTCAGGCGAAAGCTTAAGTACTTCTATCATCAGACTGACTTTTTTGCGTGAATATGCACCAAAGTATGAGATAATGGTACTTCTTCTGCTATAGGTTGTCCATAGATAGGATACCCCAACAATATCATCCATCAGAATTTTATAGTTAGTATAGCGTACTGCCGTATCGCCTAATTTCGTATTGAACAAATTGTTTTGTTCGAGTACCAGGCTAAGCTGAAATTGTTGTGTGGCCATATCTGCTGTTCTGTTAATCTTAATCAACAGGGTATCTACTACCCTACCAGCACGCATTAATGCCGGGCGTAAAAAGGTATAATGCGTACCAGATACAGCAGTAGTAGAATCGGTAGTTTTCAGTTGAAAAGGTCTGTCATTACTGCTGGGGTTTCCGGTAACAGCTATTGGAATCGCTACAATAGAGTCTTGCACGCTATAGCCTGAGAAACCAAAAGAAACTGTCTTCAACAGCCTGGTCTTTGAACTGAGGGCTTCCCTAAAATAGATACTGCTGCCATTGGCAGTTTCATCATACAATTCAAGACCTTTTTTGTCGCAAGATTGCAGAAAAAAGGCTGCAAACATCAGTAAGAGTAAACTAGTTTTGATCTTCATTATATCTTAGTATTTATCGTGAACTTAATTCTGAATCAGGTATCGGTAATACATACTTATCTGGCACAATGGAATAGGTTCCTGTGCCCGAAACCGTATTAGGACTAGCGATGCTGGTAAAGCGGTTACGCTTATAATAATACCAAAGCTGTCCCTCACCATAAAATTCTTTGAGATATTCTTTAGTTAGTTCAGGGCGCAGCAATGCAGGATTAGTAAGATCAAGAGCGATATTGCGTTTTTGCCTGACGGTATTAAGGTAAGCCAATCCCCGCACAGGATCTGTTTCGCACTCGGCAGCTATATAATATACTTCGCTTAACCTGATCAGGGAGATAGTATAGCGCCTGCTCAGCGCAGTGTTTGCCATATCCTGATATTTTATGAATGTCCTGAAGGTGACCGAGCCACCAGATGGCAGAGGCCAGGAATAAACAAAACGGTAATCACCCTGGTTCCCCTCATAAACATTGTCCACATAATTATTTGCGCCGGTGGCCAGAATGTTCAGATCTGTAATCGCGGAAGAGAAAAGTGAATTTTGAAGGTTGTAGAGCTTACTGTTAAAAGTACCGAAAAGAATTTCCGTAGAAAAAATCCTGTCGGCATCTGCAGCATTTCCGGTAGCTGCGGCATTTGTTACCCATGGAAATTTAGCGCTGACGGCAATCACATTTTTTGCCAATGTAAGCGCCTGCGCTTTATCCTCCGCTGTGCCGCTCCATAAAAGTACCCTTGCTTTTAATGCCATAGCTGCATATAAGTTAAGGCGATAACTGTTGTGATTTTCTGTACCGTTTTGCTGTACTATAGCATCATTTTTTAAATAAATGATAGCCTGATCAAGGTCATGCAAAATAAATCCCAGCACTTCGTTAGCTGGCAGGAAAGAACCCACATTTGCACTTACTGTCTCATAATATGGAATAGCAGCTGCAGTTGGATTATTGGCATATACAGGACCGAACAACCGCAGTAAATCGAAATAGGCTAAGGAACGGATAGCCATAGCCTCTCCCATATACTGCTTTTGCTGGCTTTCGCTCAGTACCGGAGGCTGCTTTTTGAGGTTATCCATAAATTGGTTAGCATTACCAACAACGGTATAGAGGCCCTTCCAGATTTCTTCAATACTGGCTTTAACAGATTCATCAGTGTAATTGTGATGAACATAGCTATAGTATTTGGAGTTAGTTGCAAAGGCATTATAGCGGTGCGCAAAGAGATCAAGTTTATCCAGTGTGAGGTTCTGTCCATACAATGCATTTGAACCTAATTTCAGATACAAGCCATTTATAGCTTCAGCTATGCCTGCAGGTGTACCATAAATCTGCTTTTCCGTTAATTTGTCTTCCGGCTGTACATCAAGCCATTTACCACATGAGCTGAGTAGTATAATGCCCAGGAGAGCAATTCTTATATATATATTCTTTGCCATAACTTATTGTAAAGTAGCAGATAGACTGAGTGAGAAAGAGCGCGCATATGGGTAATCGATGCCCCGTTCTTTGCGTACCGTAGAAAAATAGTATAGATCGTTTGTATAACCGTTTAGCCTCAAAGTTGAGATCCTCGCTTTTTCCATCCACATGCGTTTGGAAAATTCATAGCCAAGACTAACAGATTCGATAGAAAGGGCATCTTCCCGCTGCACAAACCTGGAAGACATATTGGTGCTGCCTGTAAGGGAAATGGCTTTAAACTGGGCAGCGTCGCCAGGCTGCTGCCAGCGGTCGTACAGGGCACGCTTATCAAGATTATTATTGATTATCCTGTTCAGTGAAATATTTTCCACCTTGTTGAACAATACCTCATTCCATACATCCCTGTTCAGAATGTACCGGGTATACACAGATAGATTAAATCCTTTATAGCTCAGGGTATTACTTAATACCCCCTGTAGAACAGGTCTGCTGTTTCCTACCTTAACAATGTCATCATAACTGTATTTGAAAGACTGTGTACCATCTTTTTTACGGAATATTTCCTGCCCGCTTGCCGGATCAATCCCTAACGAAGGCACAGCCCATATATCGTAATAATCATACCCGTCCCTATATCGGGTCAACGAGTTCAAAGACTGCAGGCTTTCATTTAATCCTGAAAGCATACCATTAAATCCATTGTACTTCTGCCGCATAGCAGTACCTGTAAAACCTACGAACCAGACTATCCTTCTTTCAGGTTTATAGACCGGGGCAAAGCGGATTGTACCTTCTATACCCGTAGTATTTAAATTGCCTGCATTGATCGGATAGTTAGATAAAGATGTGGAAGAAGGCAAATCAATAGCCAGTACCAGCGGACGGGTGTATTTCCTGTAAGCGTTCACCTGCAGCGTTAAACGATGATGCAGCAACTCCGCATCCAGGCCAAGGTTTGTCTGGTATGTATTCTGCCATTTTAAATTCGCATTTCCTAACTTTTCCAGGGCTACCCCCTGACCAAAATAATTGTAGTCTGGCAGGTAGCTGTAGGTAGAGATGCTGCTGGCAGAAGCAAAGTTCTGGTTCCCGGTTACACCGTATGAGGCCCTCACCCGCATTACATTTATCCACTCAGCATTTTTAATGAAGTTTTCGTTGTGCAGGTTCCAGCTTACTCCAAGTGCAGCAAAGGGCTGATAGCTGTTAGCAAGGCCAAAAGAAGTAGATCCATCATAGGTGAACGATAAGTCCATATTGTAACGTTCATCATATGAGTAATATCCATTAGCAATGATAGAATTCCGTCTGGCAATGCTTTTAATAGCGAGCGGGGTTCCGCTTTCCTGATAATTATAGGCAAAGCGGGGATTACCATTGGTAGAATTTGGAAAACCTTCGGCTACAAAACCTTTCAGTTCGTTACTTTTATCCTGAATTTCGGCGCGGAGGTTGGCCTGATAAGCATGTTTACCATGCTTTTCGGCATAGGAAGCCATAACATTTGCTGTATAAAAAAGACCGTCAGTATGCCTGTAGTTATAATTACCTTTTTTTAAGGCATCTGCATTTTCAAAATCCGTATGCAAAGGAGATTTAAATACATTGCTGCTGGTAGAACTGTTAGAAAACTGCACTGTACCCTGCAGACGGAATTTTGAAGACCAGTCATAAATAACCTGGAGGTTATTTGTGATGGAAAGATTAGTAGAGTAATTAAAACTATTTAGTGCAGCATTATAAAGAGGGTTGCTAACTTCAATAAAATTCGATGGCTGCGGACTATAATAATAACCATTAGTACTAGAATCATAGAAACTAAATACATACGGATTAGCATTGCCTGCTTTTTCATAATAAGGATTCATATTTACCCAGGTAGAGAAACTTCCGTAATTTGATTCATCTGCATGGTAACCGCTGACATAAGCGTTGTTGTTCACTTTTAATTTTTGCGAACGGTACGTAAGGTTTAACCTGGCACCCCAATCTTTTCTGCCTGATCCTATCATAGTTCCGCGCAGCGTTCTGTAATTACCTCCCACATTAAATGTTAATGACCGAGAACCGCCCTCTGCATATAAGGACTGTCTCTGTGATAAACCCGTCTGCAAGGGATCGGTTAACCAGTATGAATCAACTCCACTCATTACCTTTTGCAATTTCTGTGAATACAATGGATCATAATATAAATTTTGCAGTTCGGGATAGAGTGAGGGTGCGTTATATACGCCCGACAATTTTTCGAACTGTAATTTTTCAGCAGCGTTCATCATACTGTAGGCACTAAGATCCGGGGTTTCTAAAGTATAATCAGAGGTATAGCTCAGCCTGATTTCACCGGCTTTTGGCTGTATAGTTTCCACAACAATTACCCCATTTGATGCACGTGAACCATAGATCGCCGTTGAAGCAGCATCCTTCAGTAAAGTTATTGCCGCCACCCTGTTCATATCCAGGTCAACAATTGTTCTAAGCGTGGTTTCAAAACCATCCAGAATAAAAAGCGGCTGATTAGGATCGTCAGAAAATTCATCTCTCAGGGAAGCCGTGGTTATACTTGATTGTCCACGTAATTCAAGACCAGGTAATGCATTTGGATTGGAGCCTGCGCGGTTATTTTCCAGGAGTATCATTGACGGATCCAGAGAGCGTAAGCTTTTAATGATGTTTACATTACCGGCACGCTTCAACTCCTGTCCGCTATATACAGCGGCTGCACCGGTAAAAGTTTCGTTAGCACGGACAGTCATACCTGTTGAAACTACAGCTATTTCCTTAAGCGATGTGGTACTTGGCTTCAGCGAAATTGTATGCAGATGTGATGTGACAGTAAGTCTTTGTGTGATGTAACCTATGAAAGAAATGTTTAAAGCCGTACCGTTCCGGATATTATTGAGCACAAAAAATCCCTGTTCATCTGTCATCACCCGTGTCTGGCTATTACCGCCTGAATTGGTCTCCACAGTTACAGTTGCGCCGGCAATAGGGCGTCCGTTTTCATCATGAACCGTTCCCTTTACTATTAGTAAATTGGAACTATTTCCGACAGTGGTAGGAGGTGTCTTGATATTTGTATAGGTGATATTTACCAGTTTGTCATTGATAGTATATACCAGCGGCTGACCTTTAAATATCAGGGGAAGTACAGCCGTAATTTCATTACCAGAATATTTTACGTTAACCGGATTTGTTTTTTGCAAATCGGCACTGTTGTAGATAAACGCATAACCACTTTGTTTGCGTAATGTTCGTAATACACTTTTCATTGGCGCATCTTTCACATCGATATGTATTTTCTGCGCGTGTGTATTAACCGTTAGCTGGAGGGTAAAAAATAGTAACAGGAAGAGTGATAATTTCATGATTTTTTGTAGTACGAGATCTGTATGTTGTAGTAAGCCGTTTTAACTTTTAATAATAACTTGACGTCCTTTGATAATGAACTTCACATGAAGCTGTTGTTCCAGGGCCTGCAAAATACTTGATAAAGGGGTATCTCTAGGAATCTCTCCAGACAGTGACTTTTTAGTAAGATCATTTTTGTTAATGAACTCAATATCATACCAGCGTTCAAGCTGTTTTAGTATTTCATGCACATCCTGCTCATCCAGCACAATAATATTATCTTTCCAGGCTATGTAGTCAGTTACATCTACCTTACTAATACTTATTGCACCAGCCTTTACAATAGCCTGATCTCCCGGTATCAGTGATCTGAAATTGCTTTTAATTGTACGCAGAGCTATACTTCCGTTAATCAGTGTAGTGACGGTGTTACTTTGATTATAGGTGTTCACATTGAATTCGGTACCTAGAACTTTTATGGTCTGCATTGCGGTTTCAACCAGAAATGGATGATTTTTATCATGCGCAACACTGAAATAAGATTCACCTTGTATTTTGACTATACGTTCTGCCCTGGCAAATTGGGCTGGATACGTAATAGCACTGGCAGCATTTAACCAGACCTGGGTGCCATCAGCTAACCTTACCCTATATTTACCTGCCTTCGGAACAGATAAAGTGAATGTTTTTCCGGCTATATTCTCCAGTAAAACTGAACCATTTTCATAGCGGAGCTGGTTACCATCTATCTCAACACCTTCCATTTTTCCATTTAATGACAAAACCTTACCATTGTCTAAAGTTAGCGTAGCCCGGTTTGTACCTGGAAGAATATCGTTTTCTTTTGCAATTACAGCCGCTTTATCAGTACTGTTCAAATTAAAGTCAGACCAATAAAAAAAACTGCTTATGAGCATCAATATTGCTGCTACAACGGAAGCGTATCGCCAGTAAGTAGATGTAGAAATAACCTTGAGTGGTTTTATTTTCTGTATGGACCTCAGCACTTTATCTTCCAGTCCGTCTACAATTATGTCGATTTCAGTAATGGAAGGCTCAGCATTATAATCCTCATTTTCCAGTTCTCCTGCTATAATAGATTTAAAAGACGCCTCGTATGTAGGATCTTGTATATATCTCTGCATTTCGGCAGCTTCATCAGCTGGTAAGCTATCCTGAATGTGCTTTTTAAATAATTGTCTTAGCCTTGCGTTTTCCACTGAGCGGTTGATTACGTTATTATACTATCCAATACGTTTCAACCCAAAAAACCAATGATGAAAAATGAATATTTTTTTCAACAACTTGATAATCAAAATAAAAAACTTTTATTAGACTTAATAATCTGTGTGAAAATCAATTTATATGCTACGCGAAACGTATTCAGAGATTAATTCAAAAATATATATTGAGCAGCTAAGAGGGCAAGGATTGTAGTATGATTTTTTAGGTAGTCACGCAAAATCTTATTGCCTTTAGTAATATGAGAATTGACGGTGGCAGATGAGATCGACAATATTTTTCCAGCTTCCTCGTAACTCCGGCCCTCCAGTTTACAGAGTTTAAAAACAGCCCTGGAAGGTTCAGGAATCTTATCAATAAGGCTGTTCAGTAATTCGCGGTTTTCTGCTTTATATAAACGTTCTTCAATATGGCTATACGCTTCGCCAGCGTGAGTTTGTTTGTAGCTCGTTAAAAACTTCTTTTCACGTTCAGCTTTGCGTATAGCATCATAAATCAGGTTTTCTCCAATATGGAAGAGATAAGCTTTTAGTGGCAAATCTTCATTTATTTTATGCCGGTGAAGCCACATTCGTATAAAAAGTTCCTGCAGCACTTCTTCGGTATCTTCCGAAGATTTCAAAATACGTAGGATACGTTTTGCCAGTAACCTTTTGTAGGTTTCCATTAACTTGGTGAATGCATGTTGATCCCCATCCTTGAGTTTCAATACTAATTCTCTTTCATCTGTATTTAAACCGGATTGCATCTTAAATAGATTGGCTTTAAAGATACAAGTTAACGAAAAGACTGGAAATAGCAACCGTTAAATATCTTAATTACAGGTATTCAGAATGTAATTAAGATTCCAGATCATAAATCAAAGATTAATTAAAGCAATTGCGACAGCAATCTGCTCCTCATTAAAGTTCCCTGGAACCACCTTACAAAAGATTCTTTATTCAAGTGATCTATAGCTATAAATGTCTTATAATCATATAGGCTGGCTACCAACAGATAACTTAGGATTAGATTGATATACTGTTCCGAAAATCGTTTTATCTCCGATGCAGTACCAGATTGGAACACCTGATTAGAATTATTTAAAAATGTTTCTGTCCAGAGTTCAAAATTTTTAAGCGCCAGCTTTTCTGTAGCCGAGGCCGCTGTTTCTTTAAAGCACAAAAGACGTAAAATAGAACATTCAGAAACTGAAAGTCCCGCTTGCAGCACTTCATAATATAACTGCGGCGAGTAGTTGAAAAAGGGAAGCGATGTGTACATAAGATTATCGTTAATCAAAGGGTGATATGACAAATCAACAGATTAAAACAGATACGTATGCAGGTTAAGATGTTCAGATTTCGGATATGGAACACATCAAAACCTTAAAAAATAATAAAGCAGGCACTTTACAATTTTCGTTTTAAGCTTTTCCAGGAGATTGCTGCATTTGAAGATACTGGGTAGGATTTACCATTTTGTATTTCTTGAATGCAATAAAAAAGGTAGTCCGGGATGAAAAGCCTGCTTCAAAACCCAAGCCTTCCAGTGTGAGATCTTTCCAGTCATCCTTTACCATACGGTCTACTACATAATCTATCCGGCATTCATTAATAAAATCATTAAAGCCTTTATTATATATAGTGGCCAGCAAATAGGATAAAGCTCTTGGTGGTATATCACAGATCCTGGCAACTTCCTGCACTTTCAAACCCTGGGTCCTGAATAATTCCTTTTCTACTACTATGTGATCAAAACGTTGTTTATATTCAAGTAAATCATCTTCGGTATAAGGAGCTATAAGTGATTTTTCAGGTATAACTACTGTTTCTTCTAAATCAATTACTTCGTTATGCATCGGCTCTTCATTAATAGCTGGGGGATGTTCAGCAATAATCAACCTTCCGGCACCCCCACCATACAAGAGTGATGGCGAAAGATACAGATAAATAGGAAAAACAATATAGCATACACATAGCAACAGGAGGCCGATGTTAACCATATAACCTAATTTAATCAAGCCCAGTAACATGAGTATATTATACAAGAGCATAAAGAAAAAGAGCGAAATCTCCGTAAAAGTTAATACCAATACCCAGCGGTAAAGCTTGCGTGACTGTTTTGAAGGCATTGCTACTTGCCGGTAGTATTTATAAATGAGTCGGCACTGTAGATAAATGTAAATAAAGCCCTGAAGTGTACGCGTTAAGAAATGAACACCCAGAAAAATCGCGCCAGATTCAATGGTAAAAACAGAACGGCGGTCATCTGCTACAAACTGAATAAATTCATATCCCTTTCTGTCCAGGAAAAAGAAAAATAGCAAGGCTGATATTGCAATCAATACGGAGGGCAGGAGATGAATCCAAATCCTTTTTAAATTGATTGAACCATAAAGTGCAACAAATGTATAGATGTATATGGAAGGTGGAATCAGATAAAATACGGGAACAACAAATTTAAAATACGCAGACATCTCTGTCATTACATTTGCCAGGAAGAGTATCTTGAAGAAAGCATCCAGCCCAACTGTTAACAATACAACCGCCAGTAATTGATTGATACGGTTTCTACCCTTTCCTACAGTAATGAGGATTATGCTGGCAAGAAAGGATAAGATTACACCTGAAAAAATTAAAGCACCTAAAAATGTTTTCATAAAAATCCTTATACTACAACCACCAACAGCACGCCCCTAAAAAGGATTTAAAAATAAATATCAATTATAGAGAGAGCGTGTTTATTACAATGATTACAAGTTCAACAGCAACGTTGTTTTTACAAGAATTCAACCTGATTAGGAGACAAAGTTAATGCGATTATTTTTTTTTAAAGAATAAGCTATAAACAAAAAAAACCGTACCTGATTATCAATCAGTCACGGTTTTACAAATACTGTATAACTTATAATTTAGGCCAGATCGGCCTTTATTTTAAAAACTTCATCCCTCAATTCATTTACCGTAGCTTCAAAATCATTGAAATACTGCGTAATATTTTGAATGGTTTTGTTGAGGCAACAAGACACCTTTGCATTTACTTCCCATAGTTCACGTATATCGTCAAGTTTAATCCATTCAGTTTTATACCTTTTATTATCTGGCACAAATGAAAAAGCACCAGATTTGCGATCATAATCCATTAACCTGCGGGTTGAAATATGCTCGTCCAGCACCACCACATAAATAGTAGAGCGGGATATTCGCTTAAAATTTTCCACTGCAGTTGCTACTACAAAATCGTGAGAACATAATACACCGTCCATACTATCATCCTGCACTTCAAAAGCACGGTGATTGCCGGCAGGCAGCTGCGGTACCGGAAAAAAAAAGTCGGGCAATGTTTCTGTATAGGCCGGATCTGCTCTATTCTCCAGGTATGTTAGTTGTTCTGATACGGTGATTACCACATTTTTTTGTGGATTGCGCAATTCTGCGCCATCAGGCGGACTGGTAGCAAGCGCTTTTAAAGGAATTGACGGAGTACCTTTTAATTCATCATCCAGTACAGATTTAACGTTTGAAATTACTGCTTTTAAATCTGACCCATGCAGTATCCATTCATAATCCTTACAGTAAAATTCCGCCACTTTTGATAACACTGTATAGGAAGGAAATTGCTTACCTAGCTCCAACTGTGAATAATGACTTCTTGATAAGCCTAGAGTCTCAGAGATTTCTGCCTGAGAAAGGTCCCGCTCCAATCGCAGTTTCCTTAATCTTTCACCTATATTTTTCTTTGAAACTATTTCTTGCATCTGATTTTGTATTGCATACACTAATAGGATTACATACGATACCTAACTGTAGATAATGAGTTAACAAGGTTACCCTTGTTAAAAAGCAACAATATTTTTAACGAAATGCTGCCAATCATACTCAACAATTTAATGCTGCGATGTACAAAAATTATGCCGCACATTGAAATATTCTGTTTCTTTATTAAACTAAACACACAATTATCACCTTTATCTTTAATACATCCTGATGATTACATTTTTTGATCTGGCAAATGCTACAAATTATAACAATATTCATGTGACCTGATAATAAGATACAATTCCTAATTCCTTAAAAGGCTAGCACCATTAAGGCACCACTTATGTAAATCAACTATGATCCTTAACAGTTCGACACCTCATTGTTTACAAAATAGTAGATACGTTAGTAATACGAATTGCGCACTGCTGGCTACAATAGTAAACCGCGCCATTGTTTACGTCTGGAAATAAGCTTCCCTCGCCTATCTTCTTTGTATTAGATATCACATTCTGTGATTTCTAATCCGATAGTTCTTATGTGGTCATCTGAATATATAGGCATATATATCCAAATAATAGCCGGAAATGAGTCAGAAAATCACGAAGTAGTTATTTCGTTTAAAAATTTATTTTTTATTTTCTATCATTATTTAATTTATATTTTTCTATATTCGATTATCGAATGATAATAAAGAGAATATACGTATATACTTACAGGTATGATCATTTGTACACCTTTTACCATCGGCAGTCAGCGAGGTATGTAGATAAAAACCCGTAATGAATTAGGTGTAATGTGTACGAACTAATTAATTAATTTATAAAAGCTAATGAAAAAAATCATACTAGCCATAGTATTGGCCATGCTTTGCCTTTTTTTTAAGATGCAAGCACAGGGCCAAACTTACAAAACAGCCCCCTTAAAGATCGGGGACAGGCTCCCTTCGTACTTCTGGACCGCTAAACATAAATTTTATCGAAATGGAAAAGTGACGCTGGAGGATTTATCCCTTTTAAAAGGTAATATTCTTGTAATTGACTTTTGGGCTTCCTGGTGTACCAACTGTATAGACAAGTTTCCGAAAGTGGCTGCCCTGGCCAAACGATTTAAAGGGGTGGCTAATGTAGTTCTGGTCAATACAAAGGGGAATAATGACAATGAACATACTATAAACACCCTTTACGAGAAGTTAAACATAACACCCAAAACTTTTACGATGCCAAGTATTATAGAGGATACTTTAATAAACCAGCTTTTACCGCATACCTTTTTACCTCATTATATGTGGTTTAACAGAGAAGGCAGGCTTGTAGCCATAACAAATGCAGACTTTGTTGGTGATGAACCAATAAGCTCCATGCATCAAAATGATTTAAGGCTGGACAGCCTACGCAAAAAAAGAAAGGAGTTATCTAAATTATGAGAAAGCTCTTATTAATTATTGTAATTATAGCTATGGCCTGCAATGGGCTAAATGCGCAAAGTATTTTGAGCGGACGGGTGGCCGATGCAGCCGATAAAAGGCCGATTCAAAATGTTAATATTATTGTTGAAGACTTAAGAAGTCAAAGCCTGAGTGACCAGACAGGTCATTTTAAGATAGAATCATTATCAGGCAGGCATACACTTAAGTTCAGGCATATTGGCTATAAAACAGTAGACACACTAATTAACTTTCCGCTGAAAGCGCCTTTGTTAATACTATTGTCAGCAAATATAGAACAGCTTGCTGAGGTTACTGTAAATACGGGTTATCAGAATATTGCAAAAGAGAGGGCCACAGGTTCTTTCTATCAACTGGATGAAAAGATTTTGGATCAAAGAGTAGGTGCCAGTATTGTAGACAGGTTAGAGAATATCAGCAGTAGTGTGCTAATTGACAAAAGAAATCCGCAAGAAAAAAAAATTCAGATCAGGGGTTTAAGTACCCTGAGTTCAGAGTTAGCCGTCCCGCTGATTGTATTAGATAATTTTCCCTTTGAAGGTGATATTGAAAATATAAATCCTAATGATATAGAAAGTGTAACCATCTTAAAGGATGCGGCAGCCAGTTCCATTTGGGGAGCAAGGGCAGGTAATGGTGTAATTGTGCTGACCAGCAAAAAGGGCAAATTCAACCAGCCATTTACGGTGAATGCAAATATGAACGTAACCCTTCAGCCTGCACCTGATCTTTATTCAGCAAACCAACTCTCGGTACAAAGTACAATAGATATTGAACGCTATCTTTTTTCCAAAGGTGCGTTTGATAATTTATTAACAGACGAAGCCAGGCAAGCTACTTCACCCATTATGGAGGTACTAAATCAGGTTAAGACAGGAAAGTTATCGCAGCAGCAGGGTGATGCACTCGTAGCTACAATAGGTAGTTACGATCTTAGAGATGACATGCAAAAGTATTTGTACCGCAACTCATTGAGACAACAATATTCATTAAATATGAGTTCTGGTTCAGCTAAAAGCAAACATTTCTTTTCTGCAGGTTACGATGCAAATGCTGCCATTGAAACTGGCAACAGCAATAAGCGCGTAACCTTAAAATATGAGAATACTGTCTCGCTCAATAAAAATTGGCAGTTGTTAACCGGGGTTTTGATCACCAGATCAAATACCAGCTATAACAGCCCTGTTGCTGACGGCGGTTTGCCATCATCAACTGCTGGACCACTACCCTATGCACGCTTAGCGGATGATTACGGCAATGCATTGCCATTAGATATTTATTATCGGAAATCCTTTACAGATACTCTGGGCAAGGGGAAACTTCTGGATTGGAAATACAGACCACTGGACGAACTTAGGAATAAAGACGTTACCAATTCGCTTTCAGAAATCCTGTTAAATTTCGGGTCTAACTACCGCATCACAAAATGGCTTAAAGCCAATGTTAAATATCAATATCAAAAATCATGGACTGAGTCGCAGGAAAATAACACGATAGCCAGCTACTATACCAGAAACCTGGTAAACATGTTTACCCAGATTAATAATGGCCAGGTAAAATACATTGTTCCACCATCAGGTATATTGATGCAGAGAAACACAGTAAAGCATTCCCAATCTTTACGTGCTCAGTTAGACATTAACAAAGGCTGGGGTGCAGACCATCAGCTGGATGCTATTTTAGGGGCTGAAGTTAGAAATGTAGAGACCAATTTTAACGCAAATGATATTTATGGATATGATAGAAAACAACTGTCCCCTGCGCAAATGGATTTTGCCAATCCCTATCCGGTTTTCGCCAATTTAAACGGCGCCAGTTATATTCCAAGCGGATTAAGTGTGAATGAGTTTGTAAACCGGTTTGTGTCTTTATATGGTAATGCAAGCTATACTTTCAAAGATCGGTATACCGTATCAGCCAGTGCCCGTAAGGATGCTTCCAACATTTTTGGAGTAGCAAGCAACCAGAAGTGGCAGCCCCTATGGTCTGTTGGCGCCTTATGGCAGATGAATAAAGAGCAGTTTTATCATTTGGGCGCGCTGGAGAAATTAATCGTCAGGGCAACGTATGGTGAAAGTGGTAATATTAATCCGGATGCCACGGCACTGGCAAAGATTTATTATGGAGATGCCTCCGCTACCAACATCAACTTACCGTATGTTTACCTGACTGATCCCCCAAACCCTAACCTGAGGTGGGAAAAAGTAAAAACATTCAATGTAGGAACAGATTTCGCTTTGAGGAACAACACCTTATCTGGCAGTATTGAATATTTTAGAAAGATCTCTACGGATCTGTTTCATAGCGTACTCTTCGACAAGACCTCGGGCGTTACAGATGCTGTACAGAATTCTGCATCAATAAACGGAAACGGTATTGATGTATCATTGAGGTCTGCGATCGTTGACAGGGAGATGAAATGGAGTACAAATCTGCTTTTTAGTTACGTCACTAATAAGGTTGTTAAGAATTTAAACCCTCCTTCACTTTTGGGCCTGACCAGCAGTGGTCAGGTAATCTACCCTGTAGTTGGGTACAATCCTTATTTAGTAGTAAGTTATAAATGGGCTGGTTTAGACCCTGTTGACGGATCACCGAGGGGTTATCTGAATGGAGAAATCAGCAAGGACTATGCGGCAATCGCAAAGACCTCCGTTGATCAGCAGGTTGTTCACGGGAATGGCTTGCCCGAGATGTTTGGCTCGCTACGTAATCAGATTTCATACAAAGGGTTTTCCATTGCCATAAACATCAGCTATCGATTTGATTATTATTTCAGGCGTCCGGCTTTGAGTTATACCAATTTATATCAGAGACTGATTGGTTATGAGGAATATGAAAACAGATGGAAAAAATCAGGAGACGAACTTGTAACTAATGTACCCTCTCAAATTTATCCGGCAGATTCAAGAAGAGATTCATTTTACCAGAACTCGGAGGTAACCGTAGAGCCTGCGGATAACATTAAACTGGATGAAGTATTTCTTAGCTATGACATGCATATTAAGAAATCACCCTTTAAATCATTCCAGGTGTATCTTTTCAGCAATAATCTTAATGTGATACTCTGGAGGGCAAACAAAATCGGGCTGGATCCTGATAGGGTTTATGGACTGGCATCGAGGCCGACGATTTCGGCCGGATTCAAATTTAGTTATTAATGATCATGAAAAAATTAATTGAAATACGTACAGGAATTGCATTTGTACTACTCATGTTCCTGTTAGCAGGGTGCAAGAAGTATTTGGAGGAAAAACCGGATAAGAAGATTGCCACGCCAGAAAAATTGAGTGATCTTGACGGCATGCTGGATTACTATGCTCAGGTCAATGGAAGGTATCCACAGGCGGCAGAAATAAGTGCAGATAACTATTATCTTACCGATGCAACATGGGCGTCCAGTTCAGAATTGCATCGAAATTATTATCTATGGCAAAAGTATGATGCAGTAAGGGCAGATTGGGCCTATCCCTATGAGAATATTTATATTGCAAATGTAATATTGGAAACCCTGCCAACAATTGACTACGCCGCCTCAGAAAAGTCAAGGGCCGATTACGTTAAGGGGGGTGCATTACTATTGAGAGGTTATTTTTATCTGGCACTGGTGCAGTTATTTGCTCCGGCTTATGATGAGAATAGCGCCGGGACGGATTTAGGCATACCTATAAGATTAACTGCAGATGTTAATGAGGTTTCTATAAGAGCTACGGTAGAGAAAAATTACAGCTATATCATTGAAGCTCTGAAAAGTTCTATCCCTCTTCTGCCTTCTCTGCCCAGGTCCAAACATAGAGCCAGTAAAGCTGGGGCGTATGGAACACTGGCCAGAACCTATTTGATGATGCGGCGATATGATGAAGCAGGGCTATACGCAGATTCTTGCTTAAAGCTGGTTTCAACATTAATGGACTACAATACGATATCTACAACCTCTACCATTCCGTTTAAGCAATTTAATGATGAGGTAGTATACGATACTAAAACCACAGCACCCTCGGCGCTTTTACAAACCAGGGCCAAGGTAGATGAAATTCTATATCAGTCATTCCAAACAAATGATTTAAGAAAGAGCATTTTTTTTAAAGCGAATACGGACGGTAGCAAGGCTTTTAAGGGGAACTATACCGGCTTGAGCAATGCCGCTATGTTTACTGGAATAGCTACTGATGAAATGTATTTGATCAGGGCAGAAGCTTACGCGAGACAAAATAAAACAGATCTTGCATTGGCTGATCTAAACCTTCTGCTTAGCAAACGTTTTAAATCTGGTCAGTTTACGCCAATAACCAATACAGATGCAAAACAGGCTTTAAAATTAATATTGATGGAAAGAAGAAAGGAATTGATGTTCCGCACGCTGAGGTGGTCTGATCTAAAAAGGCTGAACAAAGAACCTGACTATGCCGAAAACCTAACCCGAAAGATAAATGGAGTTGTTTATGAATTGAAGCCAAATGGGATTCGATATACCTTGCAAATTGACGGGGACGTTATTCAAATTAGCGGGATGCAGCAAAATCCTTGATAAAAGATGTAATGGGCACTGTGAATAGTGCCCATACTCAATTAATTCTTCATTAAAATGACATCTTGATTAATAGACGAACCATTTTGCTGAGAAGCCCATAGCTCATCGGCAATCGCATTCAGTTCGGAAGGTACTGGCTGATCTGTGCCAGATGGATCGGTAGTAAGAATTACTCCGCACAGATTTTCACCATCTTCGCAACTATTTTCACTTCTCTCATAATTGGCCACTTTCCGAATTTCTTCTTCCGAATAGTTAGGACCATTATATTTGTAGAAGAACCCTGCTCTTTTTGCTGATGTAGCATTTTTATGGGCTACAGATTTGAAAGCAAAAGTAAATAAGGTTGTAAATACAAGTGCGACTGCTGCAACCGCACCTATAATTTTTTTTGTTCTTGCCATATGGCGGTAATATGCATTTTTGGATAAATGCGAACCTCTAATTGTTGATCTGTCAATAATAGACGCAATAATCGGTTAGCCAAATAACGGCACTATACTGTTAAGGTTAGCAACCTGAGTAGAGTTATTTGGCATCATATTGAAATAAATTCAAGTAATAAATTTCAACAATAATTTTTCCAGAGAGAAGGACAAATGTCCCGAAGTGAAGCACCTTAATTTACTGTTACACAAGACACCATCGTTACTTCTTGTTCGGTGAAAAAGGCATGTAGCGAAATCCCTCACGGTCCTCTTTGGAGGTCACAAACTGTGACCTCCAATTCTCCAGCTTATCTTTAGTATCAGCCACTGGTCTTAAATAATACATTCGGCAATCATGTATCCTTAAAAGTTTAAATTATACCTTTGGCAACGAACTGTAATCAATTTTTTTGATCATTAAAAATACGGTATTTATTTTGGCTGTGATTCTTATATCTTTCCTCAAATCATTAGAGAGAAAAACATATACATAAGTTGTTTGCATCAGACTTCCACTATGCATAAAAGGCCTCCACTGAAAACCTAAACGTTTAAAATCTCCTGTCTTAAATAAGCCTACAAATTTGACTTTTTGCACCTTAAAACCCAACTCTGCGAAATATGGCCTTATGAATTTCATTAATGCTCTCCGTACAATCCATCTATAAATTATTACATTTCCAAGGATGACAAATATTATCGATACTAAAATCACAGAAATGATTATCACAAATTCCATAACTATTTTAAAAAATCTAATCTAAAAATCCCTTCTACCCCAATTCCTAACGCTGCCTTGACTAGCTCAATACATTAGTAGATATACTAAGCATTTTAATTATTTTGTTCAAGTAACACCGCAGAAATTGCAGCTTGGTTAGGAAAACTTTGACCAGCATCACCATGCTGGTACATATGCTTTAAAATCTGCATTTCAGTAATTCCAATTGCACTCGATTGCTTCATACTCAGCAACGCAGAACCACACCTGTTCAGGTTCTCATAATTTTCTTCAATACCATACTTAGCCATCACCGCTGACATCAACCTCTGCACAGTCTCCTTTTCAGGTCTACCTTCAAATACAACATGTAGCATTTCATATGCCTCATCCGCACTTTTACCCGTATTTACAACTGAAGATTGGTTGGTCGTGCTCTCTTCTACAATATGAGTATCTTTTGATCTCATCCTCCCCTCATCATCCCCACACGACATAAATACCAACACAGAAGCATACAATAGCATTAACATTTTTACTTTCATGAGCTATGCTTTCATTTAAATTGAGTAAAAATACACACAACCAAAAAACATTAATTACGGAATCCCGTAAGCTAGTTGTATTTACTTTAATCTAGCGTCTTCCATTCTAAATCCAATCATTAAAATGAGATCTTTCTATTACTAATACTCTCCCATTTATAAACGCCTGTGTCTACAAATTCGCCAGGATTGTATAAAGCCTTATATATCCCAGCTGGATTAAAGGTTTTATTATTCATCAGCGTTGGATAGGTCTGAAAATAATAGTAAAAATAATTAAATAGGTTAACGATGTAAAGACAGTCTTCTGGTGCGTCGTATTCCAGTTCCTGCATTGTAAAAATCTCCTGATCCCTATCAACTTTGAATTTCATTCCCTTTAAAGTATCTACCCTTTTGCCGTTTCGCAAATTATATATTGATACTACAACACCAATTTCACACAATTCAGCTTTCTGAGGAAATGTAATCTTCGATAATACTTTAAATTCTGGAATAGAAATCTTCAGCTTGCTATTAGCGAAAGTTATTTCAGGTTTAATATTTACTGACATTCTTACTGCAGAAGAGGCGTTGAAACTGAAATTGGATAAGCCATCAAAAGTATCAGGTTCGAATATGAAATCTCCGGTTCTAATATCAAAACTGGTTTTGATGCACTGATAAAATTCCTGTGTCAAGCGATTAGGCATAGTTCCATCCTCAAACCCGTTAAGAAGATGAGCAATGCTAGACCTAAACCTACTGCTAAGGACACTAACTTTTCCAAAATTAACCTGGTGAAGTTTGGTAGCGGCCGTCTGTTTCATTGTTTTCGGCTGTGCGCTTAACAATTGACGCCCATTAGATTCTCTATAAACGCTATCTCCTGCAGTGCCCTTGATATACCCTTTTTTTATCTGTGCCATAATTAGTTATTTAGTTTTCATAAAGATATATTGAAAGCTTTTTAGAAAAAAGTATTCTGCTTATCATCAATGGTAATGATAGGAAATGCATGAAAATGCTATGAAATGATAAGGCTAATCTTATTGCATAGTGGTACATTGTTCTATGTAAGAAGGTAGCAGATAGTATATGAGTAAAGGATGAGGATATAATGCCAGTAACATGAGTATACATTTTTCCCCTTAAAAAGGTAGACTCACTGTACACTCATGGCACTGGCATGGCATACTCACTACGATCGGGGCTACTTCGATCTATAGAGCTACATACAGGAGTTGATAGTAATAAAATCCTCCTTTACCGCTACCCTTTCGGGCAACGGTAAGGGAGGAACTTTAGCGTTGCTGATAAGCAATTCTTGCATTCTCAAGTGTTACCGTTCCTATCAGCGGTACCTGAGCAAGAAACAGATCATGAAGTGCGGCCTTAAGAGCATCGACACTGAGTCTACGCTGTAAAAAGAAATTTATGGCCAGATAAGCTTCAATGGCCATTCTCTCTTCAAAAAAGTAGCCTGCCTGAATTAATAGAAGGATACTATCACTCGCTAATAAAAATTCTTCATCGTCCTGTTCCTTGCTTAATTTATTAAATTCAGTATCATCAGTTAGCGTAAAATAATTCTCTATCTCCCCTTCCCCATTAATAATATTGCATCTATAAATGCAAGCGTTAGCAGAACGCTCTTTGGTCATTTCCACCTGTACCTCGGTTTCATCTAAATTGACTGGATAAAACAATAGTGTCTCCACATCTTCCAGTGCCGAGGCTATACAGCGGATATCTTCTGAGCTGTAAAAACCAGCTTACAGCATTTCTACGCTGTTGACATATTCGTCTGGCTTTCCTATCAAAAAAGACAGCTGCATTGGGCTTTGGTTGCAAATGATGCGTTTCATCATAATGCGGTAAAGGATGCCAAGTTCGAAGCGGGTAATTGTTCTGAGTTGTTTCATGATTGTAAGTTTTAGGTATATATTAATTGGGATGATTAAAATTTAGGCATAGCGATTCCAGTAGGATTAAATCCTTTTTAAAAAGCATATAGAAATGAGGTTGCTAAATCAGGGTAGTTAAATCTGCAGGAGATATACCCGACACGTTTGATTCAGCAGTGATATTGCAGGTTAAGAAAAATCTGGTGGGTTGGCAGAGTGTAATGCTATAAAGGATGGCTGAGAAGAATGGTAATCTTTCCTCAGTACCCTTGGCATTAATAATACTATGCCGATTGCACGGAGTGCTATTTGAAAGTTAGGCTGCCTGGGTTCGTAATAAGTTCTGTTGGTGATACAAGTATTTATTGCTATAATGTTTACGGCATTAAAGCAATGAACCTTATTACTAGGATGGATATATATTAAAATATGGCCGCTCCCGCACGCACCAACACCCCGTGAGAAGGACAAGGATAAATCCTTAAGTAAGCAATGCGGAGAGCGCCCATAGTTTCTGTTCAAATATAGAGAAACCAGGGCACTTGTTCCTCCATCACTTTGCTTACTTTAAGATTCTCACGTCTGTTGGTGCAAAGTTCAGTTGGCTTAAATACCAATTATTCTATAATTTGATCGTCGTTACATTAGCACCGATGATCATAATACTAATATCGGAATTGTGATTCTAAGAAGCAAGTAAAATTAATTAATAGTTTAAAATAAAAATATAATAGACATACATGGAATAATTTGAATGTATAAGCTTTATGAATGCAGGCACTCCCTAAGGACAGTGCACTGAATGTTTAACCCTATTGTAGCTATTTATTCTATCTCACAGTTATGTATATTGCAGAATAACAATTTTCAATGAATAGGTCAACTGATATCTACCAGCGAAGGATTAATCAAGTTATCGATTATCTAAATGATAACCTGGATAGATCAGTCCCTCTTGAAGAACTGGCTTCGGTTGCTTATTTTTCAGCCTTTCATTTTCACCGCATATTCGTTGCGCTAATGGGTGAAACTGTCAATGCCTTCACTAACAGGCTACGCAATGAAAAGGCTGCGCGTCTTTTAAAGTTCTCCCTAAACTCAATCACTGAAATTGCAGCCGAATGCGGCTTTTCATCTACTTCAACCTTATCGCGTTCATTCAAACAATACTTCGGTGTTTCACCTGGCCGGTACAGAAAAGGCGAGGAAATAAAAAATAGCAAGATTCGCAAAGATTTACTGACAATAACTCAATATCATTGTGATATAACAGCTGAGGAATTAGAACAACACTTTCCTGTTCAAATAAAGCAACTGCCAGAAAGACGCATAGCATACATTAGGGTAACAGATGCTTTTAAAGAAGGTGTTGTGATTGACGCATTTGCAAAACTGATTAACTGGTCAAAAGAGATGAACCTATATCAATCGCAGACAATTTTCGGCATGTCAAAGGATGACCCCGAGGTAACTCCAAAGGAAAAATACAGGTACGAGGCATGCATAACACTGCCATGGGATTTTAAAGAAACTTCGGAAAGCCTCTTACAAACTATCCTGCCAGCATGTAAATATGCTTTCACAAAAGTATCTGGTGATATTAATTTGGTTGGAGAGGGCATAAATTACCTTTTTGATCACTGGCTGATAAATAGTAATTACGAATGCGAAACGCAGCCCGGATTAGAAGTATTTTTAGATAAGGAAAATGTGTGCAACTGGAGCCATTTTGATCTGGAACTTGGTATTCCCGTTAAAGCAATAAAGAATCTTAAAACAAAAAAATAAATAGATTTTACAGTCAACAGTATTTTATTAAAAATAAACAAAATGAAAAAAGTAACTGGTATAGGGGGCATATTTTTTAAATGCAAAGACCCGAAAGCAATCAACGAATGGTATAAATTACACCTCGGCTTCGAAACAACGCCGTACGGAACAAGTTTTGAGTGGCGCGAAGAAAACGACAGTTCAAAAAAGGGACTTACCCAATGGAATCCCTTTCCAGACAGCACAGAATATTTCGCACCCTCAAATAAGGATTTTATGATCAATTACAGGGTAGAGAACCTGGATCAATTGGTTGAAGAACTCAGGAAGCAGAATGTGACCATAGTGGATAATGTTGAATCGTTTGAATACGGTAAGTTTGTTCATATTTTAGATCCTGAAGGAAACAAAATACAATTGTGGGAGCCAAAAGATTAATACTACCTTTGCAAGAATGAAATACTTTGCTTTACTCATCAGCCTGTATTGTATGTTGCTAGCTATCCTGCCTTGCCAGGACAGAGCAGATATTGCAGCAGAAGTAAACCATGTTACCGTGCAAAAAAGCCATGCCGCCAGTGAAAGGTGCAGTCAGGAAACCTGTCCGCCATTTTGTAACTGCAGCTGCTGCTCCAGCGCAAGGCAAGTCTCATCTAATCCGGTTTTAACCGTTTTCACAAAAGCCTTAGTTTCTATCTATCCAGGGCTATCTGCTCCGGGAACTATGTCTCAGGCCATTTCCGTTTGGCAACCCCCACAGTTAGGTTAATACGTTTGAGTTAATTTATAGCCATTGGTAACACAATGGCCAATTTGCTACGTATTATCTTTTTTTTTATGTTCGAAAAAATAATCTCGTTCTCTATAAAGAACAAAGTGACTATTGGGATTATGACCTTGCTGCTGATTATAGCGGGGGTTTATTCAGCTTATCACCTCCCGGTTGATGCCCAGCCTGATATTACTAATAACCAGGTGCAGATCATGACCCAATCACCCAACCTGGGTGCTCAGGAAGTAGAGCAGTTTATCACTGCGCCAGTTGAGCTTTCTATGGCCAATATTGCAGGGATCATTGAAAAGCGTTCCATTTCCCGGTCGGGAATTTCTGTTATTACGCTCGTATTTGGTGATAATGTAGACATCTACTGGGCCAGGGCACAGGTAAATGCACAATTAAAAGAAGCCGAAAATTCTATTCCAAAGGGATTGGGTGAGCCCATGCTTGCCCCTATTACCACCGGTCTTGGAGAAATATACCAGTATGTTATCCATGCCAAAAAAGGGTATAAAAAAAAATACCCTGCTATGGAACTGCGAACAATTCAGGACTGGCTGGTACGCACGCAGCTTGCAGGCACCGTAGGCGTTGCCGAAGTAAGCGGATGGGGTGGTTATGTAAAGCAATATGAGGTTGCGCTGGACAATGATAAGTTGAATGCCCTCGAGCTCACCATCCCTGATATTTATACAGCCCTGGAGAAAAACAACGAAAATACCGGCGGATCTTATATTGAACAGCAAAGCAATACCTATTTTATCAGAGGGCTGGGCCAGGTTGAAAACTTAGATGATATCTGCAAGATTGTTGTAAAGAATACCAGCGGATCGCCCATCTTAATTCGTGATGTGGCTACCGTGCAGTTTGGCAGTGCAACACGCTATGGCGCAGTAACCAGAAACGGCGAAGGTGAAGTTGTTGCAGGTGTTACCCTGATGTTAAAAGGCGAAAACTTCAGTAAAGTAATCCAGAACGTAAAAGACCGTATGGTACAGGTGCAAAAGTCCTTGCCAGAAGGGGTTGTGATAGAACCATTCATTGACCGTACAGAGCTGGTTGGCCGTGCAATTGATACAGTTAAACGCAATCTGCTTGAAGGTGCTTTGATTGTGGTCTTTGTACTGGTGCTACTTTTAGGAAACCTTAGGGCCGGACTGGTTGTAGCCTCGGTTATTCCTTTAGCCATGCTTTTTGCCTTTTCGATGATGCAGCTCTTTGGCGTATCTGGAAACCTGATGAGTTTAGGCGCAATAGATTTTGGGTTGATTGTGGACGGGGCCGTGATTATTGTAGAAAGTGTGGTCCACCATATCACCACCGGAAAATACAAGAAACAAGGTATTGAACAGTTAAGCGCCGATCAAATGGATACCGAAGTGGCTGAAAGTGCAAGTAAGCTGATGAAATCGGCCGCCTTTGGCCAGATCATTATTCTCATTGTTTACCTGCCTTTACTATCCCTCATCGGTATTGAAGGAAAAATGTTCAGGCCAATGGCCCAGACTGTTGCGTTTGCTATCCTTGGTGCCTTTATTCTTTCTTTAACCTATGTGCCCATGGCCAGTGCGTTGTTTTTAAGCAAGAAAACCTCTTATAAACGCAACATCTCCGACAGTATTATTGAATTTTTGCAAAGGGTATACCAGCGCACATTGATTGTGGTTTTAAAGGCTAAAATTATAGTGGTTACTGTAGTTTTTATTCTCTTTGCGGTGGCTATATGGCTATTTTCGGGAATGGGCGGAGAGTTTATTCCAACTCTAGAAGAAGGAGATTTAACGGTAGAAATTTCAATGATGCAGGGCACTTCCCTATCTGAGGTGGTAAAGACCTTCGGAAAGGCTGAAAAACTATTAAAAGATAAATTTCCAGAAATTAAACAGGCCGTAACCCGGATCGGGAGTTCAGAAATCCCAACAGATCCTATGCCCATGGAACGTGGCGATATGATGCTGGCCATGAAGCCAAAAGGAGAATGGAAATCTGCCGCAAACAGATCTGAGATGATGGAAAAGATGGAAGAAACGCTGAGCGAAATTCCTGGGATCAACGTAGAAATTTCCCAGCCCATGCAGATGCGCTTTAACGAACTGATGACCGGTATCCGCCAGGACGTAGCCATCAAAATTTATGGTGACGACCTTGATGTACTTGCCATACAGGCTGAAAAGATTGCACGGATGATTTCGCCCGTTACCGGGGTTTCTGCACCCTATATTGAAAAGGTGTCCGGACTTCCTCAAATCCAGGTAGCCTATAACAGGGATAAGATGGCCCAGTACGGCTTAAACATCAGCGATTTGAATATGATCCTTAAAACCGCCTTCGCCGGAAGCGCTACCGGGGTAGTGTTTGAGGGAGAAAGGCGCTTTGATCTGGTGCTGAGGTTAGACCGGAAATTAAGGGAAAATATTTCTGGCGTTGAAAACCTGCTCATCCCCCTGCCCTCAGGAAACAAAGTACCCTTGAGCCAGGTGGCGGATATTGCTTTTAAAGATTCACCTGCACAGATTTCCCGCGAAGATGGGAAGAGACGGATCTATGTAGGATTTAATGTGCTGGGGCGCGATGTGGAAACTACGGTACAGGAAATACAGGCAAAACTGAACACCGGGATGAAGCTGCCCAGTGGCTACTATATAACCTATGGCGGGCAGTTTCAAAACCTGCAGGCGGCTAAAGGGCGACTAGCGATTGCCGTTCCCGCAGCCCTGCTATTTATCCTGGTACTTTTATACCTTACCTTCCGTTCGGTAAAAGAGAGCCTGTTGATTTTTACAGCCGTACCTCTGGCCTCAATGGGTGGTATTGCGGCACTGATCATCACCGGGCTTCCCTTTAGTATTTCTGCAGGCGTTGGTTTTATTGCCCTCTTTGGAGTTGCCGTATTAAACGGGATTGTTTTAATAGGCTATTTTAACCAGCTGAAAGATGAAGGGCTGGATGATATTTACCAAAGGGTACTGGAGGGTACCAAGACAAGGCTTCGCCCGGTGCTGATGACCGCCTCAGTTGCATCTTTAGGTTTCCTCCCTATGGCCTTATCTACCAGTGCCGGTGCCGAAGTGCAGCGCCCGCTGGCAACAGTGGTTATCGGTGGGCTCATCACCGCCACCTTTTTAACGCTTTTTGTGTTACCCTGTCTTTATCTGCTCTTTAACCGCAAAGAGGTAGCTAAATCAAGGTTACCAAAAGCTGTTGTAAAACTGTTTGTAATGGGTGGTCTGTTATTTTTACAACAAAACCCTGCTCAGGCGCAAAGCACGGTATCCCTTACCCTTGATAGTGCAATTTCTCTGGCGGTAAAGAATAATTTACGCCTGCGCTCGGCCGGTTTATCAGTAGAGCAGGCCCGCGCCCTTCAAAAATCGGGAACAGACCTTTCCAAAACTGAAATTCTGGTTACCCAGGATCCAACCAGCGGAGGAAACATGGATAATTCTATCGGTATTACTCAAAACATTGCCTGGCCCGGACTGTACAAAAACCAGCGTAAACTGCTCAGTAAGCAGACCCTCCTTGCCAGCAGTACCAGTAATATGACCAAAGCAGAAATTATAAGGGAAGTTCGTGAAGCCTGGTATGCATACCTGATGAACAAGGAAAGTTTGAAGGTTTTAACCTTACAGGACAGCCTTTATAAAGGTTTTGTAAGCAAAGCAGAAATCAGGGTTAAAACCGGTGAGACCTCTAACCTCGAACTGATCAGCGCCAGAAACCAATTCCAACAAATCCAAACCTTAAAGCTTGGGGTAATGACAAGTTTAGCCAACAACGAATCTATCTTAAAGCAGCTGCTTAATACCTCTGCTCCATTAGTGGTTGTTCATGATAAACCGCTGGTGTTTCCTGTTTCTTTAGATAGCTTAACGCTCAGCAAAAACGCCCAGGTTAGTGCTGGTCTGCAAAGCGCAGAAGTAGCCAGGGCAAGGATCGCTGTAGAGCAGGCTAAGGGAATGCCCGATTTTATTTTAGGATACAGCCAGCAGCTCCTGATTTCCGCATTCAATCCGGCAAATATTTCCCGGAACTACTTCCCCGGAACAAGGATTGCAGGGATCCAGCTAGGTGTTGCCCTGCCTGTTTTCAACCGGGCAAACCGGGCTAGGGTAAAGGCCGAACAGCTATCCTCAGAAATTGCAAAAACAGACCTGCTGAATACAAAATCCCGGTTAATGTTAGAATATACTCAGGAGGTTCAGCACTACCAGCAATACCTGCAGACTGTAACTTATTATCAAAGCCAGGGGCTTAAACAGGCGGGCGAACAACTAAGAATTGCCCAGGTATCATTTGACTTGGGCGAGATCGGCTATATCGAATATATACAGAACATATCCTCAGCCGTCCAGACAAGGCTTTCTTATATAGAAGCCCTAAGCCAGTTAAACCAGTCTGCCATTCAAATTCAATTTATTAAAGGAGAATAATCATGCACTTACATTTTAAAATATACAGATCAATCGTTGTAATTTCCTGCCTGACACTGCTTTTATCCTGCTCAGGGACATCAGAGAAAAAAGAAAACGATACCCATGAAGCATCAGCTAATGCCGAGGAAAAGCCAGAGGGGCTCTCATTGACACAAAAACAAATGGATGCCGTTGGCATAGAAACCGGTCTGATTGAGAAGCGTAATCTTGATGCCATTGTTAAAGCCAATGGTCAGCTTGCCGTACCGCCACAAAATAAGGCAGATGTTAGCATCCTTTCGGGAGGTATTATTAACCATATCTATGTTTTAGAAGGGCAAGAGGTAAAACGCGGACAAATGCTGGCCACCATTGCCAACCAGGAGCTCATTAAAATTCAGCAGGATTACCTTGCCGCAAAAAACAACTTTACCTATATCCAGGCAGAATATGACAGGCAGACCCAATTAAAAGCTGCGGGTGCTGGTACCGGGAAATCTTTTCAATCATCACAGGCTACCTACAATGCAGAACGCTCCCGCCTGGCTTCCTATAAGAGTCAGCTAAAGCAGCTCGGCATAAGTCCCGCTAAAATTTCTGAAGGCGCCATCGTGTCTCAGTTTCCAGTTTTATCGCCGATAAGCGGAACTGTAGGTCATGTTATTGCCAATACCGGTGCTTTTGTTCAGCCTGGTACTTCTATTATGGAAGTGGTAGATAATTCAAAGATCCATTGCGACCTTACGGTTTTTGAAAAAGATCTTATGCAGGTAAAAGTTGGACAGAAAGTGGCTTTTCAACTCACCAATCAAAACAATCAATTGATTACAGGCACTATAAACGGCATCAATAAGTCTTTTGAAAATGAAAGCAAGGGAGTGGTTGTTCATGCGGTTATCAATAACAAGCAGCATAAGAATTTGATCCCGGGCATGTATGTTACCGCGCTGATCAGTACAGGCAACCAGTTAACTCCGGCTGTACCGGTAGAGGCGGTTGTTCGCTCGCAGGGCAAACAATATATTTATGTTGTAAGCGAAGAGAGAGCTGAAAAGGGCAAGGATAAAACAAACAGTTTCAAAAAACAGGAAGTTAGCACCGGCCTTGCCGAACTGGGTTATATAGAAATTAAACCATTGAACCCCCTGCCCGAAAATGTTAAAATAGCTTTGAAAGGCGCCTTTTACCTGGAATCAAAATCAGCCGGCAGCACAGAGGAAGAATAAGCGATCAAAGGGTAAACGCCAATCAGGTCGATTGGCGTTTGTACGCTATAACTGTTGCCAACCACCATCCATAGTCACTTCTGCACCCAACATAAAGGTAGAATCATCGCTGGCTAAGAATAAGTAACCATTTGCCATCTCTTCGGCCGAGCCACCACGTTTGATGGGAACCGTTTGCTCTAAATTATTTCTCAGTTCCTTAACTTCCTCAGCAGAGAGTCCCAGTCTCTCATGAATTGGCGTTTCTACGTGACCCGGAGATAAAACGTTAACTCTTATTTTTCTACTTAACAGATCTGCAGAAAAATTGCGGGCCAGTGCCCTTACTGCGGCTTTACTTGCAGAATATGCTGAAGCATTTTCCAATCCCGCTGAGCTGGCAGCTGAACCGGTAATAACGATTGATGCACCATCATTTAAATATGGCAAAGCCTTTTGTACGGTAAAGAATGTGCCTTTAAAATTGATGTCCGAAATCTCGTCAAACAATTCCTCAGTAAAATCTGCTAATGGTGCACCTTTAAATATACCTGCATTAACGATCAGTACATCAATCATACCCAATTTACTTTTAACTTGCTGGTACGCACTATCCAGTGTTGCCAGATCGCTAATATCAGCTTGTATGGCCAGTGCGCTATTACCTATCTGCTCCGCTGCACTTTTTAAAGTATTTTCATTACGACCGGTAACAAGTACTTTCGCTCCTTCCTCAGCAAATAATATAGCAGTTGCCAAACCTATGCCACTGTTTCCACCCGTAATAACGGCCACTTTGTTGTTCAATTTCTTCATTTGTTTATTTTTTATGTACGTGCAAAATAGAAATAAACCCTCCTTACGAACAAATAGTTAGGTACGTACAATTTGGTTCGTATCTTTGCCTGATGCGGAAAATAAACTCTACGAATTACGTTAATGAAAAAGCTTTGGCTGCACATTGCGGGGTAACATTTGCTATGACACTTTTAACTGGCCGTTGGAAAATCAATATTTTATGGATGCTCAAGAACGGTGTAAATCGTTATGGCTTATTGAAAAGTCAGATTGCAGGGATATCTGAAAAAATGCTTACCGAACGTTTAAAAGAACTTGAACAAGAGGGCTTGATCATTAGGAATGACTTCAAAACTGTACCGCCGCATGTAGAATATACATTGAGCGAAGCAGGTCAGTTACTTTCTCCTATCTTAGAAAAACTGTCTGATTGGGGCGACGAGGTTAGAGCACTTATACCTGATAATTAATCCTTTGATTATTTATTCGCCCTTCTTGATTGCGGCTGATTTTGATGTAGTAACCGGTAATCTTGAGGTGACTGACCTACTTTTTGTTTAAACAATCTGGTGAAATGCTGAGGGTATTTAAACCCCATTTCATAAGCAATCTCACTGATTGATTTATTGAAATCAAATATGCGCTCTTTTGCAACTTCAATTAACCTAGACTGAATATAATCCTGCGCAGTTTGTCCAGTCTCCTTTTTAATAAGGTCGCCAAAATATTTCGTTGACAGATGTAGTTGTTCAGCACAATAAGCAACAGATACCAGTCCCGCTACTACGGGCTCATCAGAGGCAAAGTAATAGTCTAGCACTGCTTCAAATTTAGTTAGTATGTCTTTATTCTGATGTTCCCTTGTAATAAATTGCCGGTCATAGAAACGCTCGCAATAATTCAGGAAAAGCTCAATATTGCTGATCACCAGTTTGCGACTATGCTTATCTATAGGATACATCAATTCATGCTGAATCTTTCTGAGCGACTCGAGTAAGGTACTTTTCTCCATAGAGGAGACGTGCAAAGCTTCACGAACATCGTACGAGAAAAAATGGTAATCCTTAATCTGCCTGCCCAATGCAGTTCCATGGATAAAATCAGCATGAAAGGCCAAAGCCCAGCCGTTAGGTTGTATTGGGGCCCTGTTTTCATCTAAACCAGCAAGCTGTCCAGGGGCAATAAAAATAAGTGTTTCTTCCTGATAGTCATAATGCGTTTTCCCATACAGCAAATCAGCACATTTTTCCTGTTTTAAAAAGACAATATAAAGCTCAGACAAGAACTTATAGGGCTGTATTAAACCCGATTTAGACTGATCAATTACCGTTACCAGCGGATGCCAGGTCTGATGGCCACGTTCTGAATTAAACTGGGTAATGCTTTCAAGTCTTTTTATTGTTCCCACTGCTTATTGGCTTATTCATACAAAGTTACAAGAAGTATTTCTTGAATAGTGCTTTGGCGTTAAATCAGGAATAATGGTAAAGGAAACCGGAATATGTATAAGAGTAGCCCGTATAATTACCCCGACCTTTAATGTACTTAAGCAGTGATCATGAATATATCGAAATTTATAGTGCTTTCTTTTTTGCTTGTTACAGTTGTAAAAACAGCTAACGCACAGGAAACTTCTAAAACAGCGGCCCCAAATGTAAAAAAGCATCAGGCCATGGCTCCACCTACACAGCCTTTTGGCGCAGAAGCTTTTGATAAAAATACAAAAACAACCATCCGGTGGTTAGGCATGGCCGGCTTTCTGATCAATAGCCGTGGAACTACATTTATGATTGATCCTTTATTGGAAGGTTATGACATGCCCTTACTAATGAAGTTTCCGATTTTACCAAAAGATGTTCCGCATTTAGATGCCGTACTTGCAACACATAGTGACAATGATCATTACAGCAGGGAAACCTTTGCTTACTTAAAGAAAGTTACCCGGGCTTATCACTCCACAATTTATGTGGATTCGCTAATGAAAAACCAGGAGCTTCCTTCTTTCGGACATAAAATTGGTGAAACTTTTAAATTCGGATCTGTGACTGCGAAATTAACCCCGGCAGATCATGCCTGGCAAAATGCTTACAAGGGTGCAAGCACCAGACATTTTGCTGCTGATGATGCGTGCGGATTTTGGTTTAACACCCCTGATGGTACCATTTGGGCACCTGGCGATTCCAAACTGATGGCTGAACAGCTAAGTTTATCAGTATCACCTGATGTGATTTTGCTAGACTATTCTGAGGATAGCGTATGGCACTTCGGCCTGGAAGGTTCTGCAAAACTACTCAACGCTTATCCTAATGCTATAGTGATGCTGGGGCATTGGGGCTTTGTTGATGCGCCTGACTTTTTGCCATTTAATGGCGATCCTGAAAAATTGGCCAGGTTGGTGGTAAATCCTGAACGTATTAAGGTTTTGGCACCGGGCCAACCCTTTGTTATGCCAGGGCTGAAGGCAGGGAAAAATAGTTATCAAAAACGCCAGTCAACCCAATAGATTGATCGGCGTTTTTGATCAGGTTATTAATCATGCACCAGCTTTAACTATCGTTTCATTATTCGCCAGTGCAACATAGTTTGTAACATCAAAAAATGTAGGCTCATCGGGATGCACCTTTGTTAGGTAGTTTTCTGATGTAAAGAAGCTGTTGAAATCCTCAAAGGAGTCGAACGAGATTTCTACTACCGCATCATACAAAGGTTTTGGAAAACCTTCAGCTACCATAGGGTGGTTAACCACATATTTCCTCACATAAAGTTCCGTTTCCGGGATTGAACAAAATAATGGAGCATGTTTATTTTTGTGATAATCCACAAATTCTTCAGTGCTCAGGTGTGGTAGTTTGTTTACTAAAAATGTAAATTTGATCATTGTCTTTATTTATATATTGAGACAAACTTATTTGATTACCTACATGAGCGCAAGTACGCACAAATTTGTGCTTATTGCCTTTTACAATTAATTGACCAAGCGATGTACAAAAAGAAAATTCCCGTCAGGACCGATTGTGGCCTGCATGTATTCAAGGAACTTTTGAATGGAAAGTGGAAACTGATGCTCATCTATTACATTGCAGATGGAATAAAACGGCCAGGCGCATTACAGAAGAAAATTTCTGCCGACAGGCGGGTAATGACCCGGCAATTAGATGAATTGGTGAAAGATGGTTTTGTAGATAAAATATCTTTTGATACTAAAATCCCTAAAGTTGAATATCAGGTAACCGCTCTGGGAAGTAGTCTGTTGCCTTTAATCATCAGCCTGGAGAACTGGGGCGAAAAAAATAGAGCTGTTTTAGAAGCAGCACTTGAGAAATAATGGTGCATTTACATCTTCTGGAGCAGAGAAATACTATTAGCGTGAAAGATTATTCTCGCTCCATTTACACAAACCGTCTAGGATGCTAAATAGCGATTTACCTTTCTCTGTAAGGCTGTATTCAACCTTAGGCGGTATAACCGGATAAGATACCCGCTGAATAATACCTGTTTCTTCCAATCCTTTAAGCTGTTGCGAAAGCATCTTTTGGGTTATGCCGCTAATAGATTTATCCAATTCGCTAAATCTCATCGTTCCTTCCTGCAATAGCAACCATAAAATAACCGGTTTCCATTTTCCGCCAACCTGTTCCATAAACAGCGTTATTGGACATTCCTCACCACCCCAATTTTTTTTCTCAATAATCTCCATTTTTATATAGCTGCTAATCAGTATTTCAGTCGTCAAGGTAAGTACCGCACCGAATGGTAAGTACTTGCTTCAAAGATAGCTAATGCTTTATTTTGAGCCAAGTAATTCAGCAAATAGCTAAATATTAATTGTTGATGACCATGAAAAACATTCCAATTATATAACTCACAAATCATGAATACAGAAAAAGAAACCCCTAACATGCTCCCAGCCATCAGTGAAGAAATGATCCAGGCTTTCCAGAACTCGTACAAAGCCTGGCAAACAAATGATCTGACAATTATTGACACGCTATTTAGTCCAGATTGGCAGGATATACCGATGGCACCAGGGCAAAAAGCCGGACCTGAAGGGTTAAAGAACCTGATTACCTTTTTCCGCGAAACATTTCCGGATATAGAAATAACTATGCTCGACATATTTGGCACGGCCGAGCGTGTTGCAGTACGGTCTGAAATTACGTTTACGCACGACAAAGAATTTATGGGCATTTCACCTGTAAACCAAAAAGTAACAGTAACATCGCTGGAATTACATCATCTTAAAGATGGTAAGATTACGCATACCTGGCATCTGGAAGACTGGTTTGGCTTATTAATGCAAAGCCGTGCTGCAGAAAACCTTAATCAGCCAAACCATGAAATATAATTATGTAGGCAATACTGGTTTAATGGTTTCAGAACTTTGTTTTGGAACCATGACTTTTGGAGGTCGGGAAGCAGGGATGTGGAACAATATTGGGCAGTTACAGCAAAAGGAGGTTAATAAGATGTTGGAGGCAGTGATTAGCTCGGGCATCAATTTTATCGACACTGCCGATGTTTACTCTTTTGGACAGGCTGAGCAATTGCTCGGTCAGGGTTTGAAAGATCTGCAGGTACAGCGTGATGAGCTTGTTATAGCTACAAAGGTTTTGGGTAAGATGAAGGAAAACAGAAACAGCTCAGGACTTTCACGCTATCACATTTTCAATGCGGTGGACGATAGCTTGAAACGCCTTCAACTTGAGCACATTGACGTTCTATATGTTCACGGAGTAGATTTCAAAACTTCGCTTGAAGATGTTGTACGTTCATTAAATGATGTAGTTGAAAGCGGAAAAGTACGCTATATTGCCATCTGTAACTGGCCGGCCTGGATGGTTGCTAAAGCGCAGGCAATAGCACATTATAATGGTTGGCATAAATTTATCGGACTTGAATATTTCTATTCAGCCGTAACACGCGACATTGAACATGAAATTATCCCCATGGCGAAAGATCATAACCTGGCCATTTTCCCCTGGAGCCCACTTGCCGGAGGTTTTTTATCAGGCAAATATAGCCGTGAGGGGGCAGCAGAAAATGATTCAAGACGATCCAGCTTCGATTTCCCCCCAATTGATAAGGATAAAGCTTATGATCTGGTAGATGTAATGAAAACAATTGGTGATAACTATCAGGCAACCACCGCACAGGTTGCACTTGCCTGGGTAAGGCAGCAACCAGGTGTAACAAGTACAATCATTGGTGCGAAGACTATAGATCAATTGCAGTCTAATGTTGGTTCAACAGAACTATACCTGAGTGCAAATGACCTTTTAAAAATTGAACAAGTGAGCCCCTTACCAAAACAATATCCCGGCTGGATGATTGAAAATCAAAATATAGAATTGGGAAGCTGATTAATGGTATTTATATGATATTGCTGACATATTCTATGATTTAGGAATGCACGGTTGCATCACAAAACAGGATTCCATGGTGGACACGTACCCGCAGGGTCCATCTGTGCTCCCCAGTCATTCATTGCTTTGAGCAGTGGAATCAATGTTTTGCCCAGATCACTCAGTTCATACTCTACCCGTGGCGGCTTTTCCATGTAGCTATGTCGTAAGATCAGACCGTCCTCTTCCAGCTCTTTGAGTTGCTGTGCCAGTATCTTCCTTGATATATCCGGCATTTGCACCGCCAGCTTACCAAACCGGATTTTTACACCTGTAAATATCCTAATTAAAATGATGGGTTTCCATTTACCGCCAATATATCCCATCGTGCGCACTACAGCGCAGTTGTCTGGATTTGTGATTGCCTTTCTCATTAGTTACCATTATGTTACCAGAAATTGCCTTTAGTTACATTATTGTAACCACCAATATCCGTCAGATTCCAGAATTATCGGTTTGGCTTTAGTTTCTTTGCGAAACAAAAGTAAACTATTTCAAGAAGATGGACAATCAAAAACAAATGGAACAAAATCTTGCAGGTAAAATTGCGCTGGTAACCGGTGGAACAAAAGGTATAGGCAAAGCCATTGCAGACAGATTATCTGCTGCGGGTGCTACCGTGATTATTACAGCACGTAACCAGCCGGAAGAAGCAGTCCTGGATCATCACTTCATTGCGGCAGACCTTTCCCGCCCGTCAGATGTAACCCGGGTAGCGGAAGAAATTACCGCACAATTTGGTGCTGTAGATATACTGATCAACAACATGGGCGCAAACATATTTCCGGGTGGTGGTTTTGCCACATTGAACGATGAACATTGGGACCAGGCCTTTCAGGTAAACCTATTTTCTTCTGTGAGACTGGATAAGGCTTTGCTTCCGCAGATGTTGGCCCGAAAAAACGGTGTTATTATTCACATTTCATCCACTACCGGACAACTCCCTATATGGGAATCTACTATGGCTTACACTGCGGCTAAGGCTGCCCTTAATGCTTACAGCAAAGCACTTTCAGATGAGGTGGCGCCACAGGGTGTAAGGGTGATTACAGTATCGCCCGGACTGACTAAAACCCAAGCCATGTCCAATTTTCTCGATGACCTGGCAAAAAATGCTGAAATCCCGGTAGAAGAGATGACGCAAAATCTACTTAACCGTGTGGGCGGTGTACCGCTGGGTAGAATGGCCGAACCGGAGGAGACTGCAGAACTGGTTAATTTCCTGGTGTCTCCCCAAGCCTCCTATATCACCGGCACAAATTACCATATCGATGGGGGAAATTTCCCAGTAGTAAGGTAAGCTATATCAAGAACTCATTTCTAAAACTCAATTTGTATTGAATGGTGGAATGAGTTCTTGATCGTTACCATAAACCATCCGAGGGAATTGCAGTTAAATAACGGGAGTTATCGGGGAATTTTAGGTAATTTAATTTCATGGTAACGGTCATTATTAACCTTACATTAGTGAATTAATTGTCCATTCCTAATCGTTTCCTATGTTCCGGTCCTCTTCTATTTCTGTTTGGCGTAGTTATAAAGCATATGTCGAAGGGGCAATACAGTTTGCTTCAAATCATTCTGTACGAGAAATTGAATATTGGCAGGAAAAGTTATTTACTACAGGTGTTCTATATGCCCTCCCGCTAACGCTCTTGGCGTTAATACCCTGTGTTTATCTTGAATTCAGATCATTGAACTCCATAATTATACCGGGTTTTGAAATCATAACGGCAGCAGCATTCACATTCTTAGTACTCATGCCAGGTTTATCCCTGAAGCTTCGAAAATTGTTGGTTGTTTTATTGGTAGCCTTAATTTCGATTACATTTTCATCTTCTTTAGGGAGTTTAGTATGGGTTGCATCTACCTTTTTTCATTAAGCGCACTTGTGGCGTTGATCTATTCAAACAAGATAGCTTTTATTTTCGTAGCATTCAACTTCCTTGTTTTAACTTGTTTCGCATTGGCTATTCGCTTTCAGGTATTTAATCTGCATGAGATAATTAATGTAACTTTTAATCGCTGGGCCATGTATTCTTTAAATTTTATTTTAATGAATTTGGTTGTCGTAGCATTAATCAGGCAACTTTTAAATTGCCTCGCGCTTACCATGCGAAAAGAAACATGGCTCTATAACAAACTACAAAAGGAAGTGGAACAAACAGCCCTTTTAAACCATCATCTTCAAACCTCTGAAGAAGATTATAAAACACTATTTTTTCAAAGTCCCTCGCCCAAATTAATTTTTGATATGGATACTTTGAAGTTTCTTCAGGTTAACATAGCTGCCACTGATGTGTATGGCTATACTGAGCAAGAATTCTCAGCAATGAAACTTACAGATATTTACCCGGAAGATTCTGCTGATAGTAACAATCAGATTACAGATAATGATATAATGGGGCTCCTGTCACCTTATGTAACTATACACGTGGGTAAAGATGGCAGAAAAATCCATACCGAGGTAAGACGGAGTAATATTACCTATAAAGGCAAAAGAGCTCGGATGATCATTACCACTGATATCACACAACGCCTGAAGTTTACTGAGGATATCCAACAGCAAAATAACAAGCTTAAAGAAATTGCATACATTCAATCGCACGTAATTAGGCTTCCCCTGGCAAGAATTATGTCAATTTCCGAGTTGATTAAATTAGAGGAAACTGGTTATGTGGACTCAGAGTTATTACACTATTTGGATATTTCCACTACAGAACTAGATGAAGTGATCCGTGATGTGGTTATCAAAAGTGAAAAGGTGTTTTCGGAATTTGATCATCCCTAATCAACCATTCAGCCTATCTCGGTTTGATTTGACCCAGAGCGGGGTTGGACTGAGTATTTTTTGGGTTTCATACCAATATGATCTTCGAATACACGGGTGAAATGTCCTAAATTTGAAAACCCCAAGGCATATCCTACCTGAGAGACACTTAGTTTGCGCTCTTTGAGCAGCCTCGCTGCTTCCTTCATGCGGAAGCTTTGATAGTAGTTAAAAATGCTTTCCCCAAAAATCTGCTTGAACAACCGGTTCAATTTAGACCTGCTCATACCTGCTTCTCTGGAAAGATCCTGTATTACCGGAGGAGTAGATAAATTTGTGAGTACCAAAGCTCTGACCATATATACCTTTTCGGCGTCTATCTCATTAACAGCCTGCATAGGCATACGCTCTCTTTTTAAAAGCTCTGCAAAAACGAGGCAGATCAGCTCCTGTGCCTTCAACCGATAGTATAAGGTTTGCAATGTTGGCGGTATATTGCTGCCGGTAATTTCTAAAGCGATCTTATGGATATTGGGCGTAATAATCTCCTCGAAAAGTACAGGGAGCTCATTGTCTAATATAGACTTTAAAATAGAGTTTTCGACATGGTTGCCTAAGAGTACCGCTAAGTCTGATGCATAGATAGTTAGAACAATGGAGCTGAATTTTGTGTGGCTGGGATAAAACATTTCCAGATTCAGTTTTAGGTTACCTATTTGCACGGTCGGTAGATTTTGCACACATGTTTCTGAAGTGCCAGCCGATGAGGAATGAAATATGTTATTGAATGATAACAATATCATATCATAGGGATGATGATTAAAGTTCCTGTTTATTTGCAGCATCGCATTAAATTCGCAATCTCTAATCATCATTCCCAGGGAATTACCTAAGTCCAAAGTTTTCAGGTACCCCTTTCCTTTATCTTTCGGGACAAGCAAATATCCCTCCCTACTCGTTGTACCGAGTGCCGCTGCCAACTTATCCAGTACCTGATCTGGTTCAGTTACATTTAACCTTAATATTTGAGCTTCCACGACTAATTTTTGAGTAAACATAACTATTTTACTCTTATATCTCTGCCTAATTTTGAGTGATCATCTTATAATTAATATCCGCTCAATCAGCGGTAATACCTATAAATAATAATAGAAAATATGGAAACAAAGAAAAAAACCGTTTTAATATCAGGGGCAAGTATTGGTGGGTTGACCATGGTGCATTGGATGAATCAATATGGGTATGAGGTAACTGTGGTAGAACTTGGGGCAGAGCCGAGAAGAGGTGGTACGCCCATTGATGTTAGAGGCGATGCGCTGGACTGCGCTAAACGCATTGGGGTGCTGGAGGAGATCAAAAGAGCCAAACTGCCAACAAAAGGGCTGAAGTTTATGAATGCTCAAAATGTGGTTCAGGGAACCATGCTGGTAGAAGAAATCGGAGCGATATCCAGTGACGATACAGAGATTAGGAGGGATGATCTGGTTGATATCTTGTATGCGAAGGTGAGAGACAATGCTACCTACAAATTTGACAACCGCATCACACATTTGGATCAGGATGAAAATCAGGTGAATGTTGTTTTTAAAGATGGAACGACGGGGAGTTACGACTTTGTGATTGGTGCCGATGGCATTCATTCAGGAGTTCGGAAATTAGTATTTGGCGAGGAAGACCAGTATGCGCATTTCCTGAATTTCTATTTTTCGGTATTTCCTGTAGACGGTGGGTTGGGTGAGCAGAACTATGCACATATGTATAATACCCCAGATACTATGTCCACAATATATTTCTATAATCCCGAGGCGGCCGATACGATTATGGTTTTCAAGTCCGACCATAAAATAACATTTCCCCGACATGACATGGAGCAGCAGAAGCAAATAGTTATTAATGCCTTTCAGGGAATTGGCTGGAAAGTACCGCAGTTGCTGGAAGAGCTTAAACTGGCAGATAATTTTTATCTTGATCAGGGTTGTCAAATCAAAATGCCTTCCTGGACCAAGGGAAGGGTTGCGCTGATTGGTGATGCAGGATATGCGCCCGCATTTCCAACCGGTATGGGAAGTACCCTCGCCATGCATGGTGCCACAGTATTAGCCGATGCAATGGCCGTAAATGACAGTTATGAAAGAGCGTTTGCAGTATATAATGAAAGTTTCAGGCCGGTTGTGGAAAAGTTACAGGCAACAGTATATGATGGTATGTCTTTCGTCTTGCCAGAAACCCAAGAAAAAATCAATGAACGCAATAAATTGGGCAAATAGCCAAAACGCCAGCAATAGCTGGCGTTTTAATTTTATGAGATTACCGGATTTTCCGTAGCATAAATCCACTGAATATTCTCCCTGTCGATGAACTTCTCTTCATCGGGTGCAATATTTTTCTCGAAGTTTTCACTGCTGAATACTTTAGGTATATCTTCCATGCTATCAAACCATATTTCCGCTATTCCATCAAAATAAGATACAGGTGGGAAATCTGCATTATCAATATGCTGACCGGTACTATGTACCTGAATATATTTTTTGACGTATTGCTTCACTTCTGGCTGACTTGAGAAAAGCGGACCATGTACATTCTTCCAATGGTCTTCAAACTCCTCGAGTGATAAGCCTTTTTTGCGCGGACAAAGGACACTTAATTTGATCATAATTATAAGCTTAAATAATAAATTCCTGTTCTGTAATTGTAACAAGAGGAATGTCTTCCGGTTTAGATTATTATTAATACCCTAATTGCTTATAAATGATCTACAAATGTTTTATCTGTACTGCAGGCTTTCAACTATTAACTCACTGCCAGTCATTGCATAGTACAGATTTTGCAATTGATGAACATAGGTAAATCCGTTACTAAAAGGCAAACCATCCGAATTAAGGAAGTACAGATCATCCATCAACTGTACATCAAAGTCAGAAAAATACTCACTGATATGCAGCCAGGAAGATCCGCATGCATAAAATCCCAATCTAAGCAACCATTCACAATTTAATAAGACAGGCTCATATATATCTAAAGGAATGCCTCCCTCAACTTCTATCCCCCGGGCGCTGCTTAAAGCCTCCACACTTTTTATATTACCAGATTTATCCTGTATATAGTTACCTAATCTAAGATCTTTCAATTCCATTGCAATAAGTTTGCATAGTTAAAAAATAGTTTTTTTTAGAACATCTATAATGTTGATAACCTCTGTATTTCTCAAAAATTACTCCCATTATGAATATTGCTATCTTAATAAACATTGAATTGGTCAAGTTGTTTGAGAAAGCAACAAAGGTATTTGCTGTCATACGTCGAGACTTTTAGTGCGGAAAAACTATACCCTTGCGAGGTTGCGGTAATTGCCGATTGTAATGAACAGTAAGTAAATGAGTGCATGCTTTATTTAGACTTTCAAATATCTGCTTTAATTATATAAATTGCATCAGCATGGAAAGGGATTTAAATACGGTGGACGATACTGAGCTGTTGCTGCTTCTTGGTGATGGTAACAAAGCCGCATTTGATGCATTATATTCCAGATATTGGAAAAAAGTCTATAACTCGGCATTTAAACGTGTGAGAGATGAAGGGATAGCTAAAGATGTAGCGCAGGATGTCTTTATCCAGTTATGGACACGCCAATCTAAAACGCCGGTAATAAACGTAGGGGCTTATTTTGAGGTTGCCGCACGTAATAGCGTCTTTAAACAGATAGAAAAAGCTTCAAAATATTCATCTCTTTCAGAGATCCTGATAGAACCTGAAAGTAACCTGGGCCATGCCGATTCATTCTTGCTGCATGCAGAATTTTTAGATGCTTTCCAGCAGCTGATCCAATCGCTTCCACCACAACAGCAGCTCATCTTCAATTTAAAATTTAATGAAGGATTGTCAAGTCAGGAAATCGCCGAAAAGCTGGACTTATCCGTAAAAACTGTAAGAAATCAGATGGGCCGCGCGCTACACACGCTGAGACAGTCATTTTTCCTTGGACTATTACTATATTTGATGAATCAAAAATGATTATTACCTATTTCTAGGAATCTTTATTGGAAAATCTTACCTGATTTACATCTTAATTTTCCAAGAGACTTCAATTTGACTAGGTTTTCACATCGAAAAAAAAATATATTTTCAATTCTTATGGGCTTTTTTCGATTTAGCTACTCATGTAGTTGATGAACAATGTCCAAAAGAAGTATTTCAGAAAGATTTTAAGTAAGTATAATAACGGAAAAGCGAATTTAGAGGAGAAACGTTTCCTGGAAACGTTTTATAACCTGTTCGAATCTGAAGAAGATCTGGTTACCGCAGCTAATGAACAGGAGTATGAACACGTTAAAGACTCCATTAAAAACGTAATCGATAATCAGATTACTCACCGCAAAAAGAGGGGCATCATTAAATTCAAACCTACCTGGCTCACTGCCGCCGCGGCAGTGATTACCTTATTCTTAATGTCTTATGGTACTTATTTACTCTTAAAAACAGATAAGGTATGGAATACCGAACTCAGCAGAAACAACTATAAGCATATTATACCGGGCGGTAACAAGGCTGTACTTACCCTTGCAGATGGTAGACAACTGATCCTGGACGATTCTGCCAAAGGTGAAGTGGCGCGCCAGGCCGGTGTGGTAATTACCAAGGCTGCCGATGGCCGCATCATCTACCATACCATTGCCAGTAATACCAGCGCACAACCTTTGCTAAACACCATCACTACCCCCAAAGGTGGCCAGTACCAGGTGGTTTTACCAGATAGCAGCATTGTATGGCTCAATTCTGCATCATCAATTACTTATCCAACTGCCTTTTCTGGCAGGGAGCGACTGGTTTCACTGCAGGGCGAAGCCTATTTTGAAATCGCTAAAAACAAGAAGCTGCCCTTTCGCGTGAAGTCCGGACTACAAACTGTAGAGGTGTTGGGTACCCATTTTAATGTAAATGCGTATAACGATGAGCCCGAAATGGAAACTACGCTTCTGGAAGGATCTGTAAAGCTTAGCTCTCCCCTTTCCGCTGCATTGATTGTGCCCGGTGAGCAGGGTGTAGTTGCAGAATCTGGCCAGATCCTCAAACGTGTGGTTGATACAGACAGCGAAATTGCCTGGAAAAAAGGGTTATTCTCCTTCAAAGGACAGGATATATATGCCATTATGCGGCAGATCAGCCGATGGTATAATATTGATGTAACATATGATAAAGGTTTACCACCTGAAAAATATTATGGCGAGATTGAAAGAAGCAGCCGCCTGGAAAATGTATTCAAAATACTGGAACTGAACAATGTAGTATTCTCACTTCAGGGCAAAACAGTCAGGGTATCTTATAAAAAGCAATAAACTAAACAACCTATAAACTAACAGATTAATCAACCTAACCACCTTCAACATGATTAGAAACTTACTATAGTACCGCCCGGTAAAAAGAAAAAGACCGGAAGCATCTCACCGCTTCCGGTAAAGGTCAGCAGCATTTGATGTTCAAGCCAGTGCTGCCATTGTATAACCCTATTAATCAAAAGTATGAAATTAACTTTTCTTTACCATGCCCTATGCGCAATACGGCCGGTAAAGTCCAAATTCCTATTGGTATTGAAAATCACTACTATCTTGCTCCTTGTTGGGGTAATGCATCTTTCTGCAGCAAGTTATTCACAGAGCGTAAGCCTCTCTGCTCAAAACAGAAGCCTGGAAAGCATTTTCAAGGATATCAAAAAACAGACAGGTTATTTATTTTTCTATAACGGTCAGGTAAATCTCACCAGCAAAACGGCATCTGTTGTACTTAAGAACGTATCCTTAAAAACTGCACTTGATGCCTGTTTAAAGCAGAACGGATTAAGTTTTACCATTGTTGACAAGACCATTGTAATTACAAACCGTTTGCCTGGAGATGAACCTATACGGGCTGTCGACAAGGTAAGGATAACCGGACAGATCATAGACTCACTCAGCAAGGTAACCATACCCGGTGCAAACATCACCATTAAAGGTAGCCCGGGTATTATTGCTCAGAGTAACGATAAAGGGGAGTTTACCGTTCTGGCAGAACCGGGTAAAACCCTGGTGTTCTCTTATATCGGTTATAAAACCTCAGAAGTTTTGGTTAGCACCGCTAAAACGATTACAGTAAAAATGGTGCCCGATGTTAATAATATGAAAGATGTAGTGGTAACGGGTTACCAGGTCATTAAAAAAGACAATTTTACGGGTAATGCTATTACCATTTCAGGTGCGGAACTTAAACGTAATAACCCGCAGAATTTACTAAAGAGCATTCAATCCTTTGATCCATCCTTCAAAATATTAGATAATAATTTGCTGGGTTCTGATCCCAATAAGTTGCCTAAAATCAATGTAAGGGGCGCCACAGCTATTCCTTCTATAAGTGATGATATTCTGGACCGTAACAACTTATCAAGCAATTATAATCTGCCAACCTTTATCCTGGATGGCTTTGAAGTGAGCCTGCAGAAAGTTGTAGATATGGATATCAACCGCATAGAGTCTGTTACCCTGCTAAAAGATGGTGCGGCTACAGCGGTCTACGGTTCAAGGGCAGCAAACGGCGTGATGGTAATTACCACCAAAGCCCCTATAGCAGGTAAACTACAGCTCTCTTACAATTATGAGTTAACCTTTAATGGCCCTAATCTTTCTGATTACCATGTGCTCAATGCCAGGCAAAAGATAGAGTATGAACAATTAGCTGGTCTGTACAAAGCCGGTGCCGGAACAGGGGGCGATACGCAACAGGAAGTGCTGGATGCGCAATTATTTACGCGCTTAAAAAATGTTGCCAGCGGTGTGAATACTTACTGGCTGTCTCAGCCTTTGCGCAATGCCTATCAGCAAAAGCACTCTTTATATGCACAGGGAGGCGATAAAACCTTCAGGTACGGTGTAGATATGCGTTACCAGACCCAGCCTGGAGTAATGAAAGCTTCAGATAACACACGTTACAGTGGTGGGGTAAACCTTACTTATACCCCCAATCCTAACCTGATTATCAGGAACGATTTAACGGTTACTCAAGCAGATATGGCCAATTCTCCATATGGAGATTTCTCTACCTATGTCTATGCCAATCCGTATTTCCCAATGCGAGATAGTTCTGGAACCTTAGTACAGGAGCTGGCCAACTGGAGCGTCAACACGTTTCAGCAGGCCGAAAAGCAATATGTGACACAACATATATTCAACCCCTTGTATGAAGCCAGTTTAAGCAGCTTCAACAAGTCGGCCTACACAGAAATACTGGAATCCTTTTCTGCAGATTATAAGCTTTCTAAAAGCTTTAGGATACGTGCGCTGATGAGTGTAAACAAAACCAATTCTGCAAACAATGTTTATGTTTCCCCGCTAAGCAGTAAATACTATGATACGGAAACGGATAAATTGAACAATCGCGGAAGTTATGATTACGCGGCCAGCAGCATGCTTAACCTCGACGGGAACGTAACACTTAACTATAACAAGCAATTGGGCGATAACTTTTTTAACCTGGTGTTGGGAGCAAACATCCTGTCTGCAGAATCTGATATTAAATCTTTTTCTGCGCAGGGTTTTTCGAACGACAGGTTTAGTAATATTGGTTTCGCACGTATATATAAAGAGAATTCCGGTCCGGGTGGCATTGTAATCAAATCCAGAACTGCCGGTAGCTTCTTCTCTGGAAACTACTCTTTTAAAAACAAATACCTGCTGGATGCTTCTGTAAGGATAGATGGTTCCTCAGCCTTTGGTGCAGATAAACGTTTTGCCCCCTTCTGGTCGGTAGGTGCTGGCTGGAATGTACACAAGGAAGATTTTTTCAAAGAGCTGGAATTTATGAGTCAGCTGCGTTTAAAAGGCAGTATGGCCATACTTGGGTCCATTAGTTTCCCTGCATACCAGTCCAGATCTATCTATCAGTACCAAACTTCCAACTGGTACTCTACCGGAATTGGCGCTACCATTTTAGGTTACGGCAACAGCAACCTGGAATGGCAAAAAACCAAAACCTATGATTTAGGGTTGGATTTAGGATTTTTGAAGGACAGGATTGTGATATCGCCCAGATACTATTACAAATTAACCCAAGGTCTGATCTCCGATATCAACCTCGCCCCATCTACAGGCTTCAGTACCTATAAAGATAACCTCGGTGATATGTCTAACAAAGGATATGAGCTTTATCTGGTCGCCAATGTGCTACGTACATCAGACTGGAACGTTAACCTGACAGGTAACATGGTACATCAGGATAACAAGATTGTCCATATTTCTGAATCACTGAAATCATTCAATAACAATATTGATAATTTCCAGACCAATACAGACAATAATGCTTTTTCTACCCCTATCACCCGATATGTGGAAGGCAAATCTTTAAACACCATCTATGCAGTTAGATCACTGGGTATTGATCCGGAAAACGGTAAAGAGATTCTGGTTAAAAAGGATGGAAGTTTAACCTATGTATGGGATGTAAAAGACATGCAGGATGTGGGTAATACTACACCTGCGGCAGAAGGCTTTTTTGGCAGCAGCATTTCTTATAAAAGATTTTTGGTAAGCTTTAGTTTCCATTACCGTTTTGGCGGGCAGGCTTTTAACCAGACTTTGATAGACCGCGTAGAAAATGCAGACCCACGTTATAATGTAGATAGCAGGGTACTGTCAGACCGCTGGAAACAGCCGGGCGACAAAACCTTTTTTAAGGATATCGCTGATCTGTCAAAAACCTATGTGAGTTCCCGATTTGTACAAAATGATAACCTGATCGAACTGCAGTCGCTCTATGTTTCTTACGATTTCAATCCAAAGGTGATCCGCAGGCTGGGCTTCCAGAGTTTGAGGCTGGCCACCACCGGTAACGACTTATTCAGAACATCGAGCATAGCCACAGAACGGGGTATAGCTTATCCTTTTGCCAGAAGCTTAAATTTCTCTGTACAAGCATCATTTTAAAATAATAACATGAAAAAATATATATTCTTCATCCTCCCCCTGCTGATATTTGCTTCATCATGCAAGAAATTCCTTGATGTACAACCGGAATCTGATGCAACCAAAGAACAACTGTTCAGCACAGAGGAAGGCTTCAAGGAAGCATTAAACGGTGTGTATACCAAATGTGCCGAAGGTGGACTTTATGGGGGCAACCTCACTTTCAGCAACCTTGACATCATGGCGCAGAATTACTCCTTCAGCGATATCAATTACCAGAAAATTGCCAGTTTCAAATACAAGGAAAACATTTTAAAAGATAAAAATAGCAGCATCTGGTCTAATGCCTACAATGCTATAGCCAACTGCAATGAAATTCTGGAAGTTATAGATAAACAAAAACCGGTTTTCTCTGGTAATAATTACGCTATCGTTAAAGCTGAAGCTTTGGCATTACGGGCCTATCTACATTTTGACCTGCTGCGTATGTTTGCCAGCTCGTACAAAAACAACCCCGAGGGTCGCGGAATACCCTATGTTACCACAGTAAAAATTAAAAGCACGCCATTCTCTTCTGTAAAGGCAACGGGCGAAAAGATCATTGCAGATCTGCTCGAAGCAAAGACTTTATTACAGGCAGTAGATCCTATTATTTCTTCCATTTATATAATTGGATATCCAAATAAGGTATACCCAGATAACACCAGCATCAGACAAACAGAGACTACCAGCAACCAGCTATTTCTGCAAAACAGACGCCACCGTATGAATTTCTTTGCGGTATGTGCCGAACTGGCCCGTGTTTATTTGTATACCGGCGACAATGCCAGCAGTTTAATCAACGCCAATATTGTTATTAATACGGCGAAATTCCCCTTTACTGATAAAGAGGATGCTTTTAACAGCAATATTCAGCAACGCGACAGGATCTTTTACAAGGAACTCATTTTTGCCTGGTATGTACCTAAAGCGGATGACATGCTGAAAAGTCTGTTTACCGCAACAACTGTGGCCTCCTATCAGCCCAGCCCCTTGCAGCTGGATAACATATATGAAAAAAGCACCGTGGGTGCAGAAGACTGGCGTTACCGTCAGTGGTTTTTTACGGCCACAGATGTGAGTCCTAACCGCAGCTACCTGGTAAAATATACTGTCAATAGCACACCACTTAATAACCTGCACCCGCTGGTTGCCCCGGCATTGCGGTTAAGCGAGATGTATTACATAGCGGCAGAAGCTACTTATGATACAGATCCGGCTAAAGCTATTGCCTTGCTGAATACCATACGCATCCATCGCGGTATTATTGACCTGCTGCCCAATACCCTGGGCAAAACAGCTTTTATGACTGAGCTGGTGAAGGAAAGCCGCAAGGAGTTTTACGGAGAAAGCCAGATATTTTTTATGTACAAGCGCCTTAACCTGGATGTTGTTGCCGCCAACGGTCAGTTCTATCCGGCTTCCGACAATATATTCGTGTACCCTGTACCTGAAGATGAGGTAACTTATAATCCCTAAGCATAGCATTGATACAGGCTATTATTAATAGATTTCTAAAAAAAACAGCAAAATAATATGAACATAAAAAGATGCATATGCTATGTTTTACTGGCAGCTGCTATGCTGGGATGCAAGAAAGACCCCCAGTTAATATACAGTACCGGAGATAATATTTATCTAAATTATAAGGATCAGAACGGACAGCAGGATACCACGGCTTTAACCTATTCCTTCGCCTACCAACCTACCCTTACCAAAGATACTATATGGCTGCCTGTAATTATTTCGGGTGCCAGGGTTAACCATGAAAGGTCCTTTACCCTCGAGGTTGTAAATCAGGCCATAGAGTCAGATTCTGCAGCCACTGCCATTGCGGGCACGCACTATGAACCACTAAAACCCTCCTATACCATGCCGGCCGATTCGGGGAAAGTTTTAGTGCCCGTAATTATTAAGAATACTGATCCGAAGCTTGCAGAGAGGTCTGTATACCTGAACATCCGTGTATCGGGGGGAAAGGACTTCAACTCTGACTTACCAGACAAGCTTCGCAGCAAGCTGATCATTTTTTCTGCCCGACTGGAAAAGCCAGACTGGTGGATGTTCTGGCAGGGCCAACTTGGCGAATACAGTCGTATAAAGCATCAGCTGTTCCTTATCTCATCCGGAACGAGAGACCTGGTGAACCTGTCAAAACCTGATGCCTATCTTCAAATCCCAAGGGCGCTCTATTCCATCGATAATGTCAGGATTTTTACCGGCGACCCTTTTACCTGGGTGAAGCGCTATCCTGAAAAAGGATATGCGATTACCAAACGGACAGACGGTACGGCGGATTATGATTTCTACAGCTCTTCCTCACCTGAGAAAAAGTTTTATTTAAAATATTATGCAGTGGTTAACCGGTACTTTTTTACAGATGAACTGGGAGGTCAGATTATTATTAACTAAACAACATGAAAAGAAAATTAATAGGTTTAATAGTCCTTATTGCCATCATCAGCAGTGCATGTAAAAAAGATCTGGGTAATTATGATTATTCACCTCCTTCTGAACCCGTAGTTACGGGCATTACAAATCAGGTTTTCGCCGCACTAGTGGGTGATACCTTAACCATTAAGCCAAAGGTGACCCTTGCCGATGCAGATCCGCTGAAGGACCTGGAATTTGAGTGGCGGATTACTGTGCAGGAGAAACTGACAGAAATGGTATATAAAGGGTATCCGCTTAAACTGCTTTACAACATTGGTCCCGGCGATCGTATCTGTAAGCTGATTGTCACAGACAAAAGGAATGGTTTGTTCTATAACTATCCCTTTAAAATAACAGGTACTACACAATTTTCTACCGGAAACATTGTCCTTAGTGATGATAACGGCGTAACCAAATTATCCTTCGTAAAACAAGATAATACGGTTCTAACAGATCTGTATCGTTCTTTAAATGGCGCAGACCTGCCTGCCAGGCCGGTGCAGTTGTATTATTCAAAGCCATTGCCTTATCAGCCCAATACAAAAGAAGAATACTGGGTTTTGTGTAACGACGATAAAAATAGCGGGGTAATACTTGATGCCAGCACGCTGCTGAAGAAAAGCAATTTCTCCAGTCAGTTTTTTAACACGCCAGCAAATATCTCTGTTGGATATCTGGAACCCTTTTTAGGTCCGGTGCAAATGGGTACCGTGCCAACGGGTGTAATCAATAACAAACTACATATCGGGGTTTCTTCTACCGCACCCTTTGCAGATGATTACGGCAAATTTGCTAATGAGCAGTCTGGAAACTATACCATGGCTAAATACTTCTTTCATGGTAGCAGCTATTTTATTGGCTATGATATGGCTAATAAAGGGTTTATAACTTTTGGTGCCGACGGAACCTACTCTGGTAAATCATATGCAGTTGATGCCGCAAGTACAGGGTTTGACCCGGCCAATGTGGGGCTCGATAATCTGATCTTTATGCATAGTACTGATGGCGGGACATCTTATGCTTTTTTTAGAAACAATGGTACGGTTACGGAACTGAGCTTTAGCTATCCTGTAGGCACTGACCGCAGCTTTAAAGCAACTGGTAAACGAGTTTTTAAAGGCGCCTCCCTGGTGTCTGACAATACCAAATGGGTAGCAAATAGTATTAATATCTTCTATTTTACCATGGGTGATAAGGTTTACCGTTACAACCCGATCAATGAAGACTTAAGGGTACTCAATGCAGACTTTGGCGGTAAGGCCATCACTATGCTCAAGATCAGCTATAACGATAATGTCCTTACTGTTGGTACCTCAGGTTCGGTATATTTCTTAGATGTGAGGGTTGGTGAACCTGGTAACATCATCAAAACAATAAACGGGATACCCGGCGCTCCGGTAGATATCATTACAAGATAACCATAAATCAATTTAAAATATTCATCATGAAATTTAACTCATTACTGCTTGCCCTATTGCTTCCTGTATTTGCAATAGCACAAAAAAACAAATTTACGCTTACCGGCCAGATCGGGAAGCTCGATAAACCTGCCAAAGTTTACCTGGATTATATGGATAACGGTAGCAATCATGAAGATTCATGTACGCTGGTGAACGGAAAATTCAGCTTTAGTGCTCCTGCAAGCGGCATTGTTACCTCCCGCATTTCGTTAGATCATACCGGCGAAGGTAAACCGCATTCTATCTATGCCCCTAACAGCGACGTGATCTACATCTATTTCGGTAAAGAAGATATAGTGTTTAATTCGGCCGATTCATTAATAAATGCTAAGGTAACCGGTTCTAAAGTTTACGACGAGTTTCAGGATTACAACAAACAGATTGGCGGTACCATTATGGCCCTTACCAAAGCAGTGAACATTGAATTTTCTAAATTAACCCCAGAGCAGCAGAAAGATACAAACTATGTAAAAGCTGTAGATGCCAGGTTTAGACGCAATATTAAACAGCGTGAACAGAAGCAGTTTGATTTTGCCAAAAACAACCCCAATTCGTACTTCGGTTTGGTGGCCTTGTCAGAATCTGCAGGAACCAAGGTAGACGTTGCCAAAGTTGGGCCGGTTTACAATGCTTTAAGGGCCGACCTCCGCAGCACGGATATGGGTAAAGAACTATCTCAACGCATCCAGGCTGCGGGTACCACGGCTGTAGGGATGCAGGCACCGGCCTTTACCCAAAATGACGTGAACGGAAAACCGGTATCACTGGCAAGTTTTAAAGGCAAATACGTACTGGTTGAGTTTTGGGCAAGCTGGTGTGTGCCTTGCCGTGCAGGTAACCCGAACTTAGTAAAGCAATACGAGCTGTACAAGGATAAAGGTTTTGAAATTGTATCTGTATCACTTGATAATGTTAAAGATAAATGGCTGGAGGCTATTAAAAAAGATGGTTTACCATGGGTACAGGTGTCTGACCTGAAAGGATGGAATAACGAAGTGGGCAGATTGTACGGAGTGCGTGCAGTACCGCAGAGCTTTTTGCTTGATAAAGAGGGAAAGGTGATTGGAAATACTTTAAGAGACGAAACACTGAACAGCAAGCTTGCTGAGCTGTTCAAAAACTAAGAACAATCCACATCTCTTTGCTTCAAGCAAGGTTTTTATATAGTAAATTATTCTGGAGCCGGTTTATACCGGCTCCTTTTTCTACATCCCTATTTTAGCTCATGTACAAACATAGAATATTGAAAGCCCTTCTTCTGATGGCTTTTTTAACTTTCACATCTTCCACCTATGCACAAAGTACCTTTAGCAGGCAGGTAAGGCCAAAGCAAGCGCTCCCCGCATATTTATCTGCTGCAATTGCCAAAGGTTATCAGGCATCGGTACTGATGTGGCAGATAGATCCTGAAACAGGGAACCGAATGAGTGCGCAGTTCAGCGGAGTAGTGGTGAGTGCTGACGGTGTGATCCTCAGCGCGGCACATGTGGTTATGACCGGCAATACTTACAAAGTAATGTTTGCAAATGGTTTAGAATGCGTTGCCCGGGGGCTGGGAAGAATAACCCTGCCACCAGAGCATATGGTGCCTGATGCCGCCATGTTAAAAATTACTACCAAAGGCAACTGGCCATTTGCAGAAATGGGCTGGTCGTCATCCCTGAAAGCAGGCCAGCCCTGTATCAGTATCGCCTATCCGGAAAGTGTGGAACAGCGTAAACCAAACCTGAGGTTTGGAAAGATCAGTACATTGAAGAATGAATATGGCTTTTTACAATCTACCTGTATCATGGAGCCCGGCGATTCCGGAGGCCCCTTGTTTGATCTGCTTGGCCGCGTAATCGGCATACACAGCGGAATCCGCATTCCCGAAGACATTAATTATGAAGTACCCGTAGACACCTACCGTAAGTATTGGTCGACTTTAAGCCAGGCTAAAGACCATCAGTCTTTACCACAAGATTCAGTCCCGATAGGTAAAGACTCTCTGAAATCCCGCTTGTCAGCCATACCAGTTTTTGCAAGTACCAGTAATGATCTGGCTAAAACAGCTCAAAAATTGAGTGCGACCTGCATCAAGATCAGGAGTGGAATAGCTGGTAAAGAACAACAGATAGCTGGGACCATTATTTCTACAAAAGACTTAATTACACGAAAGAAAAACGCAGTTTCTGCAGCGGCAATTGAGTCGTTAGACTTCTCCGCTGAAACTGTGATCATTTCTAAAAGCTCTATGGTAGGAGAAAACCCTGTTGCGGTTAATGCCAGCGGATTGACCATCAGGTTAAGGGTAATGTCAAGAAACCCTGCGGATGATCTGGTTCTGCTCCTACCAGATAAAAACCTGGATGGAGGTATAGTGCTGCCAAGGGCTATTACCGATAGCGTCTCTATCAGCCAGCTGGGCAAATTCCTCCTATCTCCAATGGTAGATACAGCTGCCAGAACTGGCGTTTTAGGGAGTCTGCTGATTAATCTTCCCAACTTCACAAGCTATGGATTTCTTGGGGCGAACACCCAGCTGAAGAACGACCAACTGGTAATAAAATCAGTCATGCCCAATAGTGCAGCTGAATTGGGGGGCTTAAAAACCGGAGATACCATTACAGCTGTTAATGGGCTTATGGTACAAGATGAACTTGATTTTGTAAAAGCTATAGGTAAGTATCAGGCGGGCGACACCGTTTTACTTGCTGGCATTTCGGGGGATAAAGATTTCGTTAAGAAAGCTGTACTCCAATACCCGCCGCAAAAGACGGGCAGTCATCCTGCCGGACTATTTTATGGTGGCAAGAGTATTAAGAGAGATGGCTTCAATAATGTATTTACACAAGACGCAACCGTCAGGCCCACAGAATGCGGGGGACCAGTGTTTGATATGAACGGCAATTTTGTGGGCATCAACATTGCCCGGTTCAGCAGAACAAGTACCATAATTATGCCTGCTAAACGGATTATTGACTATTTAAACATGATAAATAATAAAGAAGCTGCTCGTTGAACAGGGCTTACAATAAGCAATAATAGATTGGCAAAGCAGAACCATTTAAAGGTGGCCATTGCCGCTATAGGAAATCATAAAACAAATCCTGCATCTGTACCATAAAGAAACAGTATATTTTGGAATATCATTTCTCAAATCGTTATTTTTGAATTTCAGATAGATCAAAGTTAACTATATGCCACACAGAGAATTTAACAGACAATTAGCTGTAAACAAATTTCTAAATCAAAGCTTTGGGAAAGAACAGGAGCTTCAGGAAGTTGTTGAAATTGCCTGCAGAATTTGTGGCACATCAAGTGCATTGCTTACACTGGTTGATCATAATACCCAACACATTATATTTAAAAACAATTTTAAATTAAATAGTACTGACCGTGGGGATGCTTTCTGTAATTATATTGTTGAGACAAGGCAACCATTACTAGTACAAGATGCCCTATTAGATCATAGATTCGCCAATAACCCTTTAGTTATTGGCGACCCCTATATCAGATTCTATGCCGGCATCCCCTTAGAAAGTTCTGATGGGCATACTTTGGGTAGTCTGTGTGTGATCGACGGTACCCCTGGTCAACTTTCAGAAGATCAATTAGACATATTAAAAGTATTAGCAAAGCAGGCAGTTCACCTGATGAATTTTGACACAGGGATGCAGATTATAAAGAACCTATATGTAGATGCTAAAAAATCTGAAATCGAGTTGCGTTCATTTTTCGAAAGCTCAATAGATCATCACCTTCTATTGGGAAAGAATTTTGAAGTTCTGGCATTTAATAAAAGCTATGAAAGCCATGTAAAAAATACTTACGGCCTTCAGATGGAAAGAGGCTCAAATATGATTGAGTACATTAAGGCAGCTCATCTCCACGACTTTTATAAAGACTATAACCGAGCCTTAAATGGCACCGCTGTATTTGATGAACGAAACCTTCAACAGGCAGATGGCGATAGCTGGCGAATTGTTAAGTTTGAACCTGCTTTTGATGTAGATGGTGAAATTATCGGTGTTTCAGTAAATGTATCTGATGTAAACACAAGAGTGCAAAATGAACAGATAGTAAAGTTGCAGAATCAACAACTTCAGGAGATAGCAATGATGCAATCCCATGAACTGCGACGCCCTGTAGCATCTATATTGGGTTTAATGTCACTTTTTAAAGCCAGTGATTATAAAGCTGAAAAGGAAGATCTTCAAATGCTCGAAAGGGCAGTTGCCGAATTGGACTTAAAAATACGCGATATAGTAACCACGGCAAAAACTCAGTAATTCACCCGTACTGCCACATCGATTACTAAAACTCTCTCCTTTTAAGTAGTTACTGGTACAGTTGTTGAACACAGGTATAAGTAAAAGTTCATGACTGATAACTATCTCGTAGTAATAACAATCATAGGGATAGGTATCCTGGGGATGGCGTGGATGCCCTCTTTAACGGCTAAAACAAAGATTTCATATTCGGTGGTTTATCTGCTGATGGGTATGCTGCTCTATAGCGTGTTTGATTTCCTACCCGTTCCAAGTCCACAATTACATGGTAAATCCACACTTCATCTAACCGAGCTGGTACTGATTATTTCACTGATGGGTACAGGCCTAAAGATTGATCAAAAGTTTTCATTCAAGAGCTGGATCATTCCATTCCGGCTTATTGGTGTAACCATGCTGCTTTGTATAGCAGCAGTTACAGCTGTTGGGTTTTACTACTTTGAAATCCCGCTTGCGGCTTCACTCCTGCTGGCAGCAGCACTAGCACCCACAGATCCTGTACTGGCTACGGATGTGCAGGTGGGCGATCCTAATGAGAAAGACCGTGATAATGCTAAGTTCTCCCTCACTGCCGAAGCAGGCCTCAATGATGGCATGGCCTTTCCTTTTGTATGGCTTGCAATTGTATTGGCTATGAGCTCTGGAACTGACAGTTCATTATTATTTACCTGGGCCTGGAAACATATAGTTTATCAGATTGCTGCCGGATTAATTAGCGGTGTTTTGATCGGTAAATTATTGGGATATATTCTTTTTACCCTTTCAAAAAAGCATGAAACGTTTGTTACCCAGGATGGATTTGTCTCCATAGCGGTCACATTACTGGTATATGGTGTTACAGAGTTAATACATGGGTACGGATTCATTGCCGTATTTGCCGCAGCAGTAACGCTGAGGACCCATGAGCGAAGTCACAAATATCATAACCGGATGCATGCCTTTTCAGACCAGATGGAAAGGATGCTTGTCGCCATCATGCTGATCCTGTTTGGAGGAAGTCTAGTGCATGGAATATTAGATAGCCTGACCTGGCCTATGGCGGCATTCTCCATTGTTTTTATCTTTCTCATTCGTCCGCTTGCAGGGCTTATTGGATTGATTGGCACAAAACTCAGAATCCAGGAGAAGCTGGTAATCAGTTTTTATGGCATCAGAGGAATGGGTTCAATTTATTATCTGGCCTTTGCCTTCAGCACTGCTTATTTTACTAACCAGGACGCACTTTGGTCTATCGTTGCCTTTATTATACTTATTTCTATAGGTATCCATGGAATAACTGCCGGATTCACCTTTAAAAAACTTGAAGATGTTTTACCGGATGACAACACAATCATCGCAGAATAATGCCCTGTATAATAATGAAACGCGACTATAATTCCTGTACGATAAAAGACGACTATCAATCATAATATAGTTAGGTATGAGTAATCTAGATGAAACACCTTATAAGGGTAAACCCTTTGTCTCTATAGAAGGGAGCAACATTCATGATATCGCCAGTTTTTATGAAGAAGTTAACCGCGTATTTATGGGCAATGAAGAGTGGAAACTTGGAAACAGTCTGGATGCCTTCAATGATCTATTGTATGGTGGATTTGGTGTCTTAGATCAAAATACAGAAACTGATATCATCTGGAATGATATGCATATTAGCCGCGAAGCGCTGGGTTATGAGGAAACAAAACATTTTTATACACAGAAATTAGCGCCAGACTCGCCCTATAACAAAAGTTACCATCAGGAAAAACTTAAGGAACTGGAGTCGGGGAAAGGGCAGACCTATTTTGATATCGTCCTGGAGATTATTGCTGACCATCCGAGACTCAATTTAATAGCTCGCTAGCCTGATTGCTAATTTTTTGTGTATAGTCACATTGACCTAAGCTTAATCAACTCGTATTGTCTATTTCTAAGAATAAATAGTGAAGGCAATAGAAGTGATTAAAACCGCAGCAGATATGACTAAACTGCAGTAAGCATAGATATTTTTCGTCCTTTGCCTGATAAAAACTTCCACAATCAGATAGATGAATATAGCAAGAGTTATAACTATTAATGGGATAGTAAACAATTCGAATATAGCTCCTAATACAACAAAATCTACTGATCTCATTAAACCGGTAAATACCAGGGTGAAATAGCAACCTGCCACTAGTGTTATATAGAACAGTTTTTTAGATAATTTCTGTGTTACTTGAATTTCCATCATGTTTGATTGATAAGGGATTACAAATTATATCTGACACTAAATTAACACTATCTATATGAATTACAAGGACTGCCCAATTTTTCCACTGAACAATTATTTACCTTTTGAAAAATTAAACCTGTCTTCAAATTCCTTTTTAATACCGATCACCAGTACACCATTGATTGCTTTGGGCCCATAGGCTGCTGTTGCTTCTGTCCCTTTCAGCACCTTCAGACTTTCAATCGAGCTTGGGTTCAAGCTAGAGAACTGTAACTGATCAAGTGTGCATGTCTTTTTACCCGAAACGATGATGTATAAAGGTTGTTGATTACTAGGTACCGTAATCATGGCCCCTAACCTGATTGTTTTGGGTGCAGGCATCCGAACAGTCATATTGTCCTTCAGATAAGCTGTTGCAGTAGTCTCGCCAAACAAATCAAATGTGCAGGGAACAATCATATTTACTTTATCCATATGCAGTTCAAATTTTCCTGTAGAATCAGTAATGGCTAATACATTCTGGAAACCACTTTGTTTTATCCTTACGCCAGCCAGGGGCCTGCCGCTTACCGTATCTACAACGGTTCCGCTCAGCAGTCGCTGCGTAACGGGAGATGGTTCTTGTAAGCTGTTTATTGGCTGCCGCGATGGTGAATTCTCAACCTTTGGCTTAACCGGTTTCAGGTTTTGCGCTTTTGCAGGGGTCATTGCAACTGCTGTAATTGCAAATGGCACCAGCCAGCGCCAGTTTGAAGTTGCGGGAGGTACAATTAATGTGCGGTTTAGCTGGCTCGAAAGCAGGCGGCCACAAACATTGTCTTTTTTATTTTTGAAAAAAGCGACCAACTCTGCATCAGAGCTTGCAGTGAGATCATAAATATCTTTCTTACAGCTTTCACAATGTCTGCCAGAGGCTACCTCTTGCATTTCATCCCACTGCTCTGAGCAGGGATTGGCTAATACTATTTGTATATCTTTCACATTATAAATTTTTACTGGTGATATAGATAGCTCAATAATTCCATACAATTTACTCAATTAATTTTATTTCATAGAATTTCTGCAGATATATTTAATGCAAAGCCATCTCAAGGCTTTGCATGGCCTATGATAACATTAAACACCTGGTCTTCCAATACTTGCCTGCAGACTTTGCTATAGACCTGCCGCAAGAAAATCCAGTACAATCCTGTTAAAAACCTTCGGATCTTTAAGTGGTGCATAGTGGTCGCTGCCCTTTATAATTTCCAGTCTGGAGTTTTTAATGCTTGTATGTATCAATTCGGTATGCTGCCTTTTTACCACATCATGTTCACCCGCCAGTACTAATACGGGTAGATCAATAGTCCGTAAACCTTCAGCCTTGATGTTTGGCTCATTTAATACCAGATTGGCCAAGCGCAACTGATTTTGCGATTCCGGATCATTACGGTGCAATAAGCTATCTCTCCGATTTTCAAAAATGCGGATCACCTTTTCTTCAATAGCGTTAGGGCCAGGGAACAGATTGGCGCCCATCAGCACTACTTTTTCAACCTTTTCGGGATGCTTCTGCGCAAAGATTAATGCGGTATTACCACCATCACTCCAACCGAGCAAGTTTGCCTTTTTGATATCCAGAGCCTTCATTATGACTAAAAGGTCGTCTGCAAATTGGTCGTAAGTGTAGGGTGCCGCCGATTTGTTAGTACTGTTACCTTGTCCCCGGCTGTCTAAAGCAATAACTTTAAAATGATGTGATAGCGGCTCAATCTGTTCCCTGAAAGATATGATGCTTTCATTATTACCATGCAATAAAAACAGGGGACTGCCCTGCCCGTAGGTTTCATAATAGATTTCAGCCTGCTCTATCTTAATACGTTTGCCCAGATGGTTGTCTGCATCAAAATCATTTTCATCTCCATTACCCTTTTCAGATTTCATCTTTGAAGCCTCAAGTGCTATCAATAAATAGGAACTGGAAACCTTTTGCCATGCTGCTTCACCCTTTATCCTGAATAAGCTGGAGCGCAAGGGTCCGGGAAATGAGGGAATAAAAAATGCCGGCTGTATGCTGTCGCCCGCCAAAGGTTCTAAATCCAGGATAGCGAGGGAAACGGCTATTTCTTTTTGTCCCTTGATATAAATCTGATATGGGCGCAGGTCTATACTTTCAGTACGCGGCATACCGATCTCCGTTGTGCCTATTACATCAAAGACCACATCCCTGCCCAGTATAGACTGATCAGGTAATCCGTCTTTAACATTATAAACGTTCATCCTCAATTTGATTCGCTTAAAGGTTCTCCTGTTTATTTTAAAAGTAAGTTTCCGCACATAAACATGCTGATCTATCTTTAAGATGCTGGCCTGCTCCCTACCCTTTTCATCGCTTTGCTTTGGTATATTTTTATACATGGCCGGAAAGAAAATGAGACTGGCACTTGAGCGTCCGTAATTTTTCACCTCGAGCGGTTTCGTTTTAATATCTACGGTTTGAAGCATTCTGGGTGCTTCCGATAGTTTGATGGTTTTATCTGATTTGCAGTAAGCCTCCCAGGCCATTTTTACAGTACGGTAGCCGACAGCGGCAAAGAAAATGGAGTCTTTCTCTTCAACATCTGGGGGAAGGTATGCCAGCAAGTACTTTCCTGTAGAATCAGCCACTGTGCCTAGAGGCTTGTTTTTTATCCCAATGCTAACATAAGGCAAGGGCAGCAACGTTTTGGCATCTACCGTTATGCCGCTAAAGCTTGCCGTCTGGGCATTTGCGCTCTTGCCGTTCAGGATGAAAACAGCGATAAGAAGGAAAGGATAAGTTCTGATAATGGAGATGAAGGCTAATGAAAGAGGCATATATGTAAATGGTTAGCACAATATTGCTAAATCATCGCTGGAAAAGAAAAGATTAACATCATTTAACAAAATCGCTATTAAACGTTAGGTGCTGATGTCAATCTTTCTACCATTGCCTATTTAAATTCGCCTTCTATTGCTTGATGGCAGCACTAAATATTTTCTGCAAATTCTATTACATTTCCATATAAGTCTGCAATAAATCCGCACCGCTTTCCTATAGCCTCAACGTTAAATGGCTCTCTGAGTACTTTTACATTTCTGCTTCTCATAGCTTCTAATGTTTCATCAACATTTTCAACCTCTATACAAAAATGTTGAAAGCCTGAGATGATAGGCTGCACAGGATCGGGAGTGGATTCCGGTATTCCACCACAAAGAACTTCCAACCAGAAAGAATCATCATTTGCCAGGGCAAGATAATCCATCTTCAATTCACCTTTCTCCCACTTTTTAAGCAGCCTGAAACCCAATTTTTCCACGTACCAATTAATCGTACCTTCATAATCCCGTGTGCGCAATCCCACATGTCCTGCTTTCATTTTTGCATTGATACCTTCAGCATTCTTTTTAGGTATTTTAATCATCGTATTTTCCATTTTAACTTACTGGTATTGCAATTGATATTAGAAATACAAAAGTACTTTAAAGTGTTTCTATACGAGATTTTTATTATGGCACTTCTAACGGAGATGATGGTACTTTTTGCTGATTATGAACTCCGAAAGTAAAATATAAAATATTAAAATCTAGCGGTGCATTATAATCGTACGTACAGCTTCGCTCCTGCTTAAACACAGATAATAAAGCAAATGAAAAATACATTTTTTAATAGAAACGACGGAAGCTACCTTTATAGTGATATACAATCTGATGATAATTATTACAGATCCATTATTGAAAATAACTCATTCTATGTAATTAAAACAGATCTGGAAGGCAACTACTCTTATATGAACCCTTTCTTTTGTCAGCAGTTCAGAATAAAACCCAAAGAATGGCTGGGCAGGCCTTCTATAGATTTAATTATTCCTGCAGATCACCAGGTTTGTATAGAAACCGTACAGCAATGCTTTGCCACACCAGGCGAATCGCACTGGGTAATATTACGTAAACCTCATTTTACCGGCATTGTATCCACCCAGTGGGAGTTTAAAGTGGTTCTTGACGAGGCAGGAAATCCATTGGAATTGGTATGTATTGGCCACGATATTACTTCGCTGATTATGCGCCAGCAGGAGTTGCAGACCCTTGTTGATGTTACGGCAGATCAGAACAAGAAACTTTTGAATTTTACTTATATCATCTCCCATAATATCCGGTCGCACGTAGCCAATATTATTGGAATTATCGACCTGAATGATGATGGAACACCAGAGGACAAGGAGCTAGGCTGGAACATGATCAAGAAAAGCATTGGTGGTCTTGATGCAACTATCCATAATCTCAACGATGTAATCAACATACAAACCAATGTGAACCTGCCTATTAAAATGGTATTTCTGAAGAAAGAGATAACCAATATAATTGATAGTATCAGGGTGCTGTTTGATAAAGACAATACTAGTATCAAATATAATTTTGATGATGCCGCATTCCTGATCACTAACCCTGCTTACCTGGAGAGCATTATCCTCAATCTGATAACCAATGCACTAAAGTACAAATCAACCACGCGGCCCCTGGAAATAGAATTATCTATGAGCAGAGAGAAAGAGTATGATGTACTTACTTTCAGAGATAACGGGATAGGGATTAACCTGGAACAAAATGGCGATAAAGTATTTGGTATGTATAAAACCTTTCATGGTAATGTTGATGCCAAAGGTATGGGCCTTTTTATTGTAAGGAACCAGATTGAAGCAATGGGCGGTAAAATTGAGATAGAAAGTGAAGTAGATAAATTTACCAGCTTCAAGATATTTTTTCCATTGCATACCGGAGCTTAGTGCCTACAGGCATTGCAGCTTTCTGCAATCAGCGCCTGATTACTATGTTAAATAGGTTTAACTAGGTATTCAGCGATTTTGATGCTGCGCGAATCATTTCGTCTAGCTCTTGTATACTGTATTGCAGTTTCTGAAACAGGTCATTTAAATCCTGAGGGATATCTTCCTCCGTGATGAGCTCTAGTAAACCCAGTGCATTAGCTAATGGCCTTCTAATCATATGCGACTGATTAAAGGCAATATCTAGAAATACCTGTTTATTGGCATTTAAAGTTTCGGTAGCACTATTAAGACTTAGCTTCAGGGAAGAATATTTAGACAGCTGGGCTGATTTGGTTTTATGAATATTGGTAAACGAGCCAAACCAGGATTCAATTTGCCCCTCCTTGTTGGTGTATGGGTCTATGGATATATAAAACCACTCCATTGAATTATGCTGATCTGTTAGCCTAACTTCTGTTTCAAAGATCTTACCCTGTTCAAGACATTCCTTCCAGGTATGCAAACAGCTATCCCTGTCAATTTCTGCTACGCCCAGAAATCCCGAATAAAAGCTCAGCAGCTGAACACCGAAATAATCGGTTGCTTTTTTATTGATATAACTGCAGCTACCCGCACTATCAAATGTTATAATAAGGTTCGGTACCGTATTGGAAAGAAACTGAAATTTCCTTTTCTCCTCATCTGCCAGTCGCCTTTCATGCAGCAGCGACGATTCATATTTCTTTCTGTCGGTTATTTTCTGTACCGTGGCATTAACTAAAATCAGTTCATTAGAATCGCCTTTATAACTTACTGCATTAAGCAGGATGTCAATTTCACCATTTAAGGTATTTAGGGTGAGGCTGATTTCGTTCGCAGTTCCCTGTAAATTCAGTAAGGGATCAATAACCATATTATAGTACAAAGCAGAGCCTTTGCTGAAGATCTGTTTTAAATTCATCTTACAGATTTCTGCAGTACTCATGCCCAGCCATTTGGCAAAAGTTTCATTTACACGCAGCATCTGTCCGTTGGGGTAATAGGAAATAAACCCGCTAGGCAACTGATCGTATAAGAAATCAGTCCCAAGATTTTTCTGAACAGAATCTTCGGCTGTCATTCGCGCAGAAAATTTTTAATGGCGGCAATTACGCCTTTAGGATCACTAAGATGCGGGCAATGCCCTTTTGTAGTTAATACGGCTATTTCATTATTAACTGTATGCTGTTTGATATACTCAGCAACTTCTATGGAAGTAAGAAAATCGTCCTCACATTGGATAGTGAGACTTGGAATCTTGAGCAGTGAAAGGTCTTTACGGTTATCAGACATAAAGGTTACCCTGGCAAATTTCCTGGCAATGGCCGGATCTGTAGCGCAGAAACTTGCCGTAAGGCCTGCTGCTAATGCCGGATCTTCCTGGTCGGCCATGATCAATGGTGCAACCATTTGAGACCATCCCAGGTAATTGCTGTCCATTACATCCAATAATGCTTCCAGATCATCCTTATCAATGCCCCCTTTATAGCTTTCATCATCAATATACCGCGGTGAGGGACCAATAAATACAATCTTACTGAAAATCTGCGGCTTAATTTTTAATGCAAGTAGCCCTATCATACTACTTACCGAATGGCCAATAAAAGTAATATCTTCTAAATCCAGTTCGCTGCATATTTCAATAATATCTAAGGCATAACCATCTAAAGTACTGTAACGCTCCTCGTTGTAAGCAGAAAGATCAGAATGGCCGGCCCCTACATAATCAAATACAATTATCCGGTAATCATTTTCAAAGGCTGGTAGGATTAATCTCCAGGTGTTCTGATCACAGCCGAAGCCATGGGCAAACAGCAATACCTTGCTTCCCTTACCTATTATTCTTACGTTATTCCTCGAAATTATTGAATGTTCCATTATCTGTTTATCATGGTAGGTACCCTTTTTTTTTGAGCAGAAACTATAGTCAATCTTGCAAATAGTAAGGAGAAAACAAAGATATGGAATTTGAGTGGATGTAATATGTTTATTACAATGAATATCAATATCCTGACATTTGAATGTGGTTGAAAACTATACATTATTTACCACAAAATAAGGTGCTGAGTAAAACAAGCAACCATCAGGAAATAAAAAAATTAGGGCAAAAATTACATGCTTAATCAATTCTATAAATCTTTATTAAATAATAATCCAATTAAGGAAAACCGTACTATTTAAGAGACAATTTTAGAACGTCGCTCCCTATTATTTAAACGTTTATTAACAATAAAATAGACAAGGTCATCAGACGATACCGAAATAACGGACAACACATCTAAAACCCTCTGAGGCGTGATCTTCATGTTTTTAGCGAGAAATTCCAGCTGCTCACCATCATAAGGAAGCTTACCGGGTACTATATATGATGCATCAATTGGTTTCATTGTATCAGGGTTTATGATTATAACTTTAGATTGGTATTATTGTTTGATAAAATTAACAACGCGTAATTATAACTACCTTACAGCAAAACCCATTCCGATTATGAAGATTGCTGTTTTCAGTACCTGCGCTTACGACCAGGAATTTCTGGAGAAATACAATACCGGGCATCAGCTGTTGTTTTTTAAGCAGGCCCTAAATTTCGATAATGTTATTCTTACAAAAGATTTTGATGCCGTATGTCTGTTTGTAAATGATTGTGCAGATGAACAGGTTCTTTCTGCGCTGAAAAAGAACGGCGTTAATCTTGTGCTGCTGCGATGTGCCGGGTTCAACAATGTTGATGTAAAGGCAGCCGCAGCGATAGGGATTAAAATACTGAGAGTGCCAGCCTATTCACCAGAAGCAGTGGCCGAGCATGCGCTTGCCATGATCATGACGCTGAACCGCAAAACGCATAAAGCATATAACAGAGTGAGGGAAGGTAATTTCTCTCTTGAATCTTTAATGGGCTTTAACCTGTATCACAGCAAGGTTGCACTCATTGGAACAGGGAACATCGGCAAAGCCATGTATAAGATCCTGAAAGGGTTCGGGTGCCAGATCTCTGCGTACGATCCTTATCCTGACGCTGCATTACAGGCAGAGGGCCTGGTTTATGCCGACCTGGAAGAGGTATTAAAAGATGCCCAGATTGTTACCCTGCATTGTCCGCTCACGGATGATTCCCTGCACATGATTAATGAACAGACCCTTAAGTTTTTTAAAAAAGGAGCTATGCTGATCAATACCAGCCGGGGCGCTCTGGTGCAGACTTCAGATGTAATCAATTCATTAAAATCCGGTCAGCTGGGTTATTTAGGACTCGATGTTTATGAACAGGAATCGGCACTGTTTTTCCATGATCTTTCGGGCGAGGTGATACAGGACGACCTGATTGCGCGCCTCATATCGTTTCCTAATGTGCTGATTACTTCACATCAAGGCTTCTTTACCCAGGAGGCGATAAAGCAGATTGCTGAGATCACCTTTTCTAATGCCTATGCATTTGCCAGTGGCGCGGAATTACTGAATGAAATAAAACCCTAAACATGGAAGCTGAATTGGTTAACCCTGACAAGCTCAAACGGGGATTTATTATTTCATGGGCATTGGGCTGCCTTTTTTACCTGCTGCAATATGCGATCAGATCTTCTCCGGCAGTAATGATTGGAGAACTTTCAACAGCATTTGATCTATCTGCCTTTGAGCTTAGCTCTATCCTGGGTTCTTATTATTATTCATATGCTGTGCTCAGCCTGCTGGCCGGTGTGGCTTACGACCGCTATGGGGCTAAATATCCAATTGCCATTGGCGCGGGTATCCTCTGTCTGGGTTGTCTGCTGTTTTCAACCGCAGCTTATTTTACAGGATATTCGGGGCGACTGCTCCAGGGAGCAGGAAGTGCTTTCTCTTTTACCGGATGCGTCTACCTCGCCTCCCGCGGGTTCGCAGCAAAATATATTGCAACCGCTATTGGTTTTACCCAGTGTATGGGTATGCTTGGCGGCTCATCGGGCCAGTTTCTGGTAGGTCCTTTAATCGCCCATGGCTTATCGGTACAGATTTTCTGGATTATTGTAGGTATAGCATGCGGAGTGATTTGTCTGTTGCTGGTTTTTACCACTCCAAAAGAAGAAGCCCTTTTTGATAAGAAGGATATGTCTTTTAACCTGATAGCACCCTATAAGGTTGTTTTTACGAATCCGCAATCCTATCTCACCGGTATAATTTCTGGTCTGCTGTTTATTCCAACTACGGTGTTTGCCATGACCTGGGCTGTGTCTTTTTTTGTGCAAGACCGCGGATTAACCAGAGAGGCAGCCGTGATCAGCAGTGCGATGGTACCTTTGGGATGGGTAATTGGCTGCCCTCTGATGGGTTATATATCAGACCGCATTGGAAGAAGGAAACCGGTACTGACTGCCGGCGCATTACTGATGATGCTATGTTTTGTGCAGCTGTTCTTTTATCCTTCATTGCTACCTCCTGCAGCAACCATGATGCTTTTTGGTATCGCCTCTGGCGTGGCCATGATCCCGTATACCATGATTAAAGAAGGCAATCCTGATAAAGTTAAAGGGAGCGCTACCGGGGGGATCAACTTTATCACCTTTGGCGTTACCTCCTGCCTGGCACCAGTTTTCGCTTCATATTTCGGCAAAACGCTGGGCAAAGTGACAGACCTTGAACAGCACTTTCGCTCATCTGGTCTTTTCCTCCTGGCTGTAATCTTCGCAGCACTTGTTTTAAGCTTTATCGTTCGGGAAACCGGAAAAGGTAAAAGTCATGCCGCGTAGTTCTGCATCATCCCCTACACTGTACTTGGGAGAGCTTAATTTTTAGCAGAAATACAGTTAAATTTTTCAGTATAGTATTAAGGCGGCAGGTTAGTATCCTGCCGTCTCGTTAATTACAACAAATTCTCCTTCTTGTTCTGCGGTGTGATTACCCCAGTTTGTGATTGCTTCTAAAACGGGTAACAGACTTTTACCAAATTCAGTTAAACTATAAATAACTTTTACAGGAGGTTTTTGCCCATAAACCTTTCTGTGCACTAATTTATCCTGTTCCAGTTGCTTCAGCTGTAAACTCAGCGTCATTTCGGTAATGGCCGGCATTTCTTTCCGCAGTTCACTATATCTTTTTTCCTGGTCTTTGAGGTGATAAAGAATAACCGCTTTCCACTTGCCGCCAATCAGATCCATCGTAAGACTTACTGTGCAGGGATAAGTCTTTCCTTTCACCTTTATATAAGTGCCAATACATTCAGTCTTCATCGTATACTTTTTAGGCCTATCCAATCTGATAGTTATTGCAAACTTAGATCACGCCACATAGTTTTGCAAGAAAAATTATTATTGTATGGCACTTATCATATTAGCACATCCAAATTTCATAGATTCTGTGGCAAACAAAACAATTATAGATGAGCTTCAAAACAGCGAATTAGAATTAGAAATAAGGGATATCCACAACTTATACCCAGAATTTAAAATTGACTGTAAAGCAGAACAGGATGCCTTATTAAGACATCAGACCATTGTGTTTCAATATCCAATTTACTGGTATAATATGCCTGCCATCTTAAAACAGTGGTTTGACCTGGTGTTTTCATATCAGTTTGCCTATGGATCTAAAGGCGATAAACTCAAGGGCAGGAATTTTGTACCAAGCTTTACCGTGGGCGCGCCTGAAGATGAATACACAACTTTGGGTAACCATCATTTCCGGGTACATGAATTCTGTAAAAACCTTGAACAAACGGCCTATTACGCGCAAATGAATTATATTGACCCTATCTATTTCCACGGAACATCACAAGCCGCTGGTTATACGATAGATGAGGTGAAAAATAAGGCAAAAGATCAGGCTAAAAGATTAATATCGAGATTACATGATTTAGATTAAAGGGGTAGAAATTGGCATTGGAACCCAAGCATACCCTTTCTCCCTCTCGGTTATGTAACCTAATCCGGGCCAGGGAAGATGACAAGACATGGTAAGGCCTTTACTAAAATATTGTTCTCTTAATATCTTTTTTCTGGTGGCTACGCCTTTATGGAAATCTATATCCCACTCTGTGCCCCATTCAGGATGAGAAAGTAATAAAGGGGTATGTACTGTATCAACAATATGGGTCAGCACTTTGTCCCCAGAGAAAATCTTCAGAGCAGGATGGCCTGGGGTATGCCCTTCCGCCAGATCTGGAGTAATACAACCAAACAATGTATCACCATAAGTGTAGAGGTTCAATTTATCTTTTATTGCTGAAATCGTGTTCTGAGCCAGAGTAATACTTCCCTTGTTTGAATCAGTGCTTTTGCTCTGGGAAAAGTCTGGATGGTTGGACATCCAAAAATCATATTCCTTTTCAGACAGGTAATAAACTGCATTTTTAAATACAGGGTTTCCATCCTTATCAAGTATTCCCCCGATATGATCTACATGCAAATGGGTAATAAATACATCGGTAACCTGATCTGCTGCAATACCTGCAGATTTCAGGTTATCTTTGAATTTGCCTGCCTGGTTGCCTAGTGCAGACCCACTTCCGGCGTCAATCACTATAATTCTTTTATCTTTCTTAATTACCAGAATGTTTATTGCGGCATCTACTGCATCTTCAAACAAAAAATTCTCTACTAATGCATTATTCACCTGAATCTTATTAATGCCCGGAGCAAATATCGGCTGTGCCGGATGGATGAATATATGGCCATCGGTAACAACCATCATATCAAGTTCTCCCAATCTAAACTTTGTATGGCCCAGGGGCGATGTAAAACCAAAACCAGGTTGTGGTATTTGAGCCTTTAAAACGGTCGGTGATATGGAGGCCATAATTCCCAAGACCCCAGCATACTTAAATAATTGTCTTCTTTTCATCTTTTTTTTCATCAAAGGTATCTGAGTGATATCTTTGTGTCAAGTATGCACATTTTTGTAACCTAGGCACTTAAAGTATACTAATCTGTAAATCAACTAGAATAATTTAACATGCTAAATGAAATTCCTAAAAAACCAATCTGCGCAGTGGATTATGCCTTCAAAAGGATTGGAGGAAAATACAAAGGGCGCATATTATGGTATCTGCATAACCAAACTGTGATGCGTTATGGGGAATTGAGAAAAGCATTTACAGATATTACGCCTAAGATGCTTACTCAGACCCTCAGAGAATTAGAAGATGATAAATTGGTTAAGAGACAAGTTTATCATCAGGTGCCGCCAAAAGTTGAATATTCTTTAACTCCGGTGGCAGAAGACTTAATCCCCTTTATCAATCATTTAAGGGCATGGGCGGATATTCAGATGCAGGATGACGATACATATGCTAAGATTGGCTGTTAGTTTGAAATTTTTGCGGCAGCAGAATGAACTTAATAACTGGTGTTAGATTTAGATCTGCCAATTGACAATCAATTTGCTTTTTCTGTGGTAAAAAAATAGATGCATTGAACACTTCAATGTGTATAAACCCTAAATTGCATTCAAACATCAAGATATGAAGCAGAATTTCTTTCGCAGGGTTACTTTATGTGCCCTGTTTATTATAGGTCTATTATTTTCTGGCACGACTGCCAATGCACAGAAAAAACTTAATGTAGTTGTTGCCGGCCTAAACCACGATCATGTTTACCTGATTATGGGCAGTTATGAAAAAGGCGAAGTAAATATAGTGGGCATCTCAGAAAGCAATCCTGATTTAATTGCAAGGTTTAAAAAGCGGTACAAACTACCAGATTCGCTGTTCGGTAAAGATCTGACCACTCTTTTAAAAACACGCAAGCCAGATGTAGTACTGGCTTATAACGCCATACATGACCACCTGGCTGTTGTTGAAGCGGCGGCGCCACTGGGTATTTCTGTAATGGTGGAGAAACCACTGGCAACTACTGTGAAACAGGCAGAGCGTATGGCCATGCTGGCTAGACAGTATAAAATCCATTTACTTACCAACTATGAAACAACATGGTATGCCAGTAACCAGGAGGCTTATGTAAAGATTAAAACCAATAATGAAATTGGGAAGATCAGGAAAATGGTGGTGCACGACGGCCACCAGGGTCCGAAAGAAATTAACGTAAGCAAGGAATTTTTAAGCTGGCTGACAGACCCGGTTAAAAATGGCGGCGGCGCTATCGTAGATTTTGGATGTTATGGGGCCAACCTGATGACATGGCTGATGGATGGGCAGAAGCCAATTGCTGTAACTGCTATAACCCGACAGATTAAGAAAGATGTATATCCCAATGTGGATGACGATGCAACTGTACTGCTGGAATATCCCGGTGCAACAGGCATCATCGAGGCTTCATGGAACTGGCCATTTTCTATTAAGGATATGGAAGTATTTGGGCAGACCGGTTATATACAGGCTGTGAATCCTACTACCATGAGGATAAAAGAGAAAGATAATGCCGGCTACAAAGAATCTACTGCCGCTGCGCTGCCTGCTAACATGACTGATCACCTTAAATATCTATCTGCATTGCTGAACAATGAAATTACTCCGGGACAGGATTTATCCAGTTTAGAGAACAACCTCATTGTTGTGAAGATTCTGGAAGCGGCAAAAACATCGGCAAAAACTGGCCAAAGGGTATTGATCAAATAAGGTAACCTGTTTCTCTCAACCCCTAAAACTATGTACCTCCTGTATTTCCTTAAGCAGCGTAATAATTTATCCGCAGCAGTAGTCTTGCTGTGGATTTTACTATTTACTATTATTACTGGCCCCTCCTCTGCCCAGGATCTCAGCCAGCAAAATGAACTCTTCTGGCACACCAATACCGATCAGGGCATTACCTGGAAGCTTAACACTGAGAAGCGGCTGCCACATAGTGATAACCTGGAAATGTCTGGCCAGTTGGTTTCGGGCATCATTGCTTACAAGGTTACAGCGGCAAAGCAGGTTGAGATTACCAGGGATATTATTTTTCCGCAGCTGCGCAAATACAGCAAGTCTAATGAATCTATGTACCGTGCCTATCTGCGGTCTCAGTATACTGATGATATTTTACCTGTCATTACCCTCGCTGAAAAGAAGTTTGAAACCGGAGAATTAGATTCTGTCCGTATCGCGGGAAAGATCAGCTTTTATTTCAAACCCCGCGATGGTATTCAGGTGGTAAGAACATTTTTCCCATCGATGGATAAAAGGTGCTTCGTGGAGAAATGGACCCTCATCAATAAAGGTAAGACGCCACAAGCTCTTAATATAGGAGCTACCGCGCTGGCTCAGAATGAAAAGGGATTTCATGGAGAGTACCATAGAAAAATTGTAACTGATGCAAAGCCGCAGGTTACGATAGATCCTGCCGGGCAGTATTCTTTTGGAGTTTACTTTATTGCGCAGTTGAACGAGGAGGCTGAACCTGAGCGTGATCTTACAGGCATAGAGCACATGCGTGACCAGTTTCTGGACAGCGTATCCACAAATCTGGAACTCAAATCTCCAGACAGCACTATTAATACTCTGTTTTACTTTTCTAAAATCAGGGCAGCAGAAAGCATTTTCCGCTCGCGGCTGGGTTTAGTGCACTCCCCCGGCGGCGGAAACTATTACGTAGGCATCTGGGCTAATGACCAGGCAGAATACAGCGGTCCGTTTTTCTCCTACCTGGGTTATGAGACAGGCATGCAGGCGGCGATGAACGCGTACCGGATTTTTCAAAGCAATATCCCTAAAGACGGAGGGAAAATATGGGCTTCTTTTGAACTGGATGTTACTTTTCCTTTTGGCGAATATGACCGTGGAGATGCAGCGATGATTGCCTATGGCGCAACGCACTTTCTGCTTGCTTCGGGCGACCGTAAAAAAGCGGAGGAGATATGGCCTTTGATTGACTGGTGCTTAAAATACAGTCAGAAAAGGGTTACTGCCGACGGTATAGTGGCATCTGAAAGTGATGAGCTGGAAGGAAGATTTCCGACAGGGTCTGCTAATTTATCTACTTCTTCACTTTACTATGCTGCGCTGATTCAGTCTGCAAGACTGGCCAGGGCTATGGGTAAAGCCCCTTCTTTGATTAAAGATTACGAGTTGCGCGCCAAAAATTTGTCTGCCGCTATAGAAAGGTATTTCGGTGCGAACATGGAAGGTTTAGCGACTTACAAATATTATAAAGAAAATACTACGCTCAGAGCATGGATATGTCTGCCACTGGTAGTAGGTATTAACGGTCGGAAGGCAGGCACCCTGGATGCACTGTTTGATAAATTATGGTCTACCAATGGGGTACTTACTGAATTAAAGCCTGAGGAAACAGGTGGCAAAGTTTTTTGGGACAGGGGAACATTGTATGCCTTTCGGGGTGCATTTAAAGCAGGAGCGGCAGATCGCGCATTGGAAAGGCTAGAGTCTTATTCTACTACACGGTTAACCGGATTTCGGGTTCCTTATGCCGTGGAGGCCTGGCCGGAAAACGGGATGGCACATTTATCTGCTGAAAGCGCGCTGTACTGCCGGATTTTCACTGAGGGATTACTGGGCCTGGAACCGACGGGCTTTGACTCTTTCCTGTTGCGGCCCAACCTGCCTGCTAAGTGGGACCATCTGGAGTTATCGAATATTAAGGCATTTGGTAGTACGCTGGATATCAAATTAGAACGTGAAGTATTAAAGACCAGATCTGAGAATGCAAGTGTCAGATCTGCGAAGGCAAGTGTTGATCCGGAGAAGGCAAAGATGACGCCTGAGAAAACAAGGGTCAGTTCTGAAAGAGGAAAGATCAGGGTAACAGTATCTAAAATGGGGAAAATTATAGTTAACCGTTTAATTGCAAATGATACTGAGCTGAAAGTGATGCTGAGGTAGTTCGTCAACTCTCCCATCAAGCTAAAGCACCTCTCTAAAATATATTAACGCATACATCTTGGAGAGGTGCACAGCTTAAAAAATAAGCAGGTGTTTAGCCCGCGTGGATGTCAAGAGAACTAATTGAGCTGCGTCAACTTTGAGCAGTTACAATAATCCACCAGCAACAGTAATCCGCTCACCAGTTATCCAGCCAGCATCTTCCGAAGCCAGGAATACCGCAACTTTTGCAATATCTATCGGCATACCAATGCGGCCCAGAGGGGTCTGATCAAGATAATATTTCTCCATTGCACTTCCTGGTCTGCCATCGGCGGTAGAACCTTCAGATTCGGTCATACCCGGAGCAATGGTATTTACCCTTATATTTTTAGGACCTAGTTCCTTAGCAAGTGTTTTGGCTATACTATCAATACCGGCCTTAACAGCACAGTAGATTAAAGTGCCAGGAATTGGGTTCAGGCTAATGGTAGAGCTTAAATTGATGATACTTCCCCCGGCTTCATCAAACATTGCTGCGGCCTCTTTCGCACAAAAGATCTGAGCCATTAAACCTGTTGTAACCTGCAACTGGAAGGTTTCTTCGCTTACATCCGCCAACATTTCATACCTCCAGACACTCGCATTGTTGACTAAAATATCCAGTCGGCCATAAGCCTTGCTGGTCTCCTCAAAAAGTCTTTTTATATCAGCAATTTTTGAAATATCTGCCTGCACAGCAATGGCAGTTCCACCATTTTGGGTAATCTCTTCAACTACCCGGTCGGCAGATTCTTTACTTGATGAATAGTTGACTACTACTTTTGCACCTTCTCTTGCATATTCTTTAGCAATTCCGGCGCCTATACCTTTAGACGATCCTGTTATGACCGCTACTTTGTCTTTTAGTTTCATTTTTCTTGGTTTATTCAATTTATACTTGTCCGCCTGCAACCTGTATTCTTTCTCCAGTTACCCAGGCAGCATCGTCAGATGCCAGAAAAACCGCTACTCTGGCAATATCATCCGGCTGACCGATCCTGCCCAGAGGCACTTGCGCAACCAGCTGTGCTTCCCATTCCCCTCCCATAAATCCTTGTTCGTGAGAACCTTCGGTTTCAGTTATACCCGGTGATATGGTATTTACTCTTATCTTTTTTGATCCAAGCTCTTTCGCAAGCACTTTGGTTACGTTATCTACAGCTGCTTTTGTTGCCGCATAAATCAGCGTGCCCGGCATCGGATTAAGACTTACTGTAGAACTGATGTTGATGATGTTGCCTCCATTTTCGCCCATCAGCTCTGCCGCTTTTTGTGCACAGAGGATCGTGCCGATCAGATTAGTATTGATATTAGCCTGTATCACGTCGATACTGAGTGCTTCGAGCATTACCACATCATAAATGCCCGCATTGTTAACAAGGATGTCTACCTTCTTGAAGGCTGTTAAAGCTTCTTTGAAGAGTCTTTCAACATCTGCAGGTATGGCAACATTGGCCTGTACCGCAACTGCCTGGCCGCCCAGCGATGTGATATGATCAACAACTTTATCAACTCTTAATTTATCTTTTGCAAAGTTCACTACTACTTTAGCTCCGGCTAAGGCAAATGCCCTGGCGATACCTGCTCCTATTCCTTTCGACGCCCCTGTTATTACAGCAACTTTATCTTTTAATTTCAATGTCATTTGATTAAAGTTTAATAAGCTCAAAAGTATATTGTATCTATATTTGTGGAAAGTACCTACTATTTTGTAACCTACCTACCAAAAAGTAACTGTGCTGATAAACAGTATATTAATAATATAATAATGGCAAAAATGACAAGGAAATGTTCTGATTCACCAACTTGTTCAGTTGATTATGCATTTAGAAGAATTGGAGGGAAATATAAAGGCAGGATTTTATGGTCGTTGAATGAACATAAGATAATACGCTTTGGAGAGCTGGGACGGATCTTATCTGATGTGACTACGAAGATGCTCACACAAACCCTTAGGGAACTGGAAAAGGACGATCTAATTATCAGAAAAGTCTATCATCAGGTACCACCTATGGTAAAATATTCTTTGTCGGAAACCGGACTGGAACTTATACCCTTTATCACTCATTTAAAGGAATGGGGCGATAAAAAAATTGAAACAGCAAAAAGTAAGGCCCAAGAGAAATTGCTGCTCATTTAGCCTTACTTTATACAAGATTGGTTAAAAACAAGGTGCTAATGCGAACCTGATGGCATTTTCTGTGGAGTGGTAGTTGGTCCGTATACAGTTATTTTGCCATTTTCTACCTTCATCCTATCAATAAACACTACTCTTTCATCACCCGTAGAAGCGGTTCTTCCATGGTAAACACAAAACATTTCCTTTCCATCTGGTGAATAGATAATGCTATTGTGTCCTGTACCGGATACCGTTCCACCCTGATCAGTGTTCTTGTGCAGAATAGGGTTATTTACTGCTTTTTTAAAGGGTCCCAGAGGAGATTTAGATGTGGCATAACCTACGGCATAATGCTCGCCGCCAAAGTGGTTGGCCGAATACATAATGTAATAGATACCGTCTTTTTTGAAGGTTACAGAACCTTCAGTCCAGCGCCTGTTCACTTCTCCGCTGGTTACAGAAAGGCTTTCCCATGCGGCTTGCTTATCGTTCAACTTTACCGGTGGCCTAAGTGCCAGTACAGGCTCACCTATTACACCAGAAAAGTCTTTTTTAAGCTCTACACCATATACCCAGCTTTCTTCAATTTCTTTATACTTGCCGCTATTCCTGGCCTGGTCTGCTATTTCACTTGCTACCGGATGTTTATAAGCTACCCGCGAATAATATAAATAGGATTTGCCATTGCTATCAACAAATACATTTGCATCGATAACCGGGTAGCCCGGATCGAAGAGTGGTTTAGCGGCAATGTCTACAAAGGGACCTGTAGGTTTATCGGCCACTGCAACGCCGATTTTGAAGTTTTCTACTTCTTTAGCTGGGTTTACTTTCCACTGCGCACTGTAAAAAAGATAAAATTTATCTTTAACTTTATATACTTCTGGTGCCCAGTATGCTCCGCCCCAGGCGCTGTTAGGATCGCTCCATCCGTTTTTATTGTCGTGGAAATACACCTGTCCTTCAGGCTTCCAGTTTACTAAATCTTTAGATGAATAGGCAGAAAAGCCCCGGTCGGCCCCTCCCCCGGTGCCATACATATAATAGGTTCCTTTATCAAATAATACAAAAGGATCTCCGAACTGTACTTTCAACGGATTGGTATAAAGGGTATTGTCAGTTTTCTGTTGCGCCTTTACTATGGTAGCGTTTGTAAGTACTACCATTAAACATATAATGATTAGAAATCCTTTTCTCATAAAGATTGATGTGTAAGGGTATGTGTTGATTAGCAAATTAAATAAAAAATATAGAAAGAGGAAGCTTCATACTTTAGATATCTGATTATTTGATTAATAAACCCGGAAATTAAACCACTATATCCCGATCAAATATTTCCAAGTCTATTGTATTTTCGGATTATACGCTAAATTTAAAAAGATAAATATATTTATGGACAACAGCTTGTTTTTGGAGAAAGATCAAATCAATAACTTTAACGAGATCATGTATGTGATATTAAATTATGGATTACAGAAGGATGTATTGGCAGTAGAAAACACTGGCGACATTATCTACTATCTTGACCAACGTGATAAAAACAGAACATTGGATGATCCAGAATTGAAAAAAGCAGTCCTAACAATTATCCACTCCATGTTAGCAACCGGAGAAGTTGAATTGGATTTCAGATATTCATGGGTTGAAAAAGCAAGAGAAAACCCACCTCAAACAGAAGAAGAAATATTTAATTTTCTTAATACCTATTGGGACGAGGACGATGGGTTTGGGCTCGCAAAGATTCACTTAGTTTGGTTCAGGAAAATAGGACAATCATTTTAAAATATTACATAATGACTATTATTAAAAAATGCTGCTTCCCTGTTGGATTATTAATAAGTTCCCTAATCTTTGCTCCGCGAAGTACCGCTCAGGTAAAACAGATTTACCAGGTTTATAAACTTGAAAATAAAATAGGTACTGAAGAAGTAACTGCTTCAGCAGGAACTGTAACCACCAGTGTCCAGATCGCTATCCGCACGCAGGACAGGGGTTACAATCTCAGCTTAATTGCTGACCTCAAAACTAATAATGACGGGTTCAAATATACTTCCGCGGGACATACCTCTCGTTTTAAAAAGGAAAACATAGATACACTGATTGCAGCAGGTGGTGGATTTCCTCTAAGTGAGAACAGATCAATAAAGATCAGAGAATTGTTGATTGCTCAATGGATGAAAGCTGAAAAGCCGGGCGTACTTAAATCTGCCTTTGGCAGTTCAGGCATCAGCATTAAGGAGATAATTATCCCATCTACAGCGGCGGCTGAGCTCAGAGAATTAAGAGCTTTTGTGATTAACCAGGGTCTGGATGAAGTTTATTGGATAGATAAGAATGGTAAAAGTGTTTTCTTAACCACTAATGATTCTGAAGGTGATAAACGTGAGATAGTAAATGATAAGTATGTGCGGGATTTTACTCAATTAAATCAGCAGTCGACGCAATTTCTGCTCCAGGCATACAGTGATAAAGCTCAAAAGTTAGGGCTAAAGCATGCATCCATTGCCATTGTGGGAGGCAACATTATTGATCTATCTAAGGCGGGTGCAGTGCAGAAAAATATGATGATCCTGATTAAAAATGGTAAGATCGACTATGTTGGGACAATAAACAGGTCTTTAATTCCATCAGATGCTGAGGTAATTGATGCGACCAATAAGTTTCTAATTCCTGGTTTGTGGGATATGCACGCGCATGTTTTCCATCCCAGTTATCTGCAAAAGGAGTTACTTTCCGGGGTTACATCCCTCAGAGATATGGCCAATGAATTTGATTTTGTGGTGCAGCTGAAGAACCTGGCGAGTAAGGGAATTGTACCTGTTCCAACTATCTACGCAGCCGGATTATTAGATGGAAAATCACCTTCCACCTTGGGCGCCATGCTGGCAACCAATCCTGAGGAAATAAAAACTAACATACAGCGGTACCAAAATGCAGGTTTTAATCAAATAAAGATCTATGATAATATTAAAAAGAAAGACTTTAATAGTATTGTTACCGAAGCGAGACGCTATCATATGGACGTGGTAGGTCATCTGCCAACTGGTTATACGATAAGTTATTTTATTAATAACGGAATGAATAGTATAAGTCATATACACTTCTTCATGAATAGCATCAAATGGTCTTCGGCTGATTTAATAGCTGCCAATCGGCCATTATTGGATAGTCTTAAGTCGCATCGTGTTTATCTGGATCCTACCATTAATGTTTACCAGATGACAGGTGATAAAAGAATGCCATTGTTTAAAAGATTGCTGAACCTATTTTATGATTATGGCATCCCGATAGTTGCCGGAACAGATAACGAAGGTACTATACCAGACGAAATACAGGCATACGTTCAGCTTGGCATGAGCCCTTTAAATGCTTTGAGGGCGGCAACCGTGGTGCCCGCTGAAATAATGGGTGTAATGCAGCAAAGCGGGAATCTGGAAAAAGGGAAAAACGGAGATCTGCTCATCCTTGATGAAAACCCTTTGACAAATATTAGTACGCTGAAAAAGATTAATACGGTGGTTAAAGGACAGTATGTAGTACGGCCGTAAAGGGGTAATCATTAATATCTGAAATTATTAGTAGAAGATAAAGCTATCGATCACTACCGCATTAGGGGCCTACCTATACTAAGAAAGAATATAAGTTAAAAGATGTTAAACAAAAATTCCTTTGATCAAATAGAATTATGTTTAGCTAAATTATTTAAATTATGCTCAGAAATCGCTTACTGCTCTTATTCTCACTACTATCCCTGGTGTCATTAAAAATATCTGCACAAAAAGCGGATTCACTAATTATTACAAAACTCAACAATACTATTCACCCTATCGAATATCTTAAGGGCGATTCTGATTTCAGGGACATTAGTTTTTTAAAGGATGCGCTTAAAGACAAAGATTTGATTGCTCTGGGTGAAGTTACACATGGCACCGTAGAAGTATTTGATTACAAAGATCGCCTCATCAGGTATTTGGTAAGCAATCTTGGATATAAAGCTATTGCGTTTGAAAGCGATTTTCTGGCAATGGAAAATATAAATAGCTATATTTTGGGGAAGGTAGATACAATACATTATGTTTCGGGCACGGCTGTACTAATGAGTAATGGACCATTGATCAAATGGCTGAGAAGCTACAACCTAAGCAAACCGGACAAAGACAAAGTTCAGGTCTTTGGTGTAGAAAGCAGGGGTTATACTAATATTTTTAATAAATTGATTACGGTGATCCCTCAGCTGGATAATGCTGATAAAGATTCGATGCAGGCCTATCTGGCAAAACCATTCAATAGCCGAGTGACCAAAGATGAACTAAATGAGTTCAAAGCAATATTAGCAAAGCTACAAAATATGCAATTATCAGAGGCTAATACACAATATGTGCAGATGCTTAGTCAACTGATAAGCTATAATAATAACAGAGCTATAAGGGATGCATATATGGCAAATAATGTAACATGGATCAAAGAACGCGTGCAAAATAATAAGTTGATTTTATGGGCTCATAATGGCCACCTCGTCAAAGAGGTGCTAAATAAAAACTCTCTTACTATGGGAAGCCACCTTGCTAAAAAATATGGCTCCAGATATTACGTAATTGGTACCGATTTTAACTCTGGAACGGCAGATGTAAATGTGTTTGTAGCCAAAAACAGACCATTGAAGGGATTTCAACCCTATTATTATGCTGCTGTAAATTCAAAAAGATGGTATGAATACTATTTTAACCAGTGTAAATACCCAAACTTTATCATCGATCTGAATTCTTCTTCCAAAGACGATACATTGAACGAATTCTTAACCCAGCCACACCTGATGAGGAGCATTGGCGCAGTGAGTACTCCCGTAAGCACAAAGCTATCCATGACAAGGAATTACGATTTGATTATTTACTTTGATAAAGCTAACAGCATGTAGGACAGTTAGCCAAAGTTTGATCGACTTTTATAAGATATACTTGTCGATCTTACGTTGAAGTTCTTTATACATCTCATAAAATAGTTAGTGATCATTATATGCAGCTATGATTTCTTTCATTTAAACAGTTTGTTTAATTCGGCAATTAGCTCAGTACCACGTAAGTTTTTAGCAATTATTTTTCCATCTCCATCTAAAAGAAAGTTCCTGGGAACTGCAGTTATTTGATAAGTTACGGCAACACTATTTTTCACTCCTTTTAAGTCGGAAACATGTGTCCAATCTTGCAAGCCATCTTGTTGTATCGCTGCTAACCACTTATCTTTTGAATTATCCACTGATACGCTAATAATGTCGAACTTATTGTGCCCGAATTTTTTTCTCGCTTCAATCAACCAGGGATTTTCTGCTCTGCAGGGTATACACCATGAGGCCCAAAAGTCAATAAGAACATACTTACCTTTAAAACTGGAAAGCTTTACTAACTTATCATTTAAGTCCTTCTGCTCAAAGTCTGGCAACTGTTGTCCTACATAAAGATTATCAATACTGAACTTCAACTGATTGTAATAAGATCCTTTGCTTTGAGAAGGAGGGATTAATTTAAACAAGCGCAAGATCTCATTATCATGAAGTTTTGATTTAAGCCGTGTAACGATAATGTATGCATTCAAAGGAGATTCTGGATGATCTTCAATCCACTTTACCAGTGCTTTATTACTTTCAGGCTCTGTAAAGCGTTTTGGGTTTATAAGTGGGATTATTGTATTTTGGTATACAGAGTCGACATTATTCCCAACTAAGGTATAATTAGAGAGACCTTTATCAAGGAAAGTGATTTCAGCTCTTCCTGGCGTTAGGATTAAACTTGCACCTTGCTCGAAAGAGCTATTATCCTTGAAAGCTATTTGATACTGTTCCAAGGCTTCTGCTGGTACCGCGAGGGAAAATTTACCATCAGTAATTTTACACTCAGCTTTAATCAGAGGACGATTTGTAACAAATATATACGTGGTTCTAATTGTAATAACATTTCCATCTAAACTCTTATCGATAGTACCTTTAATACGTAAACTATCCTGAGCTTTAGATACTGTAAAGATCACAGTAAATAACATCGCTAATACGATTCCTCTTTGAAAAATATTCATAATTTGCCGTTAAAATTATAATTGCCTACCCAGGTTGCTATCATATAAATTGTTTTATAACGCTAGAGTAGCAACCCAAAATGTTTAAATAAATAATATTATAATAATAACTATTATATAGAAGAATAAAAAATAATAGATGTTGGGGTTGGATTATTGTATTTACAAGATAACTAAGTTTTATGCTGAGATTACTCTAAAAAGCGTAGATCTGCAATCCATACCGAAAAATGATTTACTTGATAGTTATAACTAATTGGTAACAATTTGAATACATCAAAGTATCATCAGATCTAAACGATTTGATTGTTTACTTTGATAAAGCTAACAGCATGTAGGAGAATTAGCCAAGTTTGATCGACAATTAGAAGGTATTTGGATAGCTTAATAAGTTGGTACGTACTATTGAGTAACTATTGAGATTTTAAATCAGAATTCTCTATGTTCTTTGAGTTCTTTTTAATAAGATCTTTCAGCCGTCCAAATTGATACGAGATATTAAAAGTAAATTGTCGGTATAACTGAGTTTGCACCGTTCTCTGTGTAAATCCATTACCTCTAGTTGATCTGTCAAAGACCTGATTTCTAGGAAAAATGTTCAGGATATTAACTGATGTATTTACTTTCCTATCTTTGAAGCTTTTGCTAACCCCCATAGAATTGGCATAAAACCAATTAGAATTTTGTTGTAAATAGATCCTTGGCCCATTGAACTGCACATATAGATTAACGCGCCAGCTATTTTCCAGCCTAAGCGATCCGTCTAAAAAGGCTGCAAATTCTAGTCCGGAATTCCTGATGTCTGCCCCTTCCAGTTTTCCACTCACATTGATATTTTTTAATCTGGTATTGAGTGATAAATCCAGGTTCTTTAAAATAGAATGACTGAGGTAAAGGTTAACCCCATTCTCTCTTCTGGTACCGATATTGTCATAACTTGATTGTGTTTTGCCTGCATCATTAATAAACAAAATACTTTCGATTGTATTATTTGCAAAGGTACCCGTGTGTCCTGCCCTGAAAGACCAATCTTTAAAACTGCTATAGTTCAGTTCTACATTATTATAGCTCACGGGTACCAGATTTGGATTACCGGTCAAAATGTATTCCTGGTTAAGCTGGTTTATAAATGTATTCAGCTGATAAATTGAAGGGCGTTCAATGCGTACACTATACCCTAAGGTGATGCGATTGTCGTTAGCGGTTTTCTGTTGTAAGATAACAGAGGGTACAAAATTGGTGTAATCTGTCTTGAACTCTGGTAATCCTCCACTATTGGATCCAATTGCAGTCCTTTCAATTCGGACGCCTGCTTTAATACTTGTTTTTTTATAAGCGTAGTTGGTAGACGCATAAGCTGAGCACACATTCTGAAAATATCTTAGGTCTGTCTGGGTAGAGCTTACATTATATGCATCTGAGAATACTGAATACAGATAGTTTGAGACACTGCTATTGTCCCGCAATACCATTTTTGATCCGAGCTCTAAGGTATTTGATGAAAATATTTTCATGGTATAATCTACCTGAGCAGAATGTTCTTTAGTCTGGGCGTAATTGCTTTGGTCAATTTTTTCCGTTTCATTGATTATCCGGCCATAAAGTTTTAAACTGTCATTTTGATCAATGGTGGCTTCATTATATTGATAGCCATTGCAAATAGGTTCTCCTTATTTTTCTTGCCTTCGTTCTGATAACTTATTGTAAGATTAGAGCCAGAGTTTTGAATATTACCACGAGAGGTAGCAGTGTAGTTTTGAAAACCTGATGGCCCGCTTAGCGTACTTTGCTGAAATATATCGGATTTGTCTTTAACCCGGTTCGACAAAATATTTACAGCTAATAAGTTCAGGGTATCTATCTCATAACTAATATCCGCCCCTCCATAAATACTATTATACCTACGCCGGGACTGTCCATTCTGAAGCAAATGTTGAGAACTTTCATCAACATCACGTATAATCTGATTTTCTGTTGTAGGAGATTTTTGATAAGTATCATTAAGATAAAAGGTAATGCCTAATTTCCCCGTCTTAATACTTAAATTAGCATTGGCGCCCGCCACTAAGGGTGAGAAAATCCTTCCGCTTATTGATCCGGTATAGCCCACCTTCGCCTCCCTGGCCATTATGATATTGATGATACCGCCAGTTCCTTCTGCATCGTACTTTGCACCGGGCTGAGTAATTAATTCAATTTGTTTAATCTGCGATGCATTGATAGATTTCAAAAAACCCGCAGCGTCATTACTTACCATAGAGTTTCTCCTGCCATTAATTAAAATTATCAGATTGGATTTACCGTTTAATTCCACCTGCTCATTCGGACCTAAACTTACCAAGGGAGCCCGATGCAATGCCTCCAGACCATTCAGAAGTCTCTTCTGAGGATCTGACTGTACGTCGTAGATGATTTTATCAACTTCCTGTTTTACCAGAGCACGTTTTGATTTAATATTTACATTTTGTAATTGCTGTACCTGTTCGGACAGTAGAACAATAAGATCCTGGGATTTTACTAGTCCAGAATACTGCTTATTCTGATATCCCAGAAACATGAAATTAATATGTGCATTATGAGAGGCCTTCAAGTTAAACTTCCCGGATTGATCAGTAAAGATTAATCTGGTTTTGCTGCCTTCTGTAATTTGCACTTTGCTATACGGTAGAGACACCCTGGTAACAGAATCTAGTACCTGCCCTGCTATAATAATGGAATCTTTCGATTGACCATGGACGTTCGATTGAAAATACAGGGATATGAATAGTAAAAGGGCATACCTGATAAAAGCTCTGTACATAGATTTACTGGGACACCTTAGAGAATTAGCAAAAACTTCCATAAACCTGGTATTAGGAAATAATATAGGGTGTTAGATCTTTGTTCTAAACATACAATAATATTTAGTAACCGTATCAAAATCTATCTGTTTTTAGCAAAATTTTTAGCGGCCTTCAGAGAGAACGGATAGTAGTACTCCCTACCCTTTATGATTAGGGTAAAATTGGAACGGTTAGCGTCAGCCGATAGGCCTTTATGCTACCTTTCTCCGTACTATGCTCGTGATATGTTCATCATTAGAGCACTATAGATGCACTTTCGGAGCACTTGTTTTACGTAGTAAATTACATGCTCTGATAGTTCTTCTATAGTGCAGAATATATGCATACATCCCGAGCAAACCTATAGCAAGGGCAGAAAAAAGACAGAAAAAAAAAGATTAATCTCCTGTATTACATCGTTTTGAAAATAAAAATGAAACAGATTGCGTAAAAACTGGTATAAGGTTTTCCGTGAATCAGATATAAAAATTCAAACGAAGCGGAAGCCCGATGGTACTGGTGAGACCGAAAATTAAAAACCCTCTCAATGTTTGATTGAAAGGGTTTACTTAAGTGGAGAATACCGGATTCGAACCGGTCACCTCTTGCCTGCCAGGCAAGCGCTCTAGCCAAATGAGCTAATCCCCCGTGGGTCGCAAAAGTAGCAATTAGTTTGTGGTTTGCAAATTTAAGTTGAAATAAACGCGATTTATAGGCTTTAATCAGCAATTATGGTAACAAAAAATACTGTTGAGCTGTCTTAGGAATCGTGTTGTAATATACCAAAGCAAACATGTATAGAAACTCATTCGAGCATTCGAAAAAAACTCAAAAATTCTAATACCAAATTCATATGCTAACATATTAGTAATATGGTTAATTTTGTTATTAGTCATCATCGGAGCAGTGTTTATTATCACTGATAATATAGAGGCATCTACCTATACAAGGGAGAATTATGTTGTAAGCCCTTGTAAAGAAAATTAGATACCGTCACCTAAGTTCTGTTCGTCAATATAGATGCCTAATTCATTTACAACGTTTATTAGTGGCACAGAATTACTATACCATTTGATGCCAACTTTCATGATTGAGCCAACTTCAAAGCCGTCCCAGTGAATTAAATATTTATCATCAGCGGACTCTACAGGATAAATCTCTACGTTTTTATATTGACCATCTATCAATCCGGTATACAATATATATTTATCCATGCCAGTAATATTAAGTAACTGTAACACAGAATGTTTATAATTGTTTGCATTCATTCCTTATCTATGGCATTACAAAAATTTATCATCGTTGCTATTAAAGCAATCTATCACATCCTAAAGCCTCCCCATCCGTCCCTTGTGTACTAAACGAAAAAGGGTGGGTACAAGTCCACTATTCACACTCTTAAAATATAAAACATCAAATAATCTATGGCATTTAAGATACGGGCAGGACTCATGCTTTGAACTATCTTCTAAGCGAGATGTAAAAGATAATTTTGTAACAACGATGATTTACATGCATAATATTGTTAGTAATGGAGGAATTTAATAACCGCTTACGGTAACCCGTAAGACTAACTGCTGCAGCATACCTATTTTTGAAAATTACTTTAAGCAGCATGTGCGCTCATGAAAAATTCAAAAGTATTATTGTTGATAATCGCAATCTTGATTTGCATATTATATTATTTTAACCAGAATAATCACGATATTCCAACAGGCCTTAGCAGCAGCCACAACGGTTACCCCTACTAACATACCAGTCAATCTTCATAAAATTCACATAACCATTCTGCTGGAAGTAACGGCTATTCCAATTTTGCGTTACCAGTAAAGACAAAACCTTCAAGTGCATCAGCCCTGTCAATATCAACCTCTTTTATTACCTCCTGCTTACAGGAAGCAATAGATCGGGATAATTCAACATAGGTAAACCGCCATCTCGCCCTCGACCTGATTCTGGATCAATACAAGATGATCTGGCGAAAAAGCAGCTAAGCTAAGCTGATCAATACCAGGCTGAGGATCGGATTTTCATATGAAAAGGGTTGCAACCGTTATAGGAATATCAAATAATAAACAAAGCACTTCATTTCATATGAAAGAAAGATTAAACCAGTATGCTATGATTTCCCCTATCTTTGATCTTATGAGAGACGTACTGGAAGCCATCAACAGAATTATCAATGCATTGAATACCCCTGCACACGCATTTAATGAGGTAGCTGCAACTAACCACTTCCCTCCTGTGCCGGTAATCCCCCTGGTTGATGTTGAGAAATGCGTTTTGATAACTGATGCAGATAGAAAAGATGCATTTTATGCGCTGTATGATGAGTTGAAATCCGCAGCACTCTTAGCCTCTGCCTATCAGCAGGAACTGGCAAAGGATCCGCGAGACCGCGACCAGATCAACATTGCAAAACGAAATTATGAAGCGGCCAGAAACCAATTGATTCAGCGACTGGCCGAAACCAGCTATTAATAATTTACATATTGCTCAGAAAAAGTACCGTCTGGATAGAGATCCAGAACGCCATAACCGGGGGCAGTTTCCCGTCTGTTTCCCTCCCACCATGCACCGCTCACTGCACCGTTGCAGATATAGGTTACATTATTATAAAGCACTTTATCACGCAGGTGAATATGCCCGGATAAACATAGTTTCACATTTGGATGCTTATAAAACAGACTGATGATTTTGGAAGTATCTGTATGCATATCGCCCCCTAACATCTCCCAGCGGTTTACAATATTGTCTTCAATCATGAGAACAGCCGTTAAAATAGGGATATGCGACATTACCAGCACAGGCATCTCAGGATCGGTATTTTTCAATTCGTTGGTTAACCAGTCAAACTGTTCGCCGCCCAGCTTACCGATGTACCAGGTATTATCTATATCCAGGTGTACACTATCCAGAATTATGAATTTCCAGCCGCGCTTTACAAAACTATAGTAGGGTTTAGGCAACTCGAGCTGACCCAGCGAATATTGCTTACCGTAAAAGGTCTGGCCTTTGCTGTTTTCGTTCCACCAAACATCATGGTTACCCAGGCAGTAATGTACGGGCACACTGCATTCTGACTTCATGATAGATTTCATCAGGCTCCACTGATCATTGATATCGCTAAGATTCTCTTTATTCATATCGAACACAATATCCCCTCCATTCAATATAAAATCAACCTTAGGCTGCTGCTGCTGGATATGCTGTAAGCACTTTGCAAATTTTGCTGGTGCACCAAACTTATTCTTCAGGTGTACATCTGTAATGTGGGCAATCCGCATGGCAGGCCTGTTGTTTGCAGGTGTGGCGCCTAAGGCCAGAGAAGGAGCCAGTAATAAACTGCCTATCCCTTTCAGTGCTGATCTTCTTTCCATATAGCATCTCGGATAATATGATACCCGTCACTAAAATACAAGCTGAATAATTAAGCTGATGTTAAGAAATCATTGTGAAAGATGTTTAGATTTGGCTAATCCTGACAGTGATTATTCTATTAAAGAAATGGACACATTAACCAGCAAGGTACAGTACAGCAACTTTGAAAAAGGTGAGTTTACCAATATTGCGCCACGTACATTTGAAGAAGTTAAGCAGCAGATTATAGATTATCCCTGGCAGGAGCAGCGTCATGGGGCCTCGGTAGAACTTACCTGTCCATCTGTTACTATTGAGCAGAATTATGATAGCTTCCTAAAGTTAGGACCATATTTTAATGGTAAATTCTGCCTGTACCTCTGTGAAAACCATCAGGTATATGATAAGGTGTGTACAACACTTGAAGATAGTTTTGATATCATTTACAACTATTTTCTGGATAACAACATCAGGCATGAGTTTGAAAAGTCTACTTCATTATCAAACCCTACAGGGCACTTTGCTACAGGCACTTTTGAGTACAAGGTAGATAGAGAAAGGGTTTTATGGTTCCTGTCCTTCCCGGTACTAGTAATCTTCCTGCCATTTTTAATGTTGATAATTGGTTTACTCCTTTTTTCAAGCCACGCTCCAAACTTAACCGGTCTCGGCTTTCTCGTACTGCTGATGTTTATCATAGGTGGAGGCAACCTCTACTTGTTTTTCAACTATTACCGTCGCTGTAAAAACCAGGTGATCTCGATAAGCAAAGGCTCGAATACTTTTTATTTTGGGGAGGGAGATGATTATCGGGTTTACAACAAAAAAGATATCAGCGAAATCAGATTGTATGAGTATCAAAATACACGTAGTGCATGGACTGATTACAATGTGTATGAAATAGATTTTGAGAATGGTGAACAATTGCGCTTCCCCAGCCTGCTATTAAAAAATAGCCTGTTCAGGAAGAAATTCCTGGAGCATCGTATCCATTCTAAAAACAGGGTTTTTCCAACGATGTGAGCATGGCATTGCTTATTAGTTAGCTAGGAGAGTATTACAAATGCGAAAAGCAACAGGCTTACAACCTATTGCTTTCCGTAAGTTTGAATATGGTTTACAGGTTGGGTACTAACCTATACTATTTAGCATTCATATCACTGATCCAGCGGGTATTTACCCCTAAGGTTTTATTCGGCTGATCAGAAGCTGTAATCACCATCTCCCCGCCTTTCATAATCTCCTCATGGGTAATCCAGGTTCTGTCTAACACCTTACCGTTAAACACAATCTTTTCGATATAGGGTTTGCTGTCGGCAAAATTCTCTACCCTAATGGTAAAGGCTTTTCCCTTTGGCCATGAAAAAGAAACAGACCTGAACAGGGGTACATTCATGTAATAAACCGGCGAGCCTACATTGGCAGGAGAAAATCCGCAGGCAGCAAACACGTACCAGGCAGATAAAGCACCTGCATCATCATCCATGGTGCGGATATAAGCATCTGGCTGATTCTTATAAATCCTGTCTACAAATGGGTCTATGCCCCTGCTGTTATCATTGAAATAGTATTGCACTACAGTATCTGCGGCCAGCTGGTGCACCAGCAGCTGCGATTTATAAGGAGCTGTTGAGGCATTGTACATGAAAGGCGCCTGGATATCTGGTTCATTGGCATGGTTATACTGATCGTTGCCAAAAAAGTGGTCTAGCTGTTGAATATAGGCAGCATCTCCTCCCATTAGGTCTATCAGACCTTTCAGGTCGAACGGAGCAAACCAGCGGTACTGTAAAATAGTTCCCTGGTACATGCCCCTGGCAGAAACCTGGTCTACATCTCTTTTGGTCAGGTCTTCAAAATCCTTTTTCCAATAGGTTTTATATTCCGCGGCTTTTTTCAGGTATTTGGCACTCAGTTCGTCTTTCTTTAATACTTTTAAGATCTGTGCCAGTGCCCAGGCATCATAACTTGATTCTAAAGCCTTATCTGGGTGGCTGTAGTCAAGCAGGTCTACATCTTTGATCAGTGAATCGCAGATGGCCGCAAAGTTCACTTTATACCCCTTACGGTGTGCATCGAGTAAAACTACAATAGCATGCTCTGTTCTAACCGTATTGGTGGGCTCTGTTTGCGTGGCATAATCTTTCTTGCCATTCGCATACAAATTTGCCAACGAGGTAACCATGCCTTTGTATTTCTCTGGCTGCATAATAGACAGAAGTGGCAGCTGTGTACGGTAGTTATCCCAGATGGCCCAGCCGTTAAACAGACTTTGCTTACTCTGCTGTAATTTGCCATTGGTGGCCCTGTAGCTGCCGTCTTTTTCGGTAATTTCATAGGGCGACTGTACAGTACGGTACAACAGGGAGTAAAACAGTTTCTCACGTTCCGGATCGCCGCTTACTTTGATTGCCCCCAGGGTATTGTCCCATGCATTAGTGCTGGCATTACTAAGCTCCGGGAAAGTCTGGCTGTTTAGGTTAGCCTTTGCGTGTGCCACATCAACTGATGAGAACGCAACCCTGATATCTGCCTCAGCATCCTGCCCTACCAGCATAGCTGTAAGTTTATGGTTGGCACTGTCTGTCCATTTTACGGGTTTACTGAAATGGATAGCGTAATAGATCTTGTAGGCCCCTACACTGCAGGTAGTTTTGGCCTGTACAAATCCGCTGATATCCTGCCCCTGTATCTCGTGCTCTTCTGCCAGGAAACGGTTGGCAAGGGTATGGCTTAGGTCGAGGTAAAAGCCCTTCGGCCCTGCCGGAAATTCATAATGTTCTAATCCCTGCTTTTCTACCACAGTAAAAGAAGCTTTGATCTTGTTGGTAAATCCTACACTGTAATTACCAGGTGAGGCAGATTCTGAAGCTTTGATCAGTTGGGTAGCTACATGGTTATTGCCAAGGAAGGGTTTGATCAGGATGTTGCCGCCACTGCCCTGGCAGCCTACACCTTCAAATCGGTTATGGGTAAATCCAAGAAACAATTTTGCACGGTACTCGTATCCGGCATGTAGTTTTGGATAGGTCTGCGGACCAATGCTGAGCATACTAAATGGGTAAGATGCTGCCGGAGTGAGCTGTCCGTGATCTCCTGAAGAACCAAGGAAAACGTTGACCTTAGTGGAAGGGCTTTCACGGGCAATAGTAAAATCGCCCTGCTGTGCATTTAATGTGGAAGGTAAAAACAAGGCGGGTAAAAGCAACAAGGATAACAGGTAATATTTCATGAGTTAAAATTGAATGGCGCTGCCGAAGTTAACAACAATTGGTTTTTAAAAGAAATGGAGAAGAAACACCGTCTCTTCTCCATTTTCTACTGTATTAATAATTCAATTTAGTATCCAGGGTTCTGGTACATTTTTTCAGGATTAAGCTTGTACTCATCTAAAGGAATAGGGTAATATCTGTCTTTAGTAGTAAAGTTTGATAATTTGGCCTGACCAAAATCTGCCTGTGATTTGGCTTTGAAGAAAGCAACCAGTTCTGTTGGGTTAAAGAACCTGATCAGATCAAACCAGCGGATATGCTCAAATGCCAGCTCTACACGACGCTCATGTAAAATAGCCAGTTTTAAGGTTGGATATTTTGTGTTATACGTAGCGTTGGTTCTTGAAACTGCATAGGTTGGTAAACCCGCTCTTGTGCGTACCATATCAAGGTAAGGAATTGCCGCAGCATTGTTCCCTTGCAGCATATTAACTTCGGCAAGCATCAGGATTACATCTGCAAAACGGATAACAGGTGTGTTGTTACCGCCGTAACCATTTGGACCAGCTGCACTGCTTACATCACGGTATTTTGTAACAAAATAATCCTGAATGGTTGTGTTATTGGCAAATTTAAGAGAAAGGTCTTTACGGACATCTCCTGCTTCATAATCCAAAACAAGGTCTCTGGTTATGTTACCACCACCAGCTAAAGCAATTTTTTGTGAGTTGACGGTTTCACCCAATGCCTGGTTGTTGGCTGCAATTGAAGAAGAATAGTTTAAATCTCCCTGTTTGTAAACAATCTCAAAAATAGCTTCAGGGTTAGTAGCTTTTTTATTAACATCAAACACATCTGCATAGGAAACAGCAGTTAATGCCGTAAAAGGACGCATGTTATATGCCGCAGTTAAATAGGTATTGGCATTAGTAAGATTTTCAGCTTTATTATCTGCCAGGGTTGCGCCCATAGTCAGATAAACCTGTCCAAGTAAAGCATTGATTGCTGCTTTGGAAACCCGGCCTGCATTGCCGCCGGTCTGCAGATTAGGCAAGCTGCTGCTTAAGCCATCTTTCAGGTCGGCCACAATCTGTGCGTAAACAGCTGGTTCCGGCTGTCTGAAAGTTAATTCAGTTACCTCTGCTGGTGTAGCCAGACGTTTGGTTACGATTGGTACTGGTCCCCATTTCCTTACCAGCTGAAAATACATCAGGGCACGGATAAATTTAGCCTCAGCCAGGAAGTTCAGTTTAGTAGCAGGATTAGCGAAAGTTACCTGATCAATGCTGGAAGTGACAATGTTACATCTTGAAATAGCACCATATAAACTTACCCAGTGTGATTTTAAGTTACCATTACTTGGAAGCAAGCTGAAGTCATTAAACTGGAATGGGATACCGGAGTTAGACTGTGCATCATTTCTGCCCGTATCATCAGAGCGTTCATCTGTATAAAGACCACTGTTCTCGCCAATATTATCAGAAGAACGCAGCGCGTTATAAGTACCATTGATATATAATTGCACATCACTTTCAGTCTTGAAAGAATCTTCAATTGTAACGGCGTTAGGATCGGTAAGCTCAATAAAACTCTTTTTACAAGAGGTAATGGTAAGCAGTACCAGCAGGTAAAATATTGTATATTTTTTCATTGGATTGTATTTTTAAAAATTGTTAGAACGTTACTTTTAAACCGAGGTTATAGGTTCTTGCTAATGGATAGTTACCATAATCTACACCTGGCGTAAGGTTGCTTCCGTTATTGTAATCTACTTCGGGATTGTATCCTTTGTATTTGGTAATAGTAAATGCATTATCTACTGAAGTGAAGATTCTCAGGTTCTGGATTTTTAAACGCTGTGCAACTGATTTAGGGAAGTTAAAGCCTAACATTGCATTGGTCATCCTGAAGTATGAGCCATCCTGGATATAGAATGATGACAACCTTGTACTGTTACTCTGCGTTCCTGAACGGTTAGCACGGTAGTTTAAGCCGCTGCCTGTTTGTGAAGCTGATACATAACGGTCTGCCACATCTGCGTACTGGTTACCTGATCCTTCAAAATTGTACAGGTAGTAATCTTGTGCATCTAACACTTTGTTTCCATAAGACCCATTGAATGAGGCACGGAAATCGAATGCTTTATAACTCGCGTTAAGTGCAAATCCATAAGTATATTTTGCATAAGGTGTACCGATAATGCCTTTATCTGAATCGTTGATCACACCGTCACCATTGGTATCCTGAAAATACAGGTCGCCGATTTTTGCCGGGTTGGTAGATGAGGCCGACTGAGGCACTTTACCTACATTCTCTGCTGTTAACCTGCCCAGTACTGTGAAGCCGTAGAACATACCTACCGGCTGACCGTCTTGTGTTACGTGTGTTAAATATCCACGCTCGCCACCAGTACTGTAAATGGTGTTATTAGCACCCAGATTAACTACTTTATTTCTGTTGAAAGCAATGTTACCGCTGGCACCTAAGGTAAATGCACCGCTTCTAACAATTGTTCCGTCTAATTGAAAATCTAAACCTCTGTTCTGTACTCTTCCGTTCTTTAAATTAGTAAGAATGGTTGTTGCGCCAGCGATTGCAGAGATTGGCTGATTAAATAATAAGTCTTTTGTACTGCTGATATAATAGTTTACTGTTAAGCCCAGGCGGTTTTTAAGCAGTGAAATATCTGTACCAAAATTAAACTGCGATGTAGATTCCCAGCTTATAGTCTGGTCTTTTATTCCGTTTGCATAAACTGCAGAACCGATTGCGCCCTGACCGAATACCGCTCCTGTTGGAGAAGCCAGCGTTTGCAGTGAATTGTAGTTACCAATATTATTGTTACCACTTAAGCCCCAGCTTGCCCTTAATTTTACGGTAGAGCTTTCGCCTAAGAAATCATTATACCAGTCTTCCTGAGAAAGGCTCCATCCTGCTGCAACAGAAGGAAAAGTTACATATTTGTTTTTAGGACCAAACCTCGACGATCCGTCAGAACGTAATGAACCTGTTAAATAATATTTACCAGCATAGTTATAGCTGAAACGGCCAAAGTAAGATAATAGGGAGTAAGACTCTTTACCACCACTTCTTAAAGAGAAATTGGCAGCCTCAGCACCTTTTGCTGTAACTTCCTGTACATAGTCATTAACAAAACCATTTGCATTTACAGCCAAACCATCAATATTGGTTACCTGTGCAGAATACCCACCTAATACATTAAAGTTATGTTTGCCAATACTTTTTTCGTAGGTAAGGGTAAACTCAGCAAGACGGTCTAACTGGTTGCTGTACTGTGCAACAGCATTTGCTGCCGTTTGAGATGATAAGGAATACGGAGGGTTACCACCACCGTTACTTAAACTGGTTGGCAGGTAATAATCATATTTCTCATTATAGGTTTGCGTACCTAAATTGGCTTTGAACTGCAGGCCTTTCAAGATATCGTAAGTAGCGTAGGCATTATAGTTACTGCGGTATCCTTTTCTGGTAACCTTAGTTTCCTGCACACTGGCTAATGGGTTTTCGATACCCTGGAAACCGAACTCATTGGCTAAAGCATTTTGTCCATATTTAATAGGATTGCCCGCTGCATCTCTTGCTGGTAAGAAAGGAATGTATAATAAGGCCGACATCATTGGACTGAAACGTCCCTCGCCAACTTCTTTATTATTTGTTTGTGTATATGATAATACTGCACCAACTTTCATTCTTTTGTTTACGCTTGCTTCAACGTTGGCCCTGAAGTTTACAGATTTCATAGAAGTATTTTCTACAATACCGTCCTGATCCTGGTAGCCGCTGCTGATATAATATCTGACATCTTTTGTGCCACCTGAAAATGACAGGTTATGGCGTTGGAAGAAAGCATTTCTATACAACTCATCCTGCCAGTCGGTATTTGTAGTTGGCGCAATCAATGAACGTGTTGCCGGATTATAAATGCTGGTAGGGATACTCACCGATCCTGCACTTCCACCCAGGTTCTTTACACGGGTTGCATTGTCATCGCCATACATGGCATCGTTCCAGGCAAGTTTACCACCATTGATAATTAAATCATGGTAAGCATTATTACGTGCGTCAATAACCAGCTCAGCAAATTGTGTAGAGTTTAACAATTTAATTTTCTTGGCTAATTGTGAAACACCTGCCTGTACATCGTACTCAAATTTACCTACTCCGTCTTTACCTTTTTTGGTAGTGATGATAACCACACCACCAGAACCTCTTGATCCGTAAATAGCCGCAGAAGCCGCATCTTTCAAGATATCAATTGTTTCGATATCTTCAGGATTGATGAAAACGTTGTTTCCTGACGGGTAACCATCAATTACATATAATGGATCTGAACTTGCGTTGATGGAGCTGGTACCACGGATACGCAGTTTCACACCTTTGTAAGGTGCACCGCTGGTTTGTGAAACCTGCACACCGGCAACTTTACCTACCAAAGCCTGACCGATAGTTGGCGCGGTTAAGTTAAGCTCTGCAGCCTTAACACTGCTGATTGCTCCTGTAACATCTGATTTTCTGATTTTCTGGTAACCGATAGCTACTACTTCCTGCAGGTTATTACTTGTTTCCTTTAATTTAACGTTTACTACCGTCTGGCTGGTGATAACTACCTCAGTAACTTCGTAACCGATATAGTTGAAAGTAAGTGTGGCTCCTGATTCTACAGAGATGGTATATCTTCCGTTTGCGTCAGTACCGGCTTTTTTGCCAGAAACCTTGTCCATAACTGTTACACCCGGCAAAGCTTCGCCTTTGGTATCAGTTACTGTTCCGTTCACCTGTACAGGTACAGCAACAACTGTTTTAACAGGTGATACTGCAGCAGGCTCTTCCTGTTTTTCTACTTTGATGAGCACATGGCGGTCGTCTACCTGGGTAACATTACCCTTGTAATCTTTTAACAGCTGTTTCAATACAGAATAAACCGATTTAGTGTTAACCGTTAAAGAAACCTTTTTCCTGGTATCGATCACATTATCATAACCAATAAGGAAGTTAGATTTCTCTTCAATAATTTTGAATACCTCTTTTAAAGTGACATGGTTAGCTTTGAAGGAGATGGTAGTATTGTTGATAGTTTGTGCTCCGGCAGCGAATCCCGTAAGACTGAATTGCATCAGCACGAGCAGCATTAACATTAATTTCACCATCGCGGATTTTAAACCCGATCTGGCAAATCTTAAAACTGGAACTTGATAGAATTTTTGCATTTGTGATTGATTTTTGATGTGTGTTGGTTTTTGAATAATTTATTTGTGTTTTGTAGGGTTAATCATTACTTTTTTGCCTTCCATAGTATAGGTCATACCAGTTAAGGCAGACAGTACGCCCATTACTTTATCGGCTTTTTCATTATTAAAACTCAGGGTATACCTTTTACCATCTATCCCCATGGGTGAAAGCGCTACCTCTACCCCATACCAGCGCGAAAGGCTGCGGGCAATCTGCTGATTGGTGGCATTCTCAAAAATGAGGTGGTTGCTGCGCCATGAACTGATAGAATCTGAATTGGAAGGCCTGATGCTGTGGCTGTCTTTTAGTTTATTATAAACCAGTGCCTGGTTTTGTACCAGCTGATCGGTATATAAGTTCTTCTTTCCGCTGTTGCTGGTTCCTTCAACTTTAACCTTGCCGGTTGATACAGTTACTTTAACTAATTCATCTTCGGGATAGGCATTAATATCAAATGATGTTCCGAGCACGGTGGTGGCCAGTTTGCCGGTATGGATGATGAAGGGTTTGGTACGGTCGTGATGCACCTGGAAAAACGCCTCGCCGCTCAGCTTAACCGTGCGGTTCTTTTCACCAAACCTGGAAGATACAAATACACTGCTTCCAGAGTTGAGATATACTGAAGTTCCGTCTTGCAGGGTGATTTCTTTTTTAACGCCCTTAATGGCTTTAATTTCTGTGAAGGTTTCTGCTGCCTGTGATTTTTTGCTGTACTTCTGGTTAAAAAATAGTGCTGCTGCTGTAGTGAACAGTAATGCCGCTGCAATCTGTATCCAGTTATAGGAAGGTTTACGCTGTGGCGCAGTAAGCTGCAGCATGGTATTTATCCGGGAATCAAGATCTGCAAAAACTGCAGGATCAACTTCCGGCTGCAGATCTGGGTTTTCATCATGGCTTGCGAACCATGATTCTACCAGCTGGCGCTCCTGTGGTGTTGCTGTGCCAGCCTGGTATCTTTCAAATAATACTTTGATCTGATCGTTCAATGTGTGTATTGCTTTATTATAGCTCGCACTGAAACACAGAATGTCCTTTAAGGAATTGTTAACTTTACATTAGGTTTTAGTGAAGCCTTAACATAGCTACTTAATGAGCAGCACCAGCAATGCCAGTAATTCTGGATGGCTCTGGCTTAAATTAGATTTTAATCTTTTGAGTGCTTCTGACAGATTATTACGGACTGTTTTTTCGGAGATGTTGAGCAGGTTGGCTATTTCACCGTTTCGCTTGCCCTCGTTTTTACTCAGGTGGTAACATTGCCTGGTGGTTTCTGGCAGCTGTTCTACAATCTCGTTAATCTGCGCATACAGTTCTTTTGCAATAGCATTGTCTTCTGCAGAATGATCTAGTGTATTTAAACCTTCAAACAAAAGGCTTTCATTTCGCAGCTGCAAGTTCTTTCTTCGATAGGCAGTAATTACCTGGTTTCTGGCCAGTACATAGAGATAGGGCTTTAAATCGCGGATGGCCAAAAGCGCTTCTTTCTTTAGCCAGAGATCTATAAAGATATCCTGTACCACGTCTTTAGCATCCTCAATATCTGCCAGGCGCATATGCACCAGGTTAAAAACATCTTTCTTATGGAGCTGGTAAAGTTGATGAAATGCAACCGCGTCTCCCTCACTGCTCCTCTGTAATAACAACTGCTCTGGTAAATTTGTCTCCATCATGATCATCCATCAGCTGAATGCAGCGCAAACTTAGGCTAAACGTATATTTATTGGATTAAGCTAATGTTAAGAAATCCACCTAAGGATCCATAGGTTCGTCAAAATCAATCTGTAAGGAGGTAGATAACGGATAAAACTCCGTTTCGGTATCTGATAAACGTGCGCCATTTCTATAAGGCATATAACCCAGTTCTGCCATACAGCGCCCGGTCATTACCCCGGTAATATAATAACTCTGGCTTTTAGCGGTAGAGGTAATGCAGGGTTTGTCCATCGGCATACCATAACGGAATATCAACCTGGCGCAGTTACGTAAATTGGTAGTGGTATGACGGGCGTGTGGTTCTACAAGGATAGCCTTCTCGGGGATATGCAGGGTTTCTATCAGGTATTTCTTCATTTCTATAGCTTCATTGTATTTGGTTTTATAGGGGTGTACGCATCCGCCAGAAACCATAATCAATGGGGCTACACCTTTTTCATATTGGAGGGCAGCTAACCTGCAGCGCAGCATACCACCGGCGCTTAATACTACTCCCTGTTCTTCGGGTCCTTCGCCGGGTACCAGGATGAGGGTGTATTTATATTTGTCCCACTCTATTCTTTTTGAAAAATCTACTGCTGCCTTATTTACCCCGGTAGCCATAGGCTCTTCGTCTGCCGACTGTAAACGCTCGTTTATTTCAAGACTATGCAGGGCAAAAGTAACTGCTGCCGTACAGAACAAATGACTGCTCTCAGTTTCTTCAAGGGAAAGCTTTGTATTTAAAGCCACCAGCTCCACATATGCGGGACGCTTTACATTGAAAGCTATGGAATCTATTTTCTGATAATTGGCCTTAGCACCCTCAGCATAAACGCTGATGGTATGGTTAATCGCTTTTGCATCCTGTTCCCAGGCCTTGATCAGCATTTCCTTATTGCTTAAGCCTGCAAATAAACTATAACAACCTGAGGGACGTAAGTGCTGCTTTACCAATGCACCCAGGCCATTATCTTCCTGATAAATCTCGGTAAGCCGGGCGCTAATCGTAGCTATTTCTGCCGCGCTAAACTTTACCGGCTGGATATAACAGCCAAGATTGCTGCCGCAGTTTTTAACCGCATCTGCCAGGGACTTTCTTTTCTCTGTATCAATTTTTAACAACACCTGATCATTTTTAAGCAATGACTTTAAGGCAGGCAGCTGATCTATGAGGCTGAGCAGGTAATAATTTTTAGCACTTACATAGCCGTTTCCGGCAAGCAGTTTATATTTAGGATCGGCATCTGTATGTTGTGCATATCCCATCTGGCCAAACACCATCAGTAACAGCAGCAAAGTTATATTTCTCATTTTCGTTTATTTCTACAAAATAAATTAACTGAAGTTAATTTTTGATAAGCAATGTATTATTATTCGGTTCTTATGTCTTTTAAATTGTCGTTTAATTACCACCAAGGCTAAGGCCAGGTGCTACTAAATCGTCTAAGGTATAGCAATAATTAAAAAGTTAAAACTATTATTTCAGCTTTCCGTTGTGAATTAGTGAACCAGATAGGATGGAATATTATGAAAAGATCGATACATTTAGTGGAAGACAATGAAGATATCAGGTATATCGTAGAATTTTTTTTGTCAGACTCTGATTATCAGGTAAAAGTATCCGCAAGTGTAGCAGATTTTATAAGCAGCATGGAAGAGCCGCTGCCAGATCTGTATTTACTTGATGTGATGCTGCCTGATGGAAACGGACTGGAAATTTGCAGACATATCAAAGAAAACAAAAACACCAAACATATACCGGTTATTATCATGTCGGCACATTCTAATGAAGCAGAGGTTACAAGAGATTCTGATGCCAATGCTTTTATTAGTAAACCATTTAATTTAACCGATCTTGCAGCCTGTATTGAAAAACAATTTCTGCCGGCAGTATAACAGCTAATTAAACTTACTTAATAACCATGTCAAAACTAATACAGATTATAGAAGATGATGAAGCTATACGTGATGTAATTGAATACATATTACAGCAATCTGATTTTGATGTTACTGTCGCTTCGAATGCGAAAGAATTTAAGATAAATTTATTTAATACCCTTCCCGATCTCATTTTGATGGATGTGAGACTGCCAGATGGAAATGGGCTGCAGCTGTGCAGAAGGATGAAGCAGAGCCTGGATACGCGACATATACCGGTAATTATTATGTCGGCCCATGCCAGTGCAGAAGAAAGCAGTAAAGAAGCCTTTGCAGATGATTTTATTGCTAAACCATTTGATTTAAACGATTTACTTAAGCTGATTGATAAACACCTGGCTTAAGCAAACCGTTATCTTTGATATATTAACTATTTGAGGCTGGCTGCCCAGCTGTCCATCTTTGTTTGGAGCACGCTTAAAGGCAATGACCCGTCTTTTAACAGCTGGTTATGGAATTCAGCAATTTTGAATTTTGTGCCCAGCTCTTTTTCATACCTGCTGCGCAGTTCCCTGATTTTCATTGCACCAATTTTATACCCTAATGCCTGTGCAGGCATGCCCATATATCTTTCAATTTCGGCAGTAGCACCCTGTTCGGAGATTGCTTCGTTATCCATCATATATTTGATGGCCTGCTCCCTGGTCATATTCTTGGTATGGATGGCTACATCAACCACCAGTCTTACGGCACGGTGCATCTCATCGCCCAAAGCACCCATATATTGATAAGGATCGGTATACAGACCCAATTCTTTACCTAAAGATTCGCAGTATAAGGCCCATCCTTCTACATAAGCGTTATGGAAACCAAAGCGGCGGAATTTTGGCAGTGCCGTGTTTTCTTGTGTAAGGGAGATCTGGTAATGGTGCCCGGGAATGGCCTCATGAAGGAACAGTGATTCCATGCCAGAGGTAGTGTTAAACTGGGTTGCATCAAGAATAGGTACATAAAAAATACCCGGTCTTGAGCCATCTGCAGAACCCTGGTTGTACTCTGCACTGGCAGAAGCTGCACGGAAAGCCTCTGTCTGGCGGATCTCGAAAGGGGTTTTTGGTGCATTACTGAACATCTTTTTCAGATTAGGTTCCATACGCATATGGATAGCCTCGAATGTAGCCAGCACTTCTGCCGCATTTTTATAAGGCATAAATTTCTTGTCGGTTTTCATGTATTCGAAGAATGCCGGCAAGCTGCCTTTAAAGCCTGTAGCCGTTTTAATACTGTCCATCTTTGCATGGATACGTGCCACTTCCTTTAAGCCGGTCTGATAAATTTCTTCGGGACTTTTAGTTGTGGTGGTTTGCTGCTTCACCAGGAAAGCATATATCTCCTTACCTTCTGGTATAGCGGAAATGCCAGAGGTTGTTCTTGCTTTAGGCAGGTACTCATCTTTTAAAAATGCACCCAGTTTTTTATATGTAGGTATCAGTTCTGCAGTAATTGCATTCTGGTAAGCTGCGGTAATCCTCTGCTTATCAGCAGCGCTGAAACTGGCAGGCATAGCTTTCACCGGTCCGAAGAACAGGCTCTGCTGCGGATCGGCCACTACCATACTCAGCATCTGGGGGTACATTTTTAGCACCAGTGCCTTTGGCAAAACGAAGCCTGTAGCTGCACCTTTTTTGAAGTTACCGATTGCCGTATCTGCCCATATAGTAAATGTAGTAACCCTTTTAAGCCAGTTATCATAGTCTTTCACGGTTTTAAAAGGCTGCGCACCGGTACCTGAACCCAGCTGCCCCATGGTTAAAGGCAAAGCGCCCATCTGGTTAAAAGGAATGTATTCTAAGTGGTATTTTAAACCTTCAAGATTGGTCTCCAGCTGGTCTTTTAAAACATCGTAGGATAGTTTGTTATTATCGTCCAGCTCCTCGCGGTTATACCGGCCAAGACTGTCAAGGTATTGCTGGTTGAACGATTTTACCTCTTTAAGGTATGCTGCCGAACCATCATTAGGCAGGAGATCGTTGTACCTGTTATCTCCGGAATAGGTTGCGGAAATGGGGTTAAGCTTTAGCGACTGTTCGTAATATGCGTTGCATAAATTACCAAACTGCGTATTGCCTGCATCGGTGCTGGTGTTCTTGCCCTGTTTACAGCCCGCGAGAGCGCTGATAACCAGCAGACCTGTAAGTATTTTATTCATGTTTTAGGTTGTTATGTTTGTTAAATGGTGATTTACATGGGTAGAATAAAGCTACATAAAATCGGACTGATTCCCTTAGGCTGAATACCTGTTTATTTAATTACTGAATGCTTGTTTATTTCATTATCCGTGCCCTGGTTTATTACCACAGCGGTTGGACTATCTGGAAATTTGGGTGGATTAATTGGCTGCAGCAGGTTTTTATGGCATTTCCGTGATGCTGATTTGCCAAAGTTTCCAAAAAGTCCCACATAATGCGCACATAGTCTAACGTGATGCCCTGCCCCTGCCGATACCTTTGGGCAACACAAAAAAAATATGGGCAATCTAAACAATCATGATACGGGTGCGGGACTGAAAAACAACCTTACCCTCATTTTGGAAGAGAACAGAAAACTGGCTGATCAGGTTGATTTTGAGCAGGCGGCACTGCTGATTCCGCAGTTGCTGGATGCAAAGCGTATATTTTTGATCGGTGCAGGCCGGTCTGGTTTAGCTTTAAAAGCAGCGGCAATGCGCCTGATGCACTTTGGCCTAACCGTTTTTGTGGTGGGTGAAACTACTACCCCTGCTATCGGCAAAGGAGACCTGCTACTGGCAGCTTCGGGCTCGGGTACTACCAGTACCATTGTAAAGGCAGCAGAAAAGGCAGTGGCAAATGGTGCAGCAGTAGCTTCATTTTCTACGACTACCACTTCGCCCCTGGCAGCATTATCATCTTTAACTATCCTCCTGCCGGCAGCGCAGAAGGAAGATCATGGAATAACAGTATCTGCACAATATGCGGGCAGCCTGTTTGAACAATCTTTACTGCTGATGAGTGATGCGATATTTCAGACCATGTGGGATGCAGACGGAACCCCTGCAGAGGAATTATGGAAACGACATGCCAATCTGGAATAAAAGATTGCCAGGCTGGCAGCAGCCAGGCAGATACGCTATCATCCAGTTAATATAATCACATAGAATACACATAACAAATACATATAAATAATAAATATCATGGCAAAATTACAAGTTGCAATAGACCTTTTAACAACAGAAGCTGCATTAGAACTGGCTGCTAAAATAGCCCCTTATATTGACATCATTGAACTGGGAACTCCTTTAATCAAAAATGAAGGTATTGCAGTAGTTACTGCAATGAAACAGGCACATCCTGATAAACTGGTTTTTGCAGATTTAAAAACTATGGACGCAGGTGAGCTGGAAGCAGATATCGCTTTCAAAGCAGGTGCTGATTTAGTTACAGTTTTAGGTGCGGCGGGTAATGCTACAATTGCAGGTGCAATTAAAGCTGCTAAAGCACACAATAAAGGTATAGTAGTAGATACGATTGGTGTGGCCGACCGTGTTAAACGTGCACAGGAAGTTACTGAATTAGGTGCTGAGTTTGTAGAACTTCATGCCGGTTTAGATGAACAATGGGCTGAAGGTTACTCAATCCAGGTATTAATTGACGAAGCTGCACGCGCTGGCGTACCGGTTTCTATTGCTGGTGGCGTAAATATTAATAACGTTGCACAGGTAATTAAAGCAGGTGCAATTGTAGCTGTAGCTGGGGCTGCTATCTATGGTGCAGAAGATCCTGCAGCTGCTGCAAAAGCTTTACGTGAAGCAATTGACGCTGTATAATTTTTAAGTAGCTGAATAAATAATATGCCCTGTAATAAATATTACAGGGCATATTTGCTATAAGCGACTTTTCTAACGGTTTAATTGGAACAATGTTTGTGCTTTATGCCCTGAATTGGCCTAAAAAAAAACGATGATATGATAAGAAGAATACATGTACTTGAAGATGACAGTGATATCAGGTATATTATTGAATATCTCCTGAAAGATGAAGGATATGAATTGCAGCTTTCTTCTTCTTTTAGTGAACTAAAAAGCAAACTAAGGGATTCATTGCCCGATCTTTTTATTATCGATGTAATGTTGCCGGATGGCAATGGAATTGAGATTTGTGATGACCTTAAAAACGATATGTTTACGAAACATATCCCGGTTATTGTAATGTCTGCCAACCCGCGCAGTAAACAAATGAGCACGCAGGCCTGTGCTGATGATTATATCAGCAAACCTTTTGACCTGGATGATGTGCTGAGCAGAATTAATAACCTGCTTTCAAAAAAGAAAGTATAAGTTTTGCAGTCCGGGCGGAAGCACCGGGCTCGCCCATCAGCTTTGCTAAATCATTATAGTCGAACATCATTTTTTCACGCCTGTAGCCCTCTGTTAAACCTACCAGACATTCGGTAATGTTCGCCTTATTACAGTCTTCTTGGATCAGCTCAGTAACAATCTCCCTATCCATAATAAGGTTAACAAGTGAAATGAACTTAATCTTCACCAACATCCTGGCAATAGCAATAGAGATTGCCCCTCCCCTGTAAACCACTACCTGCGGTACTTTGAACAAGGCTGTTTCTAACGTCGCAGTTCCGGAAGCCACTACGGCAACATGTGCCACATTCAGCAGATCGTAAGTCTGCCCGAAAACAAGCTTTACATTTTTTGCACCTATAAACTGCTGGTAGTAAGCAGCCAGAAAGCCCGGAGCGGCGGCTACCACAAACTGATGATCGGGAAAATCTTCTGTAACACTCAGCATATCTGGCAGGAGCCGTTCAATTTCCTGCTTGCGGCTGCCGGGCAGAAAGGCAATAATCTCTTCCTCGCCCAGGTTATGCCTGCTGCGAAAATCCGGATCTGGGATGAACAAAGCTTTTTCATCAAGCAAGGGATTACCTACATAGTCTACCTCCATTCCCCATTCACGGTAGAAATCTACTTCGAAAGGCAGGATACAGAACATTTTGTCTACATCCCTTTTTATTTTAAGTACCCGTTTCTGGTTCCATGCCCATACTTTGGGGGAAATATAATAGCATACTTTGATCCCGTTCTTTTTTGCAAACTGCGCTATCTTAAGGTTAAAGCCTGGAAAATCAATCAGCACCAATACATCAGGCGCATAGGCCTGGATATCTTGCTTGCAGGTTTTCATATTCCTGAGGATAGTCTGCAGGTTGAGCAATACTTCGGTAAAACCCATAAAAGCCATATCGGCATAGTGCTTTACCAGTGTACCGCCTTCGGCCTTCATTTTATCGCCCCCAAAATACCTGAACTCTGCGGCAGGATCTGCATCTTTTAATGCTTTCATTAAGTTTGCCCCATGTAGGTCGCCCGATGCCTCACCTGCTACAAGATAGTATCTCATGATTGGTTGATTTTATAAAAGAAGAACAGGAAACCCCAGATAAATGTAGCACTGAGGATTCCTCTTCCGGTGTTTTCTTTGTTTACTTTAAAAAAGTATTTGAGCAGCACTGCATTAACGGCAATACAGCCGATCAGCAGCAGGTCTGCCTTGGCCAGGAAAGATACGCGGTGCATAATGAACCATACTATTGAAACCAGGGCGCCCGGAATAAGTATCCCTAAGCCGAAGCCTGCCCATACACTGTTCTGAATACGGTTAATCATTAAATGTCCATGAGTTTAAAACCGGGATAGCATGATGTGCGGTAAGATCGAACTGTACCGGAACTACTGATACAAAACCATTTTCCAGTGCCCACACATCGGTATCTTCGCCTTTATCATTATTCTGAAACACACCTGTAAGCCAATAGTAGGGCCTTCCATATGGATCTGAGCGTTCATCGAATTCTTCTGCCCATTTAGCATTTGCCTGACGGCATATTTTAATTCCTTTTAGCGAAGCGCCTTTTGGAAAATTAACATTGAGCAGGGTGGCTGCCGGCAGTCCGTGCTCCAGCACCTGCTTTGCTATGATCTTTACAAATTTAAGGCAGTGGCTGAAATCAGCTTCCTCGGCAAAATCATCCAGTGAAAAACCTATGGATGGAATACCTTCTATGGCACCTTCTACGGCGGCCGACATAGTGCCGGAATAGATTACATTGATAGAATTATTGAGTCCGTGGTTGATACCTGACACGCACAGATCTGGTTTTTTACCTTTAAAAATCTTATTTACGGCCAGCTTTACACAATCTACCGGGGTACCTGAACATTTATACATTTCTACACCTTCATAAAGGTCTACCTTAGTGAAACGCAGAGGCTTGCCAATGGTAATTGCATGACCCATCCCAGACTGCGGTCCGTCTGGTGCAACAACTACTACATTTCCTATTTCTTTTACTGCTTCGATCAGGTTTCTGATACCCGGCGCAGTAATACCATCGTCGTTAACAACAAGGATATTTGGCCTGGACTGCTCTTTCTTCATATTGGTAAAAGTACAAGATTACAGGATATTTTGGTGATAAATTCATTTTCAAAACTATATTTGAATATAAATATTTCAATATGAAGAAAACTCTATATCTGCTCTCCTGCTTCCTGCTTACCGGATCGGCGCTGATCGCACAAACCGGATACCAGTGGAAGACAGCCTCTTCCGGAGGATATACATACAAGTATGTAACCAACGATCCTACCAAATCACGTTTTTACACACTTAAGAATGGTCTGACGGTAATTCTTTCAGAGAATACCAAAGAACCAAGTATTGAATTCCGTATGGCCGTACGTGCCGGAAGCAATACTGACCCGCGTACCTCAACAGGTCTGGCGCATTATCTGGAGCACCTATTATTTAAAGGTACGGACCGTTTTGGCACCATGGATTATGCGAAGGAAAAACCTTTACTGGATAAAATTGAAGCATTGTATGAGAAATACCATGCCACTACAGATCCCGCCAAGCGTAAGGAAATTTATGCAGAGATCGATAAAACATCAGGCGAAGCCTCTAACTACTCTATTGCTAATGAGTATGATAAAATGATGAAATCGTTAGGCGGACAATCTACCAATGCACATACCTGGTATGAAGAAACGGTTTATAACGAAGATTTTCCTTCTAATGCAACGGATAAGTTTTTAGCCCTGCAGGCGGAGCGTTTCCGTGCCCCGGTATTCCGGATTTTCCATACGGAGCTGGAAGCGGTATATGAAGAAAAGAACCGTGGACTGGACAATGACGGCTCTAAGGTGAGCGAAAAACTAAATGCGCTGCTATACCCGACACATAACTACGGTCAGCAGACCACAATTGGTACCGTTGAACACCTGAAAAACCCTTCGCTGGTAGAAATCAGGAATTATTACAACAAATACTATGTGCCGAATAATATGGCCGTGGTATTATCTGGCGATTTTAAAGCTGATGAAATGATCAAAAAGGTTGATCAGGACTTTAGCTATATGAAATCTAAACCAGTAGTATTATATAATCCTGCAGCAGAGAAACCTCTGACAAAAATACTGACTGCAGATATCTACGGCCCAAGTGCCGAGGCGGTACGTATTGGTTACAGGGGTTATGCGGAAGGTACGAAACAAAGCATGATGCTGGACCTGATCTCTAGCATCCTTTCTAACGGAAAAGCGGGTTTACTGGACATTAACCTGAACAAGAAACAACTGGTACTAAGCTCTGGTGCGGGTTACCAGCAGATGAAAGACTATGGTACATTTATTTTAGTAGCACAGCCTAAACAGGGACAGACCCTGGCAGAAGCCAAACAACTGGTACTGGACCAGATTGCCCTGTTGAAAAAAGGCAGTTTTGATGAAAGCCTGATCAAGGCTACGGTAGCGAACAGCAAGCTGAGCCTGCTGCAGAGCTTTGACAACAATGGTTTCCGTGTGGAAACTGTTACCAATGAGTTTATTTTAAACCGCGGCACCAAATGGGATAAAACGCTTGACGGACCTGATGCCATGGCCAAAGTGACCAAGAAGGAAGTGGTAGATTTTGCCAACCAGTTTTTTGGGAACAACTATGCAGTGATCTTAAAGCACAAGGGTGAAGATAAAAGCATTATGAAAGTGGAGAAACCGGCTATTACAGCGGTTAAAACCAATACCAATGAGGTATCTGACTTCACTAAAAACCTGCTTGCAACATCATCAAAAGCTATTGAAGCCAAATTTTTGGACTATAACAAAGACCTGAACTTTGGTAAAGCAGGAATTGCTGATGTAGTTACGGTACAAAATAAAGAGAACAGTATCTTTACGCTTACCTATCGTTTTGATATGGGTGCATGGAACAATAAACTGGCCCCTTATGCAGCAAGGTACCTTACTTACCTCTCTACAGATAAATACACTGCAGAGGAGATTAGTAAGCAGTTTTATAATATTGCCTGTAATTACAGCTTCTCGGTAAGCAATGAGGTTACCACAATTAACATTTCTGGCCTGCAGGAAAACTTTGACCAGGCAGTTAATCTGGTTGAGCATGTTTTTGCGAACTGTAAACCAAACGAGAAGGCGCTGGAAGAACTGAAAAGCAGCATCCTTAAATCAAGAGAAAACACAAAACTGAACAAAGCCGCTATCCTTTCTGGTTTAATGAGCTATGCGCAGTACGGGGCTAAAAACCCGACAAACTTTGTGCTGACTAATGATGAGGTGAAACAGATGACATCGGCACAATTGCTGGATATTCTGCATAATGTAAATACCTACAAGCATTCTATCAATTATTATGGTCCGCAGCCAATTGAGGCCTTCAGCAAAAACATAGAAAAAGTGCATATATTGCCTGCGTCGTTTAAAGAAGCGGCACCGGCACAGAAATTTACCTATACACAGAATACGGATAACCAGGTTTATTTTGCCAATTATGACATGGTGCAGTCGGAAATCCGCTGGATCAGGAACAATGGTGTATTTAACCCAGAAGAAGCAGCTAAAGTAACTTTGTTTAACAGTTATTTTGGTGGAGGTATGGGCTCTATCGTGTTCCAGACCATAAGGGAATCTAAAGCGTTGGCCTATTCTACTTTTGCGGTATACTCTTCTCCGGATAAAAAGGATAAGGATTACTCTATGGTAGCGTATGTAGGCAGCCAGGCAGATAAGATGAATGATGCTGTAGGTGCCATGAATGAGCTGCTGAATGTATTGCCGGAATCGGATAAAAACTTTGAGTCTTCAAAATACAATTCACTGAACGCAATTGAAACCTCAAGGATTACCAAGGATGATATTATTGCGCACTACTATGCGGATAAAAAACTGGGTATTGACCACGACTCGCGCATAGAAGAATATAAAAACCTGAAAGGTTTAAACTTTACAGACATCAAGGCATTTCATGCGGCGAACGTAGCGAACAAACCTTACAATTACTGTATAGTGGCTTCTGACAAAAAAGTTAAAACTGAAGACATGCAGAAATTTGGTAAACTGAACACCCTTAGCTTAGAGCAGATATTTGGTTACTAGGATTTACTTAAAGCTTGATTAGTAGCATACTAGTCTTTACAGCTTAACGGTTATTTAAAAAGCGCCTCAGTTAACCGCTGGGGCGCTTTTTGCTGAAGGACCTTCTGTTTGTATAATTATTATCTTCTGCGGGCAACCTTTTCCAGCATTTGCTCGTCTACCTCCTGACAAACAAATAAAACCAACCTGAGAACAAATCAAGACAACCTGAACCTAATTGTAACAAGATGAAAAAACTATCCTTATTCCTGATTTTACCGCTGCTGATTTTTGTGACCTCCTGCACTATGGTGATCAAAAGTATTTCGAAGAAAGTGGCCAATGACTTTGATGACCACACCGACCTGAACGTATCTGGATTAATGCTGACCGGTAAAGACGGTAAGACGGAAAGTTTCGGTACTTTGTTTAATGGCAAAACTGTTTATATGTATGTTTGGAAACTGGGTCCCTTAACACCTCCCGCGGATGCAGATTCTGCCTATGTAAGACTGAAAAAGAGGTTTAACAAATATAATGATGTGGTTTTTATCAATCTCTATAATGGCGATAAAACGGAAGACTGGAATACCCTACAGAGCGTACAGAATAAGAATGTAAAATCTTACCGCCTGACTGCTGATGCGGTAAACCAGGAATTTAAGGACCTGATGGGACCTACTACCTCTCCGCAGATTGTTGGAAGTGACGGTAAGATCTTAAGCTTTAAAGGGCCTAAACCTACCGACAAGCTGGTTGTTGATTATGTATTATATCAGGCACGCTCGGGTCAGGATGGAACAATATCTTCAAAACAGCTGATCAAAGGGATAAACAGCAAGCTGCATTTTAAAGACAAAAGGCTGACTACCTGGTACACGGATTTTTATGGTAAAAAACCTGAAGGGAAATTGTCTGCAACGATATCAAGTTCTGGAAGTCAAGTCGGACTGTAGGTATCATAGCCGAAAAATATTGTAAATAAAACAGGGCCCGTATCTAATGACACGGGCCCTGTTTGTATGTATGTGAATTTTATAGAGACTTTAACCAGTCTACCACTTCATCACGGGTTTTGCCCGTTTTCTGTTGTAACCTTCCGTACAGCTCATCATCTTTACCCTCTTCATGTTTCAGATCGTCATCGGTAAGATCGCCATATGCCTGTTTCACCTTACCTTTTATCTCGTTCCATTTTCCTTTTAATTCTAACTTATCCATTTTGTCTATGTTTTATAGTTATTACTACATTAAAAACACAGCCAGACAGAAATTGTTTGCCAGAGGGATTTTGGTGTTTAGAGTTTTTTGGCAGCCACTATGATTTCATCAACAACGGCCGGATCTAACAGCGTACTGGTATCGCCCAGATTACCCATATCGCCTTCGGCAATTTTACGAAGTATGCGGCGCATGATCTTTCCTGATCTGGTTTTTGGCAATCCACTAACAAAAAGTATCTTGTCTGGTTTAGCGATAGCACCTATTACACGGGTAACAGTTTGCAATATATCTTTCTTGGTAAGCTCTTCTTCGCTGTGCAGGTTAGGGTATATTACAAAGGCAAAGATGCCCTGCCCTTTAACATCATGCGGATACCCTACTACGGCGCTTTCAATTACCCCAGCGTGCATATTGATGGCGTTTTCAACTTCGGCAGTACCAATCCGGTGACCGCTCACATTAATTACATCATCTACCCTTCCGGTAATTTTGTAGTACCCGTCTTCATCCCTCATACATCCATCGCCAGTAAAATACAGGTTTGGATAGGTAGAAAAATAGGTTTGCTTGCAGCGTTCATGATCTCCATAAGTAGTGCGGAGCATGCCCGGCCAGGGGAACTTAATACATAGATTACCATTTACCCCGTTTCCTTCAATTTCATTGCCCTGCTCATCAACCAGGATTGGCTGTATGCCGGGTAGAGGAAGTGTGGCACAGGCAGGTTTGAGTGGCGTAACAAATGCTATAGGCGAAATCATCAGTCCACCTGTTTCTGTTTGCCACCAGGTATCTACTATAGGGCAGTTCTTATGGCCTACCTCTTCATCATACCAGTGCCATGCTTCTTCGTTGATCGGTTCGCCTACGGAGCCTAAAACCCGCAGACTGCTTAGGTCTATGCCTTTAAGGGGTTCTGTACCAAAACTCATTAATGAACGGATGGCCGTTGGTGCGGTATACAGGATATTCACTTTATGTTTCTCAATCACCTGCCATAACCTGGAAGGTGTGGGATGGGTAGGTACCCCTTCGAACATCAGGGTAGTGGCACCCTGCGAAAGCGGACCATATACAATATATGAGTGGCCGGTTATCCAGCCGATATCTGCCGTACAGAAAAATACCTCGTCTGGCTGATAATTGAACACATTGGAAAAGGTATAACCTGCATAGACCATATAACCGCCTACGGTATGAACCACGCCTTTAGGTTTACCTGTACTACCTGAAGTATATAATATAAAAAGCATGTCTTCGGCATCCATTTCAACGGCCGGACAGTCTGTATCTACAAGTTTAATTTCATCCTCAAACCACAGATCGCGGCCTTTAAGCATGGAAACAGGTGTGCGGGTGTGTGTTAGTACAATTACACGTTCTACTGTAGGGCAGCCAATCAGTGCATCATCAATTACCTCCTTAAGCTGGATCTGTTTGCTGCCACGGAAGGAACCGTCGGCAGTGATTACCAGTTTACAGGCAGAATCATTGATCCTGTCGGCAATAGACTTGGCAGAGAAACCCCCAAAGATAACTGAGTGTACGGCACCTATCCTGGCACAGGCCAGTACGGCCACGGCCAGTTCGGGGACCATAGGCATATAGATGCAGATCCTGTCGCCCTTTACCACACCGTTCTTCTTTAAAACATTGGCAAAACGGCAAACCTGCTCATGCAGTATTTTATAGGTAAGGGTAACGCTGGGTTTTTCTGGATCATTAGATTCCCAGATAATGGCCGGCTTATCACCACTATGTTCAAGGTGGCGGTCGAGACAATTCTCGGTAATATTCAGTTTAGCGCCTTCAAACCATTTGATATTGGGTTCGCTGAAGTTCCAGGAGAGAACTTTGTCCCATTTTTTCTTCCATAGGAAATTTTCCGCTATACCAGCCCAGAATTCTTCGGGCTGCTCCACACTGGAGCGGTAAACTTCTTCATATTGTTGCAGAGATGTAATTTGCATGCGTGTTTAAATTTGGTAGAGATGAAGACTCAAATATATATTTTTTGAGTTCATAATAACATTACGGCTACTAATTATCCACATTGTGGAAGGCGGGCATAAGCTTCGTATAACGCTAAATCACTCCCTTTTCGTATTTCAGGTACTTTTAACTACCTTTAGCTCCAGCATAAGCGTAGATCTGCAGCCACTATTTTCAAAAATAATCACATGTAGTCTTGATGGTTACAATTATTTTAGTGATATTTGCACACTCTTAAAAAATTAAGCGAAGAACAATTAATTTATATATATTAAAGGCATGTCTAGAGTTTGTGATTTAACCGGAAAAAAGGCAATGAGTGGTTTTAATGTTTCTCACTCAAACGTTAAAACTAAACGTAAGTTTTATCCCAACTTACAACTTCAGAAAT